>ERZ889217.692-NODE-692-length-19369-cov-8.836802_pt1 | contig 19369 bp, 8 predicted proteins | sample MGYA00521098_ERZ889217 | MGnify/ENA primary metagenome ERZ889217 (study PRJEB32303, sample SAMEA104408613) | aquatic metagenome | biome: Brackish water; feature: Pelagic; material: water | place: Baltic Sea | collected 2014-06-10T22:04:00 | depth 2,362 m ... | reverse complement strand
GCATCTCGCGAACGTCAAATCCATGGTCTGGAAAAACGTGCAAGAGCACTGGGTTGCCAACTGGTTGCTACCGGGTGATAGGCGGAGATCCCTGATGGCCGTGGGTGTTTCTTAGGAAGATGTCACCCTTCTCGTCAGTACACCTGGGCGCTTGAGGACTCGAGTAATGCCTCGCTGTAGCGATGCATTACTCTGCTCGATCAAGCCTCCCGCTGAACGACGTGATCGCGATGGAGAGGCGTTAACTTTTCCGGCAAAGGGGGGATCAGCCCATGGAGGCGTGTGGGTTTGGTCTTGATTCAGGATTAACTTGTCGTAACAGTAATAGTTGTCAGCTGAGAAATGGAAGAGGCTGATTTGCCTGAGCATTCAGTCTAGGGCCAGGTATTGGACCCAGCCCATGGTCGACGCAAACTCTCTAGCAGGTGCTGGAAAACGTCTTTGGGATTGTATGCGTAGCTGGGAGGCGACCAGGCATATGAATAGTGGAATCCCTCAGACTGGCGGGGGAAGGATCAAGCCAGTAGGCCGGAAGGTCACGACGAGGTCTTGGAAGTCACGGTCTCCACCTCCGTAGAGGTCTTCCAGTCCGAAGGTGTTGTCACTCAGCATCTGGAAGTGCTGGACACCATCAGCATTTGCCTCTTGGTAGGCGAAGTAGGTGTGGCGTTCACGACCAGCCTCTACAACGGCGAAGGGGGCCAAGGTTGAGTCTGCGCTAATTGAAAGCTCTCGGCTTGAGAGGCCCAGATTGCTCACCGCCAGATCTCCGAGTGCCGAGAAGAGATTGTTTTGGTGTAGGGCTGCCTCTTGGTAGCCATCATCACCGGGCAGCAGAGTTCTGCCAGTGAGGTGATCTTCTACGGCACCGCTGACATCCAGGATTCGGTAGAAGCCAACCGTGGAGTTGTAGGAAGCCTCCCGGGCAACTTCTATGGTGCCCTCAACAATCATGTCGCCAAGGCCGGTGAAGTCGAGCACCGGAGCCTGGCCTTGCTGGCGGGCGAGGAAACCAGAGAGACCGGGTTCGGCACTTTGCAGTGACAACTGAAGTTGCAAGCCAGACGTTGGAGATTGGAGCAGGAGGTTGGTCTCGGAGGACGCACCTGTAAGTTGCAAGACAGTCATCTGGTTGCTCAGGCTGGCAATGGAGGCATTTGCCTTCTGCTGAGCCAAGTCTCCAATTGTTCCATCAACCACTTCCAGGAATAGCACCTGATCTCCAGTGGTGAGCTGAAGTTCTCGTAGGAACTTCATTTCATTGCCCAGTTGAGGCAAGTTGCCATTCTCGAGTGATCCACCAATCAGTTGGATCCGATCCAGCAGTCTGCCGACGGTGATGGCTGAGGGGTCCCAGGTTTCGCCGTCTTGAAGCACCAAGTAGCCCACCTGGTTGGACGTGCCAGCAAGGCGAATCAGCTCGGTGTTCAGGAACACGGCCGCAGCTCCTGCATCTGTGTCGATGCCGGCGGCAATCGTGATCACACCCGGCTGGGCCGTTGGGAGCAGGCGGTGCGTCTGTTCCAGTTCAGCCACGGTGCCAGGATCATCGATGACACCCGGTTGCGGATCCCTGTCTCCACGGGCGTTATCGCGGTAGTTGAGTTCAACCACGAGCGGCAAGCCTGATCCAAGATTGAAGAGCCGCGCCCCAGTTCTGCTGTTTGGATCGTATAGGAACTCAGAGGGTGTGAGGTCTGTGTCGATGTAGTAGCTGAATGCGGTGTCAGGCGTCCTTTGCGGCAAGCCCAGCCCAGCCAGATTGACCAGAATGCGCGCGGTTTGTGGTTCCTGTGGAGAAGTGGAGTCGCCGTCAGCTGGAGGGCGTTGCAGGACAAAGTCGAGCTGTTGATCGCCCAACGTGATTCCTAATTCTTTGAGAAGATTGATAGCCGTGAATGGCGTCGTGGTGAGCGTTGCAGAACCAGAAAGCACCCAGCCCTCAAGTTCAGCCATGCTGATCAGGGTGTTCGTGACACCGCTTGCATCTGAAAGGAGGGCCTGAGTCTTGATGAATTCACTGTGAGCTGCGGCCAGCCGTTGCTGCACAGTTCTCTCAAGTTCTGCAGGATCACTGATCAGATAGAGCCCTTCGCTGATGTCATCGGTTTGCGTGCGGTAATGCTCAAATGCATCGCCTTTGAGATCGTTGATGGTCGAGCGGGCGTCAGCAAGGTTGATCGTGCCTTGCTTCGCTGATTCGAAGATGGCATCAATCTTTTGGGATAGATCCCAGTTGGCATTTGCGGCCAACTCTGTTGCCAGAACCGCCAGGGCAGCCTGCTGAGCCGGGAGATCTGGTGAATGCCGCCGGATGGAGCGGAGCAGCGCTGAGGCCATTCGATCATTGATCTGGGCATCGGAGGGCTGCGACAGAAGCTCTTGGCTAAACGCTGTGATCAGTCCAAGCTCGGTTTCGATTTCTTCTGGATATTGATCAGAGAGGAGCTGCTGTAGTGAATAGGCCAGAACATCCCAGCTAAAATGCAGCTTGATATGGCCGACGTAGGCAGATAGTGCAGCAAGCTGGGAATTCGTTGCCGATCCTTCAGACTGACTCAACTCAAGAACTGGATCCTGAGTGAGATAGTCGAATCCATACAGGTTGAACGCTTGATCGATCCAGGCGCTGGCGGCCTCCGTGTCATACCCCTCATCCACCGCAAGGGTGTGCAGAGTGGTGAGGGGAGTCAGCATCTGGCCGAGAGGAGCCAGGAATGGAATTTCGAGGGGCAAGCCAGTGCTGCTATCGATGCCACCGATGGCAATGAGCCGGCCTTCTGAAGGGTCAATGATGCCGTTTCGGTCGCGATCGAATGTACGGTGATCAATACGCAAGTTGTAGTGTGCGTCATCACCACTCGTGGTGCTTGGCTCGTGGGGATCAATCGTGAGGTTGTTGTTGCTATCCCAGAACACCGTGGTGCCTTGCAGATAGCCGTTCGATACCGTGCCACTGCCGTAGCTGCCGCCAACGCCGAATTCAAACAGAGGAATTTCGGCCAGCTTCTCTTTCCATACGGTGTCCCAGATGGAATAGAAGCCCATATCAATACCCACTTGCACCTTCGATTGGAGGTAGGCCGACAGGCTCCCTACCAGTTCAAACAGATCCAGTGGATTGCTGATCCGATCACTGATCTCAGTGCCGCGGATCTTTCCATCTGAGGTGCCAGCAATTTCACCTTCATCGAGTAGGTCAAAGCTGGCCGCTGCCTCCAGGCCACCGGTGATATCAGCGCGAACAACCAGGGCAGATAGGCCAAGGCCTGCCCCCATGGTGGCGTCCATGCTGAACTCAGGGACATCGTTACCGTTACTGTCTAGGTCTGCGACGTAGAAACCGTTGAAGACTTTCCAGGCATCGCTTGCTTTGAATCCCTCCTGTTTCCACTCATTTAAGCCGTGGGTGTCAAAGCCAAAACCAATGTTGGCGTCGACGCCAAAGCCACCCTCGATGATGCCTTCAATACCCGGATAAATCGGGAAGCTCTCTTCGATCTCTGAGGACATGCCCATTCCAGGCATGCGCCATTCAAATAGGGAAACATCCTGCCCCAGCAATAGCTTGATGGCATTCTTGGGATCATCGATCAGGGGGATCTCAAAACCGAGTTCATCCAGTTGCTTCATAATGTCTTTGAAGCTGCTGCTGGATTTGCCCGAGCTGCTATTGCCGCCGCCGTCTGCCTGTTGCTCGGTGTTGTCCGCAAGATCAGGCGTGCTCTGGTCGTCTACGGTTACATCTTCGGTTTTCGTGGATTCATCGCCAGCCTTGAATGCTGCCAATTCATAGCTGCCGTAATCCACATAGAAGGCTCCCTCCTCGCTCATCTTTTCAAGATCGCGGATCAAGTCCATGACCCCTTTGATCACATCCAGGAATTCAATCGTGGTATCGACTGAAGCCTTCAGCTCAGCCCCTCGAACGGGATCGAAATCAGCGTAGAAATCGGCAAACCAAGAAGCCAGGTCAATTGCAGTGACGTGGCCATCCTTGTCGACGTCAAATGTTTTCTCAATGCCAATCGTTGCAAAAATCTGAGTATCGCTATAGAGCGCGTCAACGATGGGGTAAAGCGGATTCAGGATTGAATCGAGCCCATCTACGATCGGGCTCAGCATTTGAGTGATATAGGACCCCAGATCGAGTTGAATGTTGTCGAAATAGATCGATGTTGCATTCTCGGGATCGTCGGTCTCTTTCTTATTTGAATAGTCAAACAGCGGTAGCAGGCTGGAGAGATCAAAGCTGAAGGAAGGGATGGCGGCCGAGCCATTCACACTGGTGGTGACGCCGAAGGACATGGCTGCGGCACCTTGAAGCTCGTACTGGAAAACTTTCTCCAGGTTGAGGGCGCTGCTGGTGAGCTCACTGAGCGTGAGCTTGTTGTCGCTACCGGCATCCCCGCTGAGATCCAGATCAAATCTCACGTCCAGCTGCGTATTGGCTGGTTCGTCGTTAATGACGACGTTTTCATTGACGCTGGCTTGATTGACGGCATCCAGTTGCAGGAAGCCGAGGCCACCTGTGAGTTTGAAGTCGTCTGAGAGGCTCGTATTAAATTCGGCGTTGAGATAGGTCTTGTCAGATGCCGTATTCAGGTAGACATCCCCTGATCTTGGGAATACCAGTTCCAGGCGTGCGTCGTATTCAAAATAGGCATCCAGCGTGCCTTCGCTTTGGAATCCCAGCCCAGGCAGCCCGAAGTCTGCCGCTAGAGGCACGCTGAAGATGTCGTAATTGTCAGCGAACTGGAAGCTCACCACTACCGCATTTGTTCCCTGCATGGCCAGGCCAACGGTGACGGCGCTTTCAGGAATGCCAAGCGCGTCAGCAATTTCTTTGCTGAGCAGTTTGCTCAATTTGCTAGGTGTTGGCGTGCCAATCTGCCGCACGCTGTTCACTAGGTTGGTGATGAACTTGCGAAGGCCGTCACCTGCCTTTCCATCTAGGCTGCCAACAATTGGTAGCGAAAGGCTGTCAACACCCTCCTGCAGGGACGTGAGGGATGATTGAAGTGCGTTGGCCGTTTGGTCTGGCAGCTCATAATCGAGCACATCAACAGCCTGCACCGTATTGGTGAAGTGGTTTGGATCACTGCTGTGACTTGCGCTGTTGTAAGCAGTATCCGTGCTTGCGAAGCTGTACTTCAGCTGGGCTGCATGGATGCCGGTGAACTGATTGCTGCCGGTGCCATCTTCAATCTTTGCATCGTCATAGGCTTGAACGCTAACTTGCTGCGCTGTGTACCAATTGCTGGGCGTGAAGGTGAGTGTCTTCGAGTAGACAGAATTACTGGTTCCAAGTTGCCGGCTTCCTCCGCTCGGAATTAGCTCGCTTAGGGTAATTGTGACGTCTGCGGTTGGCTGGCTGAGTAGCGCTACTTGATAGGTGGCGCTTTCTCCGCTTTCCTTGACAAGGATGCGTTCGCCCGAGGTGAATAAAACCAGGCCCGCAACGTCATTATTGATAATCTGAACCGTTGCGCTATTGCTTGAGCTGTCGTTGCTCAGGCTGTATCCATTGCCTTCCGTAAGCTGAACGGTAAAGGTTTTGTTTGTAGTGTCTGCGACGAAGTCATCAATCGGCACCACCAGCACGGAACTGCTGGTCTGGCCAGGGGCGATGCGCACATGGCCGGTTGTCACTCCTGGCGACTGAGTGATCTTGTTGATACTCGAAGGGGTGGCTGGATAATCCAGGCCCGGATCAAGGCTGACGGCCGTGATCTGGTAATTCACCTGGATGCCATTGGATCCCGCCGACACAGGAGCAGGATTGGTCAGTTCGATCTGGAATCGACCTGGTTTTGCCTCTTCTGTGCTGTCACTGACCAGCGTGATCTGAGCTCGTGGCGGATCATTGTCCACGATGTCGATCACCACTGGATCGATGCTGAGAGCGTTAAAGCGAGTATCTGTGCTGGATGTGCTGAGCTCTAAAAGACTTGAAGTGACATCTTCAACCGTTGTGTCGTCGACTGCCCATAGCGACACGGTCTGTATCGTAGACCAATTGTCTGGGGTGAAGACCAGGCTTTCAGGCCGTCCAATGCTGCGATCATTGATCGTGAACTGATCATCGTTGGCCACGAGGTTGATCGTGACGTCTGCAGTGGGCTGAGCGGTGAGGCTGAGATTCAGGAATCCATTACCAGCTTTGCTGATGCTGGTTTGCTGCAGTTCGACAACAACCTTTGCGTAATCATTGTCATTGACTCTGAAAGGCAATGTTGAAAGCTTGTCCTCGCTGATTGAGTAAAAATTGTCGGCGCTCGTTGAGCGCACATGTAAATCGACATCGATGGCTCCATCAACGAGCTTGTCATCGGCAGGGATAACGGTAAATGCTTGGGCCGTCTGCCAGTCAGTAGGTGTAAATACGAAGGCAATCCGTGAACCCGCTGGTGCAGGATTGGTGCTGGGAATCTGCAGTAGAAGCTCGCTGGCATCCGAAGTTTCCACATACACGGTGACCGAATCAGTGGGCTGACTCGTTAGTCGTACATACCGTGTTGTGCTGCTGCCCTGCTCGGTAAGGCTGATTCGGGTGCTGCTAATTGGTTGATTGCCAGCGGAATCCAGGGAAAAGAGGAGGCCGGCTTGATCATCATCGAGCAGCTGCACGATTCCAGTGCTAGGCAACGCGTAGGCACTGCTCAGGCCCTTGATTGGCGTGTCCGATGCCGTTGGGTTCAGACTGCTGCTCTTGCTCGTAGCGGTGACGGCCACATTGCTGGCTGTCTGCCCACTCTGAAGTGTGAGATTGTTAGTGAGTACCAGTGTTATGAATTCACCTGTACTATCCACTGCATAGTTGAGCGTGGTGCCTGAGGGGATTGAGACGCTGCCCCGATTGGTTTCCTCAAGTTTCAGGGTCGCCAAGTAGCTTGTGCCGCTTACGAGTGTGAGGGGCGCAGTGAGTGTCAGCGAGACGCTGGGATCGGGAACCTGGTAAAAGTCATTGCCATAGCCCGCCACCAAGCCAACAACGGAGGTTGCGTAGGCACTGGTCAGCCCGGTTGTTGTCCACGCCAGCGAACCCGACAGTGTGCTGTTGCGATCTCGATGGATTGTGGCCGCAGAGCTGAGCGTGAATGTGGCAATCGCTTGAGTTTGGCTTTCGCTGCTGTCAAGGTCTTCGCCTAGGCTCAGAATTGTGCCCGCTGGCAGGGTGATTGACTCTCTATCCGTTGTTCCGAGCGTGACGTTGAGCTGGCTTGTTCCAGTTTGTCCCTTAACCGCAATCTCCACTCCACGAGCGGTGAGCAGGCTGACATCAATGTCTTCGTTGTTTTCGTCGACCTGATCTTGTACCCCTTTGACTGTGAACGTGCCGCTTGTTGAGCCCTTGGGAATCAGCAGGCTGAATCCATCGGTACGGCTCACGTATTGGCTTGGGACTACCTCTTCAATCGTTGTTGCGCCGCCATTGCTTGGTCGCTTCCATTTGAGGGAAACGCTGGGGGCACTGGTGTTGAATGATTGATAGTCAAGGGTGACGGCGACAAAGTCGCCACGCTCAAGCTGGAGTGTGCCTGTGCTCCAGGTGGCCTGAGAATTGAAGAGTTTGTCGATGACAACCTGGCCATCCAGGCTGAGTCTTACGCCACCCTGGACTGGCGTGCTGAAGTTGTAGCTTCCCGTTTCGGGAATATAAATATAGCCAGACCATGTGCTGGTGAAATCTCCAGACAGTTGATTGCTGCTGAAGCTTGTTGCGTTCTCGTTGATTCCATCGCTGTCGAGCTTCGCGGCTTCAGTGCCTCCCGAGATCTTGTCAAAGCGGGTTAGGCCCGCGAGTGATTGATTCCCCGTGCCGGCGCTGACCGAGATGTCGTTGGGGGTGACCTGGCTGAGTCGCGAGTCCACGTTCAGGAACACCAACGTATCTGTTGTTGCCGCCTGTGGCAGGCTGATGGTGAAGGTGCTGCTGTCGCTGCCTGCTTCGTTGATTGTGCTCTTGGAAGGGGCTGAGAGGGCTGCCAGTGGCGCTGATGAGCTCTGCGTTGTTGCAAGAGTGGGATTTGCCGTCGTGGCGTCGTCGTCGACGGTGAGCACCGACACATTCGGTTTTAATGCGGCATAGGTTGCATCGTTGCTCGTGACCTTAAAGCTCAGAGACTGAGCAGTGTCATCATCATCTTTGGTGTCATCTACGCCTTGGAGCTGTAGCTGCTGAACCTGATTCCAGTTGCTGGCAGTGAAGACCAGCTCAATCGTCGTTGCTGACGGATTGGCTGGATTGATCACTTTTAGCTCTGAAGTCTTGTACGAGCTTGTATCAAGAGTTAGCTTGACATCTGCGCTGGGCTGGCTGTTGAGTCGGATGCCGAGAGGCGTGGTGCCGTTTTCAGCCAAGTCTCCCTCGCCCACGCGGAATTGGGAGGCGCTGGTCCAGGAACTGTTGCTATCGGGATTCGTTTCGCCGCCGCTCGTTAGGAACAGCACATCTGCAAGGTCATTGTCTGAGAGTTGTGCAGTACCGGTTCCTGTGGTGCCCCCAAGGCTGTAGCGCCCTCCATCAATCAGGGTGAGGGTGAGACTCTCCGTTCCTTCTGCGGTGAGATCGTCTGCCGCTACTACCGGGATGGCGACGCTGGTTGATCCATTCGGCACCGTGATGCCGTAGAAGGGTGTGCTCGCAAATGTTGCGCTGTTGGCTGATCCGTTCCGGAGGACTGCTGCTGGTGCGCCTGTGACGGTGTTGGCGGTTGAGTTGTTCAGTGACAGCCCACTCACCAGGCCTGTTCCAGTGGGGCTTGCAGCCAGCATGGAGGCTTGAATCTGATCTTGGCTGCGGGCGGCATTCCAGATCCCCACGCCACGGATGACCCCATTCAGATAGCCAGTACCGCTGCTGCTCAGGGCCGTACGGCCGATTGAATTAAGGCTTCGTGCTGTGTTGTAGAGCGGTACATAGCGCAAAGCAGTAATCGGTGTGCCGTCCTGCTTGTCGGCCAGCTTCAGGGTTGCCCCACCACCGTTTTCGTAGTAATCGATCTGAATGTCGTACCACTCGCCGGCCACCAGGTTGGGCACCGTGAAGGTGTTCCAAGTGGGGGCATGATCTGTCCAGTTGTTGACAACCTGCTGGCCATTGACCCAAACCCTCACACCATCATCGGAGAGCACAGCAAAGGAGTTGTCTCCGGTGCTGTGTGCCTGGATTTGGCCAGTAGCTCGGATGGAGAACGTATCGCCGTTACCGCCTTTGCTGGTGTCGAAGCTGTCGGTGAAGTCGATTTTGGCTTCGCCGCTGATGCTGCGCAGCGTGTCAAAATTCTTCCCTTCATAGAGGGATACCTTCAAGCCGCCAACGTGTGTCAACTGTCCACGCTTGGCTAATTCACCATTGACGTACAGACTTGCTACGCCTTTGGCATTGACGCTGTACGCCAGATGATTCCATTCGTTCAGTGCTACCTCACTGTCCGCGATGAGGCTCACCAGTAGATTGCCACCGGGATCACGAATCTCCAGCTTGGCTTTGCCGGTAGTGTCGTGGAAGCCGAGTGTGATTTGGTTGTGGCCGTTGCTATCGGTGAATTCCAGTACTCCTGGCGATGTTGTTGCCGCATCACGGCGAACCCATGCCTCAGCACTAACCTCGCCCGAATTGCTGACTGTCGAAAGACTGCTGAAATCAGCATAGGCATAGCCGCCACTGTTGCTGTTGTTGCTCAACACCAGCGGGCGGTAGCTGGCCTGGGGAGTATGAACAGCATCTGCAGTGCTGCCATCTAACGTAAAGCCATTGCTGCCGCTGAGCTGATAGAACAGCTCCACGGGGCTCCCGACCACCGGTGAACCCAGGCTTACTTCGAAGCCAAGGCGGCTGTTGCTGTCTTCTGATCCATCAATGGCCTGTACGCTGGCGGCGGGCTGAGCCGGAACCAGGCTTCCGCCTTCCCAGAGTGAGAGTTCTAACTCCGAAGCCCAGTTGGAAGGGATGACTCGCTGGGTTGTGCTCTTGCCTGAGTAATAACTATCGGAGCTGCTGGTGGTTACGCTCACCGAGGTGGCTTGGTCCGTCCGCAGGTCCGTAAGGGTGGCGCGTTGCGGCTGCGTCCAATTACTGCTCGAGAAGGTGAGCTCCTGATTGGCAACAGTGCCAGTGGCGGTGGTGTAGCTCAGGGTGACGGTGACGGTGCTTTGCGGCTGGCTGGTGAGGTGCACATCAACAGCAGCCTGTTGTTTGCCATTCACCAGCTGAGCGCGCACCGTTGCTAATCCGGTGCGATCGGCCGGCGTCACCACGACTGCCGGTGCGTAGGCCGTGCTGTCGGTGATCGTTAGCGTGGCCTCACTTTTGGCACTGTCAATGTTGTAGCGCTGATAGGTGAAGCCCTTGTCGTCGGTTTCAATGTTGGGAATTAGCTTCAGGCTGACTGTTTCGTTCCCTTCCCGAATTGCATCGGCAATGGCCGAGATGTAGATCCGCGCTTCAGTGGCACCGGTGGGCAGAATAACCAGGTCTTCTGCAAGGAAGTTGGCCGTACTTAGTGTCGCTTTTGGTGCGTAATAGTCGGCATCTCGTGTTGCGGAACCTCCGCTGATCTGGTAACGAACCCGCAGGCCGCCATTGGGAGCCGGCTTGTTGGAGGTAATCGTGAACCAGCCCAGATCGCTGTCGTCGGCACCAGCTTCGGTTGGGTTCTGGCCGGCTTGGAGCGATAGCACAAAGGGGTTGTCAGCGATGGTGATCGTCTGACTGTTGTTGCTCACCCCATAGCCTGTGCCATTGCCAAGCGTGAGCGTGGCCGACTCGGTGTTTTCTGCGTAGCTATCGGTGAGTACATTGACATCAAATGACTTGACGTTCTGAAGCGTTCCGAAGGCCTGATTGGGCTGCCACTGCGTCGTGCCGAAGCCCCCGCTGTATAGATCTAGCGGATTGAATTTCGAAGCAAAATGGTTGGTGTCAGATGAAGCTGTGAATGGGCTTGCCTGGCTTGCTCGCTCAACTTGCACGCCATCCCACCAAATTACTGCACCCGTTCCACCGCTATCGGGACCATCGAGCCTGACTTGGATGTAGCGAGTTGAGGGATCTGTGAAGGTATAGCTGAAGGAGTATCGCTGCCACCCTGTTCCAAGTTGAATTGTTGTGGCGGGCGCTTTTGTAATGATGCCACTTTCATTGGCTTCAAAGATAAAGAGTTGCCCACTTGTGGACCTATCTGCTTTGGCGTAAGCACTCAGTGTCCAGGTGTCGCCCTGCCGTGCATCGGCAATATTCCACTGACTGCTGTTGTAGGTATTGAGAAAAGGGTCGTTATTGGTGACATTCATGCGCAGGGGCACTCCGCCCACGGGCGAGAGTGCAGTGCTGACATCGCGGCTTGTGGTGGCCGCATTGGCACTCGTGCCAAAGGGGGGGATGGTGACCCCTTGGACTACTCCATTCAGGCCAATCGTGCTGTTGCTGAGGATATTGCCGCCGTCCGCAATTGCATAGTCGTCGCCAACGCGAGTGCTGCCAGTTTGGCGCTGAGCCAGAGTGACATTGGATGTCGAGTTGGCTGTTTGTGAGCTGGATGTTAGTTGTACATTAATTGGAGTACTTGTATCTTTGTTCGCAAATAGCTGGAATCCAAGACTGCTGGTATCGCCGTTTGCTTCCGTACGGTTGAGCCCCCGAGCCAGGGATTCCGATAGGAACATGGTGCTGGGAGGCACCGTCTCATTAGTGATGGTGCCGCCACTCCCATTGGGCCGATCCCATGCGAGTTGAGCAGTGGCACCTCCGAAATTCTCAAAATAATCAAACTGAAGCCACACCACATCGCCTTTGTTGAGACTGATGCCTCCTGTCGCGTGGCTTGTGGCCCCATTCAGAGTCCAGTAATTGAAGCTACTGAGTAGATCGCCGCTATTATTGTTGCGTCGAACGGTGAGCTTCGTTCCATCATCAGTGGTTGTTCTGAAGACGTACGTTCCCGTCTCGGGGATGCGAATATAGGTTTCCCAGCGTATTGCAAACGTGTCGTAGAGGCCTTTGGCGCTAAAGCTGTCGTCCCACTCGTAAATTCCGTCGCTATCAAACAACAGAACATCGGCAGGCGTGTTGAAGCCGCTGTTGGCCGCCGGAAGCGTGTATGTCGTTGACGATGTGTAACCCGTTCTGATGAATTGGTATGCGCCTTGACCTAGACTGAGCAGTGGTTCATCGTCGAAAATCCAGACCTGACTGGTGCGGTTGCCGGAGACCGCATAGATATTCTCACCGCCGTCATCGCCAAGGCTCGCCGTAATTGTGCGGGGAGCCTGCCAGGTGTTGTTGTTTCTCGGCGTGAACTTGAGTGTTACTGCTTGAGCATCCCGAACATAGAGGCGGCCATTCGAGTAATAGCTGCTCCCCCCAGCAACCTCAAGGTCATAATCTGTTCCAAGTACTGCGGTACCGCCAAGGGTGATCGGGATATCGATCAGTGGTGTATTATTGCGAATATCAACGTAATCGCTGTAGACTTTGCGATCAAAGTTGACCGTCATCGTGGCGAACGACGACCCACCTTCAAACGTATTAGTCGTATATTGCGTATTTAAGTCGCTAAACCAGACGTTGAACTCGGCGCCGCTGCGGCCCCACTCTGTTATGTAGCCATTGACGCTGTCCGGATCCACATCATCCCAGTACCCACTGTTGTAAACCTGCAGAAAGTCTTGATTTTTCTTGTTGTTTGGCTCGCCGCTGTTCCAATTTGCGTATGCGCGGTTTGTTCCACTGCTTCGGAATAGCGTGCCATTTTCTGGGCCAGACTTCCAGTACCAATTGCCCTCACTGTCATTATCTGAGCCCCCAGCAAATCCAGCATTGGGCATGCCAGATTTGCCGTATGAATAATTCTTTATAAAGTCGTTTTCTTCCTGTGATGTGATTGTGGAAAGGTAGCCATATGCCCCTGCCTGGTCCAGCAAGCTTGCTTTTGAATTGTTGTCGCCGTCAAACCAGCTGGAGCCCCCCTTGGTAAAGGCGTAGTAGTGGCCGTTTCCCCAGAACGGAACCGCTTTCGACTTGTCGACTGGAGTGCCGCCCATGGCTGTTGACTAAGCAGATTTGGTTAATTTAGGAGGTAGTTGTGGGCTGTAGCTGCTTGATGTTTCGCCACACCCTCAATTGAAGGTGTGGCTCATGGCCTTTTTTCTGTTTGGTTCCAAAACCAGGCAGACAGTGCGGTCCGGCTGGGTTTGTTGAGCTTCCGTCGCAAGTCCCGTACGTAGCTGCGCGCCGTGTTGTAGGCCAGGCCCATCTGGCAGGCGATTTCGCGGTCTGTCAGGCCCTGGCTAAGAAGTCCGAGCAGCTGCTTTTCACGAGGTGAGAGGCCAGAGTTTTGCTCGCGGCTGAGTTGCTTCGCGGGTGTTTCATTTCTGAGGCTTGGGCTCCAGTAGGTGCGGCCTCGTGCCAGTTCGATGAACGCTCGTACTAGGGGAAATTCCGGGTCGCCCACATCTTCCGCTGCAATTGCCAGATCAGCCATACTCGAAAGTTGTGCCCAGTTGCTGTCGCTTGCTTTCTCATTGAGGATGGCGAAGATTCGGATTTCAGGTATCAAGTCTTTTGCAGCTCTACAAAGCTTGATGGCGCATCCTGATTCCAGGCGATTTTCGCACATCAAAAGATTCGGTTGATATTGTTGTAGTGCCTCAAGTGCTTCTGCCTCGGTGGTAACGGCGGCCAGTAAATTGTGTGGCCTTGCCAGTAACTGTCCAGTCAAGACCATGGTGAGCCGGTTGTTCATTGCTATCACTCCACGCAGCTCACTTTTGGCGCTGAGGATCCAGCTCAATCCCTCGCGCCTTCGGCTTCTGAACGTGCGAACCCGCTCTGTGAGATCCATCGTTAGGCAGCGTTGATCACTTCTCTGATCCGCAGGACCCGCTGGATGAGAGGCCGGAGGCGCTCCAGGGGCAGCATGGTTGTGGCATCACTCAGCCCCCTTTTCGGTTCGGGATGCACTTCCAAAAACAGTCCATTGATTCCAACAGCGGCTCCGGCTGCCGCTAGCGGTTCGATGAAGTCTGGCTGCCCGCCACTGCTCCCACCGAGCGCCCCGGGTTGTTGCACTGCATGGGTGGCATCCAGGATTACCGGACATCCCAGTTCCCTTAAGCGGGGCAGGTTACGGAAATCCACTACCAGATCGTGGTAGCCGAAGCTTGTGCCCCGTTCCGTGAACCAGATCGACGCGGCGCCTGCCTGCACCAGCTTGTCGCGGACCGCCGCCATATCGCTCGCGGCCAGGAATTGCCCTTTCTTCACGTTCACCGTGCGTGCGTGCTTCTTGGCGGCAGATCCACAGCTCTGCACCAGGTCGGTTTGTCGGCAAAGAAAGGCCGGCACTTGTAGCACATCCACCACCTCGGCAACCGGTTCCGCCTGGTGGCCTTCATGCACATCCGTGAGCACCGGCAGACCGCTCGCCTGGCGCACCCGCTCCAGCACGCGCAAGCCTTGGTCGAGTCCGGGCCCCCGGAAGCTCGAGCCGCTTGTGCGGTTCGCTTTGTCGAAACTGGCCTTGAACACCACCTGGATCTTGAGTTGTTCCCTCAGCTCGGCAAGATGGGCGGCGACCCGGAGGCAGAGGCTTTCGCTTTCAATGACGCAAGGGCCCGCGATCAATGTGAATTCTGGGCCCATGCGGTGTGGGGATGGGTTGGCGGCACCCATGCAGGTGTTCATCGGCACAGACCATCATCATCGCCTGGCCGCACAGGTGCTCGCCCACTCCCTGCGCTCACGCAGCTCGGTTCCGATCGCCATCACCCTGTTGGAGCAGCATCAGCTGGAGCGGGCTGGCCTGTACTGGCGTCCCCGCGATCCTCTCCAGAGCACCGATTTTTCCTTCAGTCGCTTTCTCGTTCCGGCTCTCCTTGGTTTTCGTGGCTGGGGGCTGTACCTCGATGGCGACATGCTCTGCCTGGACGATCCAGCCAACCTCTGGACTCTCCGTGATGATCAATATGCTGTGCAATGTGTTCAGCATCCAGTCCATGCTTGGGGCGACGCCAAAATGGATGGCAGGGTGCAAACTTCTTACCCTCGCAAGAACTGGAGCTCATTGATGCTCTTCAATGCGGCTCGATGTCTGCAGCTTGGCGTCGACGCCGTGAATACCGCCAGCGGTTTGCAATTGCATCGCTTTGAGTGGCTGGCCGATGACAGCCTGCTCGGCGCACTGCCGAAGCGATGGAATCATCTGGTGCAGCTCGACCCTCCTCCGCCAGCAGACCAGCCTCCGGCGCTAGTTCATTGGACGCTGGGAGGGCCATGGCTGGAGGGCTACGCCGATGCCGGCGACAGCCTTGCCTCGTTATGGCGCCATGAGCTCCGCCAGTTTCAGGGGGTGTTCGTATGACAGGTGTTGAATCTGTTGTGCGGCCTGATGTGCTCGTAGCCGTTCCTGCCCATCTCGGCTCTCGCCGCCTGCCGCGCAAGGTGCTGGCGGAGATCGGAGGTGTGCCGATGTTGCGACGTGTTCTTGACCGCTGCGCTTTGGCTCGGGATATCCGGGCCGTTGTGCTCTGTACGGATGCGCCGGAACTTGCTGATCTGGCCGCGCAATGGGGGCACGAGGTGTTGCTCCGTGAGGAGTCATGTGTCTCGGGTACGGAGAGGCTTGCCAGGGCATTACCCACCCTGTTGGAGCGCTATGGCGGCTCTGGCGGTATTGATCAGCCATGGGTGGTGAACGTGCAGGCTGATCAGCCGTTCCTCGATCCTGGTTTGTTGGACCGACTTTGCTCGGTATTGCGGGAGCTTCCATCGGAGACCTCCTTGCTCACGCCTGTGTTTCGCCTGCGGCCCCACCAGATCCATGATCCGGCCGTCGTGAAGGCGTTGCTCACGGCGGACCGGCGTCGCGCCATCGTCTTTTCCCGCTCTGCCCTGCCCCACGTGCATGACGTCGATCCCTCGCTTTGGCATCAGGTCACTCCCTACTGGGGGCATATCGGTGTGTATGTATTTCGCGCAAGCGCGCTCAGCCAATGGCTGTCATTGCCGGAGTCTCCCCTGGAGCGCGTTGAGGGTTTGGAGCAGTGGCGCTGGATCGAAGCCGGCTTCTCGATTGCAACGTTGGTTGAAGACGGCGATTCCCTTGCCGTTGATACACCGGCTCAGTTGGAGGCTGCGCGCCAGCGTTGTGCTGCCTGACTTAGCTGGCGCCCCCATTGGCCGCGAATCTCTTGGTGGAGGAGTTCCAGCGATGGGTACCAGGCCCAGCGGTTGCCTGGGCCCCAATAGCGCCATTCCGGTCTGGCTGGCACCAGCACTTGCCCCTTCTTTCCTAGGGCGCCTGCCAGGTGGGCAACGGTTTGCCGTGTGGTGACGACTCCGTCTAGGCAGTAGATCAGGGCCAGGCTGTCTTCCAAGTCCTCTCCTGGGTTCCCTAGTCGATGCATACCCGCCTGTACGGCGATGCCAGCGAGTTCTTGATAGGGGTGGGGGATGTACTGCAGGTCGATCCACTGCACCTCGTGCCAGCTACTGAGATCTCGCAGATCCCGTTCAGAGAGCGAGCGTTCCCGCAGCTCTGTTCCGCTGGTACCGCCCAGCCATCCCACCCCAAGCCTGCGGCCTTTCGGTAATTGATTCAGGGTGTGGTTCCAGTGGGCAATCCGCTCACTGTCAGGTGTCAGGAATGCGCTCCCGTCTGATGTTGCGAGCCTCAGCTCTTTCCAGAACAGCCACGGCAGGCTTGCACTGCCGATGACCTCAGCGTTTCCCAGGGGGGTGTCGGGATCTTCGATGGCCACCCCTGCGGGCAGGTGGCGTGCCAGTAGCGTTCGCAGCCGCGGAGCCGGCTGAATCCGCAGCCTTGGGCAACGAGCTGCCATGTGAGGCAGATAGCGGCTCACCATCAGCTGATCGCCGATCCCCTGCTCTCCAACAATCACCACCTCGTGCTCGGCGAGAGTGTCGAGACTTGGAAGTGCTCTGGGGATCCCCAGTGCGTTCAGCCGGGGATTAGACGGGCGCCATTCGTAGTGGGGCCAGGCTTCTTCGCACCGTTGTTGGCTCAGCAGCGCTAGCGCCATATTTACGTGAGCTTCCGGTTGTTGAGGGTGTTCCGATAGGGCTGCGTGCAGATGCGCTTCCACCTGGCTCCACTCGCAGTTCTGGCTGTACACATCGGCCACTGCTAGGTGCCAACGCCAGGACATTTGCTCTTGGGGCACGTCCTCAAGTAATGCAAGGGCTGTGCTGTGATGGCCCAGTCGAGCCAGAGCTTCACAGCGAAGTTGTCGTGCCAGCCAAGGCTGGGGCGTTGGCAGCTCGTCGAGCAGGCACAGCGTTGCCTCCCACTGGCCTGCGGTGGTGAGAATTTCTGCGAGACCCAGGCAGGCCTGCGGATGGCGGGCGCTCTGATGTAGCGCGTCCTTGGCCAGTCTCAGCGGGCGTTCAGCTCCTCCGGTGCGTGATCGGCTGTAGGCAATCGCCAGGTTGAGGCTGATGCGCCAGTCCGCGTGTCCTGCCTGCATCCAAGGTTCTGCGATTGCGATTGCCGCAGGCCAATCGCTCTGCTCCATGGCGTGGCGCATTGCCGAGAGGGGGGCAGAAATACTCGTCACGGGAATTCTTCAAGCCAGGAAGTGAGGACGTATTTGTCGCCGCTCAAGGGTGGGTTACCGCGGTGTGTGTGTGTGAAGCCGGCAGGAAACACCAGCAGGCGTCCCTGCTGTGGCTTGATGCGTCGGTGAAGATATAGAAATTCGGTTTCACCGCCTTCGTCAACATCATTTAAATACAGCATTGTGACTATCTTGCGATACGCGGTGTCCCCGTTGTTTTCGTAATGCCAGTCGTGGTATCCCTCTCCTGGTCTTGTGCGCTGAAACTTGCAGTTCAGGTGAAAGTATCGACCATTCTTTAGGACTGGATAATGCTCGAAGTATATTTTAAGGGCTTGCTCGCATAGGCCCGAGTAGCGCTCGTACATCGGAGCAATCAGGCGGTCGTTGTAGAAGCGCGGTGCAACCCGGTTAAGCAATGCTTGGCTGTCCTTGACCCCTTCACTGCCCTGTCGGCGATCCATGACAAGGCCATTGGTTTCGAGATAGCTGAAAAACTGTTCAAGAGTTGGCGATGTGTGATTTGTTTCGAAGCAACCAATAAAGTCTTCGCTGATTGTGTAGTCTAGAATTACTGCCTCCGGCATCATCTTCGTGGGTTCTATTTGCGCATTCTACTGCGGCTTCATGCCTGATTTGCTTTGTCTTTCAGTGTCTTCAGTCGCCGGAGGGCTGAGCGGCGCGGATCTCCGCCTTGGCCTGCTGCCAGAGCCCTTCCAGTTCGCGGATGCTGCGGCCCTGCAGATCGCCCCCCAGCGCTGCTTCCACGCGGGAGAAGCGATCGAGGAAGCGGCGGTTGGTGCCAGCTAGGCCTGCTTCCGGATCAATGCCGCACCAGCGGGCCACGTTCACCAGGGTGAACAGCACATCGCCAAGCTCCTCCTGGGCGTGCCCCGTGTTGCCACTGGCCACCGCTTCCTTGAGCTCATCAAGCTCCTCGTGCACCTTCTCCCACACGCCGGCCATGTCGTCCCACTCGAAGCCGGCCGCGGCGGCTTTCTTGGAGATGGTCATGGCGCCGGCCAACGCGGGCTGGCCGCGCACCTTGACGGCGAGGCGATCACTGAGGGGGCTTGATGAGGCTTCGCTGGCTGGATCGGTGGCCTTCTCGGCTGCCTTGATTGCTTCCCAGTTGGCTTTCACTGCGGCGCTGTCGGCCGCCTCGGCGCCGGCGAACACGTGGGGGTGGCGGCGGATCAGCTTCTCGCTGATGCCCTCGGCGACCTCAGCTAGATCGAACCGCCCGTCGTCCTGGGCGATCTGTGCATGCAGCACCACCTGCAGCAGTAGGTCGCCTAGCTCTTCTTTGAGGTGGGCGTCATCGCTATGGCGGATCGCATCGGCCACCTCGTGGGCTTCCTCGAGCACGTAGGGCACGAGGGAGGCGTGGGTTTGCTCCAGATCCCAGGGGCAGCCGCCCTCCGGGTTGCGCAGCTGGGCCACCACAGCGATCAGCTCGCTCAACGCTGCGGTGGTTTCGGGTGTGGCTGCCATCGGTTTGCTGCTCAGGCTTGGCCGCCACCTTCGCATTGTTATGCCGATCGCCGGCTCAGCCAGAGGTGGTTGAACAGGGCCTGCAGCAGCTGGATCGGCGGCTCCAGGCCGGCCTGGGTGAGCTGCTGCTCCAGCCGCTCTGCATCCATTGAGAACACCTTGCTGTTGCGGGATTCCATCACCGCTTCGATCGTGGCCTGATCCATGCCTAGGGCCGCAAAGCGGCTGCGGCCGATGGCGAGGCCCAGCTCCAAGCCTGGTGGCTCCGATTCGCTGTAGCTGCTCAGCAGCAGGG
>ERZ889217.691-NODE-691-length-19398-cov-6.784832_pt1 | contig 19398 bp, 17 predicted proteins | sample MGYA00521098_ERZ889217 | MGnify/ENA primary metagenome ERZ889217 (study PRJEB32303, sample SAMEA104408613) | aquatic metagenome | biome: Brackish water; feature: Pelagic; material: water | place: Baltic Sea | collected 2014-06-10T22:04:00 | depth 2,362 m ... | reverse complement strand
CTCGCCGTTGTGCGTCTTCCCTGGGATCGTTGCGAAGCGATCCCAGATGGATTCACCGCGACCGTCCTCTTTGGTGGCGCCTTCGATCTGGTAGGCGGCGGTTCCGAAACCCCAGGTGAAGCTTTTCGGGAATCGCCGCGCGAGTGCCGCCTGATCGACCATTTCTGACCCCTCCGTCCTAACTGTGGAGTCGGCGCGCGCCACCTCTCGCGAAAAGGTTATCCACTGCCCACCCCTCCACCTCAGCTGTTTCATCAGGTGCGCCAGTCTCGTCCGCCGCCGCGCCGCCCCCGATAGACGACTAGCCTCACGTATATGACACGTGATCAAGCACACCTCGTGATTCCGTCGTTGCTCCCAGTGCCCAACCTTGACGGCGCTCGCCGGATTTTGGTCATCCAGCCGCACTACGACGACGCCGACATCGCGGCGGGGGGGACGCTCGCAACCCTTGCTGATGCGGGTGCGGCCATCCGCTACTGCACGGTGTTGGACGACCTGGTCGGCGTGATTGACGAGACGCTTAGTGACGAAGCTGCCGCTGCATCACTGCTTCGCGATCAGCGCGCTGCAGCCGCAATCATTGGGGTGAACGAGCTGACGCATCTCGGATTTCCGGATGCGGGGAGCTGGAGTCGCTTCGATGTGCGCCCCCACCTCTTCCGTGAGATCCGCGACTTCCGACCAGACGTGATCTTCACGGCAGATCCGTGGCTCAGCGTTGAAGCGCATCGCGACCACTGGGAGGTCGGCTCCGTTGCGGCGGAGGCGGCGATCCTCTTCGGCATTCCGAAGCTGCCGTCGAGCAGCGCGAGCGTGGACGCGGCATGGCGTACTGCGCCGCCGTTCGACCTGCGCGCCGTCGTCTTCTTCTACACCGATGAGCCGAACACCCTCTCTCCGATCGACGGGACGTGGGACCGGAAGTCAGCTGCCGTATCCGAGTATCGCGCTCAGTTTTCTGCCGAAGAGCTGCCGCAACTGGTCACAACACTTGACGCTAAGGCGGCTCAGGTTGCGAGGATAGGGGTCGGGGCGGGACGCCTCCCTGCGGGAACAACGCGCGCCGAGGCGCTCAAGGTGATCGACCCGAGAACCCTTCACGGCGCACGCTGACGCGCCCTGCCGACTTTAGGGGTCGGGCGTACAATCTTTCAGATGCGTAAACCTGCAGCGCTGATCGCCCTTCTCGCCGTGGCACTCGTGCTCGGCGGCTGTCAGGCTGCCTTCCCACCATCGGCTGTGACGGAGGAGGGTCTCCTGATCGAGAACCTCTACGTGCTCGTCTTTGTGATGGCAGCCTTCGTCTTCGTACTGGTGGAAGGGCTGATTATCTGGTCGGTCATCAAGTATCGGCGTAAGCCAAACGATGCTGGCCTTCCTGCCCAAACGCACGGCAACCTCGTTCTTGAGGTGATTTGGACGGTGATCCCGCTCGTTGCGGTTATTGGCCTCTTCTTCGCATCCTCCCAAGTGCTCGGCGTTGTTGACGCCCGTAAGCCAGAGGAGGTTTCGGTAAAGGTGGAAGTTGTGGGCTACCAGTGGCAGTGGAAGTTCGGCTACCCAGCCGAGGGGATTGAGATCTACGGCACCGCCCAGAACTATCCAGAACTCGTTGTCCCAATTGACGAGCGCATTGAGGTCACGCTCGTTGCACAAGATGTGAATCACGGATTTTACATCCCTGAGTTCCTCTTCCAGCGCGACTTGGTCCCTGGAAAGGTGAACTACTTTGAGTTCACGCCGAACAAGCTCGGCACATTTACTGGTCAGTGCTCCGCCTTCTGTGGCCTCTTGCATCACGCAATGGGGTTCACCGTACGAGTTGTGACGCGCGAAGAGTACGACGCGTGGCTCGTTGAGATGACCCCAGAGCCTGCACCGAGCGAATCGCCGGTTGCGGTTGAGGCAGACCTGACGGCGGAGGTAAAGGAGTGGTCGGTCAGCTTGAGCGGTGCATCCACTGCCGCTGGCGACGTGACCTTCGGTCTGACGAACGCTGGCAACATCCCGCATGAGTTCATCGTCGTCCGCTCTGAACTCAGCGGAGAGGAGCTGCTCAACCAGATTGATCCTGCGACGAGCCGACTGGACGAGGAAGCGCTCGACGCGATCGGCGAACAGTCCGAATTTTCCCCAGGTGAAATCAAGACGCTGACCCTCAGCCTGGAACCAGGGCGCTACGTGGTCCTCTGCAACATTGCGGGTCACTTCGGATCGGGAATGTACGCCGATCTTGAAATCACGGCAAACTAACAGGTACAGGAAGGAGGTCGCATGGCTACGACAACAGTGCGAGCGGCGGGGCTGCAAGGGTCGCGACTCTATGACTACCTGACCACAACCGATCATAAGAAGATCGGCATCTTATACACGATCAGCTCGTTCATCTTCTTGGCGATTGGTGGGCTGCTCGCACTCGGCGTGCGCACTGAGCTGGCGCAACCAGGCCTTCAGTACATGGACGAGTCGGTCTACAACCAGCTCTTCACCATGCATGCGTCGGTGATGATTTTCTGGGTGATCATTCCGTTCCTTGCGGGCATTGGTAACTACATCGTGCCGCTTCAGATTGGTGCAGCGGATATGGCCTTTCCGCGCATCAACGCGCTCAGCTTCTGGATGATCCCGTTCTCCGGGTTGATCGCCGCGTCTGGCTTCTTCCTTGGCGGCGCAGCGGATGCAGGGTGGACCGCCTATCCGCCACTGAGCAACATCACGTACAGCCCAGGGCCCGGCATGAACCTCTGGATCATGGCGGTCATCCTGGTTGGAACAAGTTCGATCCTCGGCGCGGTCAACTTCTTGGTCACTGTTTTCCGCATGCGCGCGCCGGGCATGACGCTCTTCCGCATGCCGATCATGGTCTGGACGATCATCGTCACAAGCGTGCTCGTCCTGATGGGAACCCCGGTGCTCACGAGCGCGCTGATCATGCTCTTTGTTGACCGCAACTTCGGCGGCAGCTTCTTCGATCCAACCACAGGCGGGTCGGCAATCTTGTGGCAAAACATCTTCTGGTTCTACAGCCACCCAGCGGTGTACATCATGGTGCTGCCTGGCATGGGCGTGATCTCAGAGATCATCCCAGTCTTCAGTCGGAAGCCACTCTTTGGGTACAAGGCGTTCGTCTTCGCCACTGCGGGGATCGGCGCACTCGGATTCTCTGTCTGGGCACATCACATGTTCACCACAGGGAGCGTCTTCCTTCCGTTCTTCTCCGTGATGACATTCCTCATTGCCGTACCGACCGGCGTGAAGATGTTCAACTGGATCGCCACCATGTGGCAGGGTCAGATCTCTCTCAAGACACCGATGCTCTTTGCGCTCGGCTTCCTCTCTATGTTCCTGATCGGGGGAATCAATGGTGTCTTCAGTGCTTCAGTTCCGGTTGACTACGCGGTGCACGCCACCTACTGGATCGTTGCGCACATTCACTATGTCCTCTTCGGTGGCTCCTTCCTGGCGATCATGGCGGGCCTCTACTACTGGTTCCCCAAGATGACTGGGAAGATGCTGGACGAAGGTCTCGGCAAGCTGCACTTTGCGATCGCGATGATCGGACTCAACCTGACCTTCCTCCCCATGCATACGCTCGGCCTTTTGGGGATGCCGCGCCGCATTGCGGACTACTCGCCAACCGCGGGGTGGAATGACCTGAATCTCGCCGCAACCGTTGGCGGGTTCCTCGTTGGGATCAGCACGCTTCCACTCTTCTGGAACATCTACATCTCGCTTCGCAACGGCAAAGATGCAGGCCCAGATCCATGGGAGGGGAACACGCTGGAGTGGGCGACGTCGTCGCCGCCGCCGGCATGGAACTTTGATCGCCTCCCAGCGATCACCTCTGAGCGCCCACTCTTTGACGCGCGTCACGGTCGATCGGGTAGCGATCACGCATGAGTCTCGCCACAACGGAGCACGGTACACCTGAGGCGGTGAGCGGACACGGTTCGTCCGCACACGGTGCTGAGGGTCACGGAAAGAAGGGTCTCGGCAATCCCGTCCTTGGGATGCTCCTCTTCATCGTTTCCGAGATCATGTTTTTCGGCGGCCTCTTCGCCGCCTACTTCAGCCTTCGTGTGTCGGCCGGAACCTGGCCACCAGAGGGGAACGAAGCGTTCCTGATCAAGGAGCACATCCTCTTTCCGTCGATCCTCACACTCCTCTTGGTGATCAGCTCGCTCACCTGTCAGATCGCTGTTTGGCGCATCCGTCGTGGAGATCGGATTGGGATGAATCGCGCGCTGATGCTGACGGTGATCCTTGGGGTGGTCTTCTTGATCGGCCAGGTGTACGAGTACTCGCAGCTCGGGTTCGGAGTTGCGGACGGCACGTTCGGCGGTACCTTTTACATCCTCACCGGATTCCACGGCGCGCACGTCCTTGGCGGCGTGTTGATGCTTGGTGTCTGTCTCTATCGCGGAAGCCTTGGTCAATTCTCGGCGAAGCACCACGACATGGTGGAGGCGAGCTCCATCTACTGGCACTTCGTCGATGTTGTGTGGATCTTTCTCTTCGCGCTGCTCTACCTCGTCTAAGAAGGGGACGATTGAGCTCCAGCAGCGAACGGACCGCCTGGCTCAACGAGCAGTACTCCCCAAGTCGCTCCGCACACGATTTCAACGGCAGCATCCAGTCGTACAAGGCTGGAACTGATGCGGCTCGCGCCGCGATCGCCGGCAGCCGCCATCGAGTGCTGGCCTATGGTGCGCTGTCATCCAATCGAATTGAGTGCTTCTTGCCGCGTGCTGAGGGTGTCCCTGGTGGTGCGCGGAGAGGTGCACCGATCTTTGCCTTCGTCCATGGTGGCTGGTGGCAGGATCTTTCCATTGATTATGCTGCCGCGCCAGCGGTAGCGCTCACAGATTCTGGTGCGATCTACGCATCGATTGGCTACACGCTCGCGCCGGCCGCTGGGCTTCGCGAGATCGTTGCCGAAGTCTCCGCCGCACTCACCACGATCGCCGCACACGCGACGGAAATGGGGGGCGACCCGAGGCGCATCGTGTTGGCCGGCCACTCGGCGGGTGCACACCTCGCCGCAGCGCAACTTACCGCACTCACCCCAGAGGCTCCCCGATCTACCGCTGCAGGGCTCCTCCTGATTGGTGGCGCGTATGACCTGGAACCGATCGCGGAGAGCTACGTGAACGAGAAGGTGCGGATGAGTGAAGCCGATGCGGCGGCACTCTCCCCAGCGCTGCTGACGCCGCTCCACGACGTGCCAGTGAAGATTCGCGTGGGCGAAGAGGAGCCGGAAGAGTTTCATCGCAATGCGGCGCTCCTCCTGGAGCGCTGGGCGCCGAGCCTGAGCGCGATCAACAGCGCAGTCCTCAGCGGGCGCGATCACTTTGATGCACTCGACGAACTTGCTGATCCTCACGGGCGTCTCTACGCCGACGCGCTGGAACTGCTCGGGATCCCACTGCAGCGCGCTGGCGTGGGACGATAGAGGCATGAGCAACGTGGGGAGTGATCAGGCGCCACTGAGCGCGACGGCACTCGATGCCGCGGATCCGCTCGCGTCGCTACGCGACTCCTTCTCCATTCCGAACGGCGTGATCTATCTGGACGGCAATTCGCTTGGCGCACTTCAGAAGGGAATTGCCGAGCGAATCAATCGAGTGGTGAAACAGCAATGGGGTGAGGGGCTGATTCGCAGCTGGAATGACACGGACTGGTACGAGATGCCGATGCGCGTCGGCGATCGTATTGCTCCGTTGATCGGTGCAGGAGCTGGCGAGACGGTGGTTGGAGACTCCACTTCAATCTCGCTCTTCCGCGTTGTTGCGGCGGGGCTCGGGCTGCAGTCGGGCCGCAACGGCATCGTGACCGAGCGTGGCAACTTTCCGTCTGACCTCTACATCCTTGAGGGCCTGCAAGGACTGCGCCCAGACCTTGAGATTCGCCAGGCGGAGGCGGGTCAGGATCCAGCAGAGCTTCTTGATGAGCAAACGGCGCTGCTCGTCCTCACGCAGGTGGATTACAAGAGCGGCCTGATTCGAGACATGAAGCGGCTCACCGATGCGGCGCATGCGGCGGGTGCACTCGCCGTCTGGGATCTCTCCCACTCAACAGGGATCATTCCCGTTGAGTTGAACGCGAGTGGCGCTGACTTTGCAATCGGGTGTGGCTATAAGTATTTGAATGGCGGTCCAGGTGCACCGTCGTTCACCTGGGTTGCGCCGCGACATGTGGATCGCGTTGCGCAGCCACTCGCTGGCTGGCTCGGACACAAAGATCCGTTCGCATTCACGCCCGGGTACGTGCCGGCTCCAGGGATTCGTCGCTTCATCACGGGGACGCAGCAGGTGCTGAGCCTCGCCGCACTTGATGAGGCGATGAAGATCTGGGAGAAGATCACTATTGCGCAGGTCCGCGAGAAGTCCACCCTCCAGACGAGTCGATTCATTGCGCAGGTTGAGGCTCGCTGTGCGGGGCTGGGCTTAACGCTCGCCTCTCCACGTGACGCGGCGGTGCGTGGCGGTCAGGTCTCGTTCACACATGAGCAGGGCTACGCCGTGATGCAGGCCCTGATCGCGCGAGGGGTGATTGGTGACTTCCGTGCGCCGAACCTGTTGCGCTTCGGCTTCTCGCCGCTCTACCTGAGCTTCGCCGAAATTGATCGCGCGGTGGACGCGCTTGTCGAGATCTTGACGACACGTAGCTGGGACGATCCGCGTTATACGGAGAAACGCCGCGTCACCTGAGCGTTTTTCGCTGATCGCTACCAGCGCACCTCTAGATGGCGAGTGCGCCTCCTTCAACAAGCGTAGCCACCGCTGCATCAAGTGCCTCGCTGTGCTGATCTGCGGCGCTGGGCGGCGTTGCTGGTGAGAAGAGCGCCATGTTGTGGAAGGGGGTCATGATGATGCCGCGATTCAGCGCGTGAAGGTGCAGGTAGCGCTCCATCTCATGGTGCACTGCCGCAGCCGCCTCACCGCCACTACGCGGAGCCTCTGGAGTGAAGTGGTACTCGGCACGCGCGCCGAGTCGTGTCACGCTCCATCCAACGCCGCGTCGCGCGAACACCTCTTCGGCACCATCTGCCCAGCGGTTCGCGGTGGCGATCATTTGCGGGAAGGCGTCATCGGTGAGAACCTCTCGGAGGGTGGTGCGAATTGCGACGGCGGAGAGGACGCTTCCAGAAACCGTGCCGCCGATGCCGCCCGTGTCGATCTCATCGCGCTTAAGCTCTGCAGCGATCTGTTCCGCGAGTTCTCGCCGCATCCCATACGCGGCGCCAGGGAGACCGCCAGCGATCGCCTTCCCGATCACCAGAAGGTCTGGCTGCAGTGACCAGGCGGCAGTTGCGCCGCCAGGACCTAACGAAATGGTGTGTGTCTCATCTGCAATGAGGAGTGCGCCGTATTTTGTGGCCAGGGTTCGGAGTGCTGCGTGGTAGCCAGGATCTGGGAGCACGATGCCGATATTGGTCAGCGCCGGCTCAATCAGGATGGCTGCAACATCACCTGCGGCGAGCGCCGCCTCCGTTGCGACGAGATCGTTGATCTCAACAACACGCGTCGTGGTTGAAGGATCCACCTGTGGGCCGGTGTTCCCTGGCCGTGCCTGCGCGGCTCCATCGCTGCCGCCAGGTGCTGCGATGGCGAACGTCTCGTCAACGGTGCCGTGGTAGCACCAGTTGTGAACCAAGACTTTGGGGCGCTTCGTGACGGCGCGAGCGATCCGCAGGACGAAGCGATTCGCATCTGTTGCGGTGAGACAGAGTTGCCAGAGCGGGAGGCCGAAGCGGCGCGTCAACTCTTCCGCTGCATCGATCGCCGCCTCTGACGGGAGCATGGTGGTAGCACCGTTCTCGAGCTGCGCTACGATCGCGCGTGTGAGTGGCGCTGGTGCGTGGCCGGCCATGGCGGCGGTATCGCCGAGGGCAAGGTCGAGATACCTGTGCCCGTCGACGTCCGTGATCGTTGCACCGCGCGCGGAGGCTGCATATGGTGGAACTGGTGAGGCCCACCGCTGCATCCAGCTCATGGGAACTCCACCAACGAGACTGCCTCCTGCTCGTGCGGCGAGTTGCGCCGCGCGCGGATGTGCACTCGCGAATCGAGCTGACTCTTGCGCGAAAAGACGTTGCAAGCATGCGTCATCAATGCGCGGCACGTGGCTCATGGGCGTTACATTCGACTGCGGATTGCCCAGAGGTCAGGAAAGACGGGTCGGTGCAGGCTAGCCGCAAGATACTCAACTCCCGTTGATCCACCCGTGCCCATCTTGCGACCGATCGTTCGCTCCACCATCTTCACGTGACGGTACCGCCACTCTTGAAGTCCTTCGTCGATGTCCACCAGCAGCTCCATCATTGACGCAACCTCGCCTCCCTGGCGATAGAGCGTGAGGAGCAGATCTTGCAACCCTTCGTCGCCCGTGTACTGCTCCGCGTAGTCGCGCTCAAGTAGGTGTGCCGGTACGGCGTGGCTACTTGACGCGAGCCAGGCGATCACGGCGTCCCAGAGGCTGGGCTGCTGCGCCGTTGCATGGACGCGGGCACGCGCGTCGGGTTCGGGAAGTAAGTCGGCGAGCCGAGGATTGCGCACACCAAGGAGTGCTTCCAACTCGCGAAATTGTGCCGATTCGAATCCACTTGAGGTTGCAAGCCGGTTTCGAAACGAGGCAAATTCAAGTGGGGTCAGCGTCTCAAGGACGTCAACCTGTGCCACCGCGATCTTCAAAATGTGACGCACGCGGCTGATTCGGTGTGCGGCACGCCAGGCATCCGTGGCGCCAAGTGCGCGTGCGGCACCGCGCAGCTCGTGCAGCATCTCTTTGAACCAGAGCTCATACGTCTGGTGGATGACAATGAAGAGCATCTCGTCGTGCTCTTCCGACCGAGGCGACTGCAGGCTTAGCAGCTCGTCTAGGCGAAGGTAGCCCGCGTAGGTAAGGCCGGGGTCAGTTCCCTTTGCGGCGTCGTTCATCACCCTGATGCTACGCCTCTGGAGAAAAGCGTGAGGCTCCGCCCCACCCTGCGGCGGAACGGAGCCCCTCGCGCGCGTGTCGTTCGACTAGTTTGCTGGCATGAAGACGCCAGTCCACACCTGCCAGGCGAGGAGCGTCTTCGCCACGAGAGAGAGGATCATGTAGCTTCGCTCGCCGTGGAGGTAGTCCGCCCAGCGGCCAACCTTCAGGCGCTGCAACACCATGTTGACGGCGAAGATATTAAAGCTCACGAAGAGGCTTACGTAGATCGTGATCAGCACCGGCTTGAAGTCTTCGAGGCTTCCGCCGTTTGGCGCGGTGCCCGTTGGCCAGTTCGCCAGCGAGAGTCCGACCGTGGTGAACATGGCGATCCATGGCGCGATCCCCGCGATGCAGCCGAAGATGTAGTGGCTCCACTGAACGTTCTTTCGTCCAATGTTCGCCTCTTCCATCGACCAACCGAAGAGGTTCATGGATGCGTTGCAGACAGCGATTGCCACAAGCGCACCCGCGTCCGTGATGAAGCTCAACGACGCAATGCCGATGATCATCAGCGTGGAGCTGAGTGCGTACTCAGCCCAGCGCATTGGATTGAACTGGCGCGCGAGCCAACCCTCGTAGCGCTCGCGGAGCGGGTATGCCACAAGGAAGTGGGCGAGCGCGGAGAGCCCGAAGAAGGCCGCAACGAGATACGCGAGTGGGAAGCTCAACAGGAGCTCCTTCCCCTGCGTGAATCCTGCGAACTGGCCATCCACGATGCTCGAGACCGGGTAGGTCCCTTCAAAGCGAACCAGCGCGTCCGTTGGGCTGATCGCCACAATCACCGCCGCCTGGATGCCGTGCAAGACGACAAGGATGCGGTTCCAGTTAAAGAGCTGCTTTGCGCGTGCTGGGGCGATCTTGGTGAACGTTGTCGTCACCGCCCCCGACCCTGCTGCGCGCGGCGCTGGTGCACCGCGCCTTCTGGTTGCTACTGCCACGAGTACCTCCACTATCTACTTATGCAGTCCGTGAACGAACTGCGTGCAACTAGGGTACCCGACTCGTCATGCAGGAGACGTGTTAGCCAGCCAGGAGACGGGCGGCTGCGATCGCCATGACCGCCGCAAGGAGGCGTCGGAGCGTAATCAGGCTCACTCTTCGCGCACCGAGCTCGCTTCCAATCAGTCCACCCGCGGCGGCAGCAGCGAGCGCGAGCGGCAGTGTGGCGGGAAGGAGGTCGAGTGATGCGGGCCGTGCGGCGAGACCGGCGATTGAATTCGCCAAGATGAATCCTGCGGAGAGCCCCGCCGCTGCGCGCGTGCTCGCCCAACGACGCGCGATCACGAGCGGCGTGAGAAAGACGCCGCCACCCGTCCCTGTTGCCCCAGCAAGGAGTCCGATGACGCTACCAACGAGCGCAGCAACGAAGCGTCGCGGTGGGAGAGCGGTGCGCTCTGACGACGCATCGCTGTGTGCGCGCACCGCGAGTCGGAGGGCGGCGGCGATCAGCACCGCGGCGAGGAGAGGGCGGTAGATCTCATCAGGGATCTCCAGGCTCCCCGCAAGGTACGTGGCGGGGATTGAGCCGAGCAAGAAGTAGGGGAGGGTGTGCCACGGGAGTTGGTTGGCCCGGGCGAACCGGACGACTGCAATGGAGGCAACCGCCAGGTTCAAGACGAGCGCGGTTGGGCGCATCACCTCAGGGGCGAGCCCCGCGAGCGCCATCAGGGCGAGGTAGCCGGTTGCCCCTGCGTGGCCCACCGAGGAGTAGAGGAGGGCCACGGCGAAGAAGGCGAGCGGGAGGAGCGCGTTGAAAAGGGCCGAATCCACGCACGAATCATAGGGGGGCGCACCCGCGCGGTCAGTTCCCCTCGCACTGGACTATCCTCGCGCATAATGCGGATATACCGCAGGGGGAGGCGGCGCTGGCCGCCTTCACTGGACGTAACCAAGGAGTGGCAATGAAGAACCTACGGATCGGCGCGATCGGCGCCGTTCTCCTGATGGTCGCTGCGGCGTGCGGAGGCTCAACGACCTCTAGCGCCGACACCATCGCCTTCGCGGCGAAGGCATACCCAGCAGAAGGTCCGGCGGACTGCTCCGCTGAGGGCTACTACGGCTTCAAGCGCATCACCTCGACTGACGCGTCAACCGTCGTCTTCGAGCTCTGCGCACCTGACGTGGCGTTCATCCAGAAGTTGGCACTGACCAACTTTGTGATCAACGACTCCGGCTACCTTTCAACGGCGACTGCCGACGGCAGCATCGTTGAGAAGCCAAACGGCACAGGCCCATTCAAGTTCAAGGCGTGGGAGCGCGGGACGCAGATCGTCCTTGAGCGCAACGCAGACTATTGGGGTCAGCTCGCCACTTCAGGCACCGCTGTCTTCCAGTGGCAGACGGAAGCGGCAGCACGACTCATCGCCTTGAAGGCAGGCACGGCTGACGGAATCGACAACCTTGCCCCAACGGACATTGCAGCCTCCGAGGCGGATCCTGCACTGCAGGTGATTCCGCGACCGGCACTGAACATCATGTACGTAGGCATGAACTCGTCGATTCCTGGCGATCCTTTTGAGAAGCTCGAGGTTCGAAAGGCCGTGGCCCTTGCGTTGGATCGCCAGCGCATCGTGGACACGTTCTATCCAGGCGGCTCTGAGGTGGCAAGCCACTTCACGCCGTGCACCATTGCGCACGGGTGCGCAGGTGAGGCCTGGTACGAGAAGAACCTTGCTGAAGCCAAGGCGCTGATGGCAGCGGCTGGCTACGCAAACGGGTTCAAGACAACGATCTCCTATCGCCAGGTGGATCGTGGATATCTCCCAGTACCAGCACAGGTTTCTGAGGACATCCAGGATCAGCTGAAGGCGATCGGGATCAATGCTGAAATCAATCTGATGGAGTCGACTGCATTCTTGGATGCGGCGAGCAGCGGCACACTTGCTGGCCTCCATCTCCTCGGTTGGACGGGTGACTATCCGGATGCGACGAACTTCCTCGACGCCCACTTCGGGCCGTCGGTGATCCAGTTCGGCGCACCGATTGACGCGATCACCAGCGCGCTCGCAGGGGCGGGCAAGACTGCGGTTGCTGCAGAGCGTGAAGCGCTGTACGCAGAGGCAAACAACGCCATCAAGGCGAATGTGCCGATGATTCCAGTTGCTCACGGTGGTTCAGCTGTCGCATTTGCCGCCAGCATTCAAGGCGCTCACTCGTCGCCGCTTGGCAACGAGGAGCTTGCCGCGTTCGGCTCGGGTGGTGATGACACCTTCGTCTGGATCCAGAACGGTGAGCCTGGCGGGCTCTACTGTGCGGACGAGACGGACGGTGAGTCACTGCGTGTCTGCGGCCAGATCGGCGAAGGTCTCTTCGGATTCGTAACGGCTGGAGCGGAGACGAAGCCTCTCCTCGCCACCGCCTGCGAGGCCTCGGCAGACCTACTCACCTGGACCTGCACCTTGCGCACGGGCGTGAAGTTCCACAACGGCGCAGCGTTTGATGCCACTGACGTGGTTGATACGTTTGCTTCGCTCTGGGACTGTGCAAACCCATGGCACAAGGGTCGCACCGGTACGTTCGAGTACTTCGGATATACCCTCGGTGCGTTCTTGAATCCAGACAGCTGCGCGAAAGCAGAATGAGTGAAGCCGCACCCACCACCTCGCGGTGGTGAGTGCGGAAGCCCCCGTCGCCACCTTCGGGTGACGGCGGGGGCGCACTCTTCCAACTCGGTAGCGGAGGGGACGCAGCGAACATGACCACCTACATCATGCGACGGCTCTTGGTGAGCCTTCCCGTGATCTTCGGCATTCTGATTGCGGTCTTTGGGATCACGCGACTCCTCCCTGGTGATCCGTGCATTGCGCTCCTCGGGGAGAAGGCGACGGAAGCCACCTGCGCGGTGTTCAACGCCAGATACGGATTCGATCAGCCAATTCCCGCTCAGTTCGTCACATACCTGCAACAGGTGTTGACTGGCGATCTCGGCGAATCCATCAGGTTTGGTGTGCCAGTGACACAGCTCATCGTTGACCGACTGCCGACGACCGTCGAACTCGCGGCGCTCTCGCTGACGATCGCCACCTTCTTCGGCATCAAGCTCGGCGTTCGATCAGCGACGCGGCGAAATTCGCGCACTGATGTCTCCACAATGATCTTCGCCAACCTTGGCGTCTCAATTCCCGTCTTCGTTCTAGGACTACTGCTCGCCTATTTCTTTGCGGTGGTCATGAAGGACACACCGATCGCGCTTCCGCCGGCGAACCGCTACAGCGCGGGCGTGATCCCAACGGAGATTGCCGACGCGTGGGGGCTCTCTGGCCTCCAAGGTCCGTTGCGGGGCCTCCTTGACTTCATCTCCAACATGGCGATCCCAAATGCAATCCTCACGCTCAACCCAGGGAATCTCGTGGACGCGGTGCGCCACCTGATCCTTCCGTCGGTCGCCCTTGCAACAATCCCCATGGCAGTGATCGCCCGTGTCACGCGCTCATCACTGCTTGATGTGCTCGGCTCTGACTACATCCGCACAGCACGTGCCAAGGGTCTCTCTGAGCGTGAGGTAGTCTCCAAGCACGCGCTGCGCAACGCCCTCCTCCCCGTCGCCACAGTCGTTGGACTCTCGCTTGGCGGGCTGCTCTCGGGCGCCGTGTTGACGGAGACAATCTTCGGATTTGCGGGGATCGGTCGGACAATCGCAGAGGCAATCACCGCGCGTGACTACGTGGTGGTGCAGGGCGTGACCGTGATTGTCAGTGTGGGTTATGTCGTGGTAAATCTCATCGTCGACATCAGCTACGCCTATCTGGATCCGCGCGTGAGGGTCAACTCGTGAGCCTCTCAACGCAGCCCGCGCGAGTCCAGACCCCCTTTCGGCGCGCGCTCCGCTCGTTCCTGGAGCAGCGCACCTCGCGGGTAGGACTCTCGCTCCTTGCGGTGCTCGTGATCGCCGCACTCGGGGCAGATGTCTTCGCTAGCTACAGCCCGATTGATGTTCTGATCGACGAAGAGCCCGGGGCGGTGCGTCTCGCGGGCCCGTGTATCAACCTGCTCGGCTGCGAAGGGCCACAACACATCTTCGGCTTGGACAGCAATGTGCGCGATGTGTTTGCACGCGTGCTGCACGGCGCGCGCCTCAGCCTTCAAGTCGGCTTCCTCACCGTTGGCTTTGCGATCGTGCTCGGTTCGTTGATCGGCGCAGTCGCTGGCTTCGTTGGCGGCTGGGTAGACAACTTCTTCATGCGCATCATGGATGTGCTGCTTGCATTCCCGAGCCTGCTACTCGCGATTGCGATTGTGACCGTGATCGGTCCCGGACTGATCAATACACAGCTCGCAATTGGCATCGTCGCGATCCCCATCTACGCACGTGTCATGCGCGCCTCCGTGTTGAGCCTGCGCGATCGTGAGTTCGTTGCGGCGAGTCGAGCACTCGGCGCATCGGAGTCGTCCATTCTCTTCCGCAAAGTGCTGCCGAACGCCCTGACGCCGATCATCGTGCAGGGGACGCTCGGCATTGGCGGCGCAATCCTTGACGTTGCGGCACTCAGCTTCCTCGGTCTCGGCGCGCAACCACCAACGGCCGAGTGGGGCTCCATGATCGGTGCCGATCGCAACCTCCTCTTCTCGTCGCCACACGTGGTCATCTTCCCTGGCATTGCGATCACCATGACCGTGCTCGCCTTCAACCTGGTCGGCGATGGTCTGCGTGACGCGCTCGACCCACGGCTGCAGCGGTAGGAGGGGGCGATGACTGATCGGCTCCTTGAAGTACGCGACCTCCAGACATCGTTCCGTATGCGCGACGGCATCGTCCGCGCCGTAGATGGCGCCACGTTTGGTGTGGATCGCGGCGAAGTGCTCGGCCTCGTGGGCGAGTCGGGCTGCGGAAAGAGCGTGACCTCACTCTCCATCCTCCGCCTGATCACACCACCTGGACAAATCACGGGCGGCAGCGTCCGCTTTGACGGCCAGGATCTGCTCACCGCAAGTGAGGCGGAGATGCAGAAGATTCGCGGGAACCGAATCGCGATGATCTTCCAGCAGCCGAACTCTTCGCTCAACCCAGTGCAGAAGTTGGCCGATCAGATTGGTGAGGTGCTGCGCATTCACAAGGGGCTCGATGAGAAGGCGGCTCGCATGCGCGGCATTGAGCTCCTTGAGCTTGTCGGCATTCCGGACCCAGGTCGCCGCGCCGACGCCTACCCACATGAGATCTCTGGCGGGATGGCGCAGCGCGTGATGATTGCCATGGCGCTCGCCTGCGAACCAGAGCTGCTCATTGCCGATGAGCCAACCACTGCACTCGACGTGACGATTCAGGCGCAGATCCTTGAACTGCTCCGCGACCTACGCGAACGACTCGGCACCGCCATCGTGCTGATCACGCATGACCTTGGCGTGGTCTCCGAGTTCTGCGATCGCGTGGCGGTGATGTACGCCGGCGAGGTGGTGGAGGAGCAGGGTCGCGACGCGATCTTCGACAACCCCCGCCACCCGTACACGCAGGGACTCCTCGGCGCGATCCCGCGCGCAGGGACGGGTCGTGGACAGCTGCGTGTCATCCCGGGGCAGGTTCCATCACTTACCGAACCCATCTCCGGGTGCCGATTTGCGGATCGCTGCGGACAGCGCGAAGCGGCGAACCTCGCCGCATGTAGCGCGCAGCATCCTGATCTCCTTGCACATGCGGGTGCTGCTGGAAGTATCGTGCGATGTCACCTCTACGACCCTGCGCACGGTGGCGTTGCGACAAAGGGGGGAGTGCGATGAGCGAAGAGCGGAGCGCACCAGTGAACACGGCATCTGCGAACAGAGCCCCCGTTGGCGCACCACTGCTTGAGGTGCGCGGCCTTGCCAAGACGTTCCCAGTTCGCGCCGGGGCGTTGCAGCGCGTCGTGGGCCAGGTGCGCGCCGTTGACGGCGTTGACTTTGAAGTGCGCGCGGGTGAAACCCTCGGACTCGTTGGTGAGTCTGGCTGCGGAAAGACCACTGTTGGTCGGCTGATCCTCCGCCTCATTGAACCAACCGGAGGCTCTGTCCACTTTGAGGGGACTGACATCACCAAACTGAAAGGCTCGCAACTCAAGGCGTACCGGCGCAAGGCGCAGATCGTCTTCCAGGATCCGTTTGCAAGTCTGGATCCACGCACACCGATCGGCGAGGCGGTTGCTGAAGGGCTGCACATCCACAAGATTGGAAGCGCGAAAGAGCGCGAGGAAAAAGTCGCGAAAACGCTTGAGATGGTCGGACTCCGACCCGAGAGCGCGCGTCGGTATCCACACGAGTTCTCTGGCGGCCAGCGCCAACGTGTGGGGATCGCTCGTGCACTTGTGCTCGATCCAACACTCATTGTTTTGGACGAGCCGGTCTCAGCGTTGGACGTCTCCATCCAGGCGCAGGTGCTGAATCTGCTCGCCGAACTTCAGAAGGAGCTCGGGCTCTCGTATCTCTTTATTGCTCACAACCTTGGAGTGGTGGAGCATCTCTGCGATCGGATCGCGGTGATGTACCTCGGCAAGGTCGTGGAGACTGCGCCTGCCGCGGATCTCTTCAGGGACCCATCGCATCCGTACACGCGTGCGCTCCTCTCGGCGGTCCCTGAACCCGACCGAAGAGAGCGTCGTGATCGCATCATCCTGGAGGGTGATGTCCCTTCCCCATTGAATCCACCGAGCGGCTGTTCATTCCACCCGCGATGCAGAGAGAGCGCCGCCGCCTGTTCGACGGAGACGCCCTCCCTGATCAACCTTGACCCAACCGGCTCACGGCGAGTCTCATGCATCCGTCGAGGAGCAGACGCGATCTAGGTCCGTTGTCGGCCGCGTTAGCGGTTGCGCTCGCTCCGCACGAAGAGGAGTGTGCCAATGCTCAGCATCACCACCGTCAGGATGGCAATCAGGCCCACGTTCCAGATTGGATCGGAGAGGACCGCCACGTTCTCGCTCCCGTAGTAGGCGCCACGGACCAGGTCCACCGCGTACCTGAGTGGCGCGATGTGGCTGGCGATGTCTAGATACCAAGGCAGGTCACGAATAGGATTGAATGCGCCCGCCAGGAAGAACTGCGGCAGGAAGATGAATGGGAAGAGAAGGTTGGCCGAGCGCTGATTTGGGAGCAGGCTCACGAGCAGAGCGCCGAACGATGCGCCGAAGATGGCGACCAGGACGAGCGCGGGGATCAACGCAAACACCTGCGCAAGGGTGAGCGGGATGCCGAGCACGATGCCGAAGAGCATCACCGTGAACGCTTGTGGGAAGGCAACGAGCGATTCACCAAGGATCTTCCCGGCGAGGATCGTGCGTCGTCCGATCGGGGCGACGAAGATTTCTTGCGAGAAGTCGTTCTCGCGGTCCTCCAAGATGGAGATCAGCCCGAGTGCTGCGGACTGCCAGACGCCCTGTGCTAGTTGGCCGGCAAAGATGAACGGGAGGAGATCAATGCCGGGCGACTCAAAGTTGGAGGCGAATGCGCCACCAAGGACGCCGATAAATAGTGCGGGGAAGACGAGGCCGCCAACAAGGCGGATTGGATCGCGGAGGAGCTTCGTAACGTCACGCGCGGCGATCGCGCCTGCGGCGGCAAGCTCGTTGCGCAGGCTGAAGCGTGACGCAGGTCGCGGGGTGATCACGGTGCTCATCGGCGGAAGCTCCTTCGCGGCGTGTCATCAAGTGGCGACTCTTCACGATCGTCAGCCGTCGCAGCAACAATCTTTAGATATGCGTCTTCTAAGCTTGGGCTGCGCACTTCAAAGCGCGTGAGTGGCGTCTTCAGGTCACGCACGAGCGCATGTGCCGCCTCAGCGCCGAGCACCTCAACAGCAACGCCTGCAGAGATCGGCTGCGGGGTGTGTCCGAGTTTTTCGACCTCCGCACTGAGTGCAACTCGATCTGCGGCTTCAAACTCCACGCGAGTGACGCCCGTACCGGTGCGCAACTCGGCAGGCGTCCCGTTCGCAACGATCTTGCCGCGATCAATAATGCAGACCTGATCGGCGATCTCAACCTCATCAAGGTAATGGGTGGTGAGGACCATGGTGGTCTTCTCACTGCGACGGATCGCGTCAAGGTAGCCGGCAACAGAGCGTCGCGATTCTGGGTCAAGCCCAACGGTTGGCTCGTCGAGAAAGAGGACCTGCGGTCGATGGAGGAGCGAGCGCGCAATCTCAAGCTTGCGACGCATGCCGCCTGAATACTTGGAGATCTTCTTGAAGAGATCCTCACGATCGAGGCCAACCAGCGCACCAAGCTCCACGATCCTCTCTCGATATTCGCGTGGCATCAGCGAGAAGGCGGGGCGATACGCATATGCACCATAGAGAGCGGCGTGGAATCGGCAGTTCTCCTCGCCAGTGAGGGCGCGGTCCAACGATGGCTTCTGGAAGATGATGCCAACGCGGCGTCGCACCTCAGATTGATCATGCGCGAGGTCTGCGCCTGCGATCTGCACGCTCCCCGATGTTGCGGCGAGCGTTGTGGTCAGGATGCTGATCGTGGTGGTCTTCCCCGCGCCGTTTGGGCCGAGCAGCGCGAAGAGCGACCCTTGCGCAACGTCAAATGAGACCCCATCAACCGCGTTCCGGTCAGCGCCTTTGTAGCGCTTCACCAGGTCGCGAACGCTGATCGCGGGCGCAGGCGACGTTGAGATTGGGGTAGGAACTGAGAGTGTCATCGCCGCGAGGATAGCAGGGCGCTAGGCTGACATCATGGGACAACACTGGCGGACACTCCGCGCTCTGCTTCGCCTCACGCACCCGCTCCCAACGCTGCTGAACGCGATCGCGGCTGCGGCGCTCGCCACGGTTGCTGGAGCAGCACCGAGCGCAGCCGCACTGGTCGCCCTGACCATGCTCGGGGTGCACACCTTCATTGGCGCAACCAACGACTACATCGATCGTAATCGAGATGCAGGCCGACCAGAGAAGCCGCTCGCTCGTGGTCAACTTCAGCCGCGCGCTGCACTCCTGATGGCAGCCGCCGGGTTGACCGCAGGGCTGACTGCCGCCGCACAAGTGAGCACACTCACCCTGGTCTTGGCCGCGCTGGGCGCGCTGGTCGGATTCACGTACAACGTTTGGATGAAGCGCACGGCACTCTCATGGCTCCCCTTTGCGGTTGGCGTCAGCATCATCCCCGCGTTTGCGTGGTCAACAGTGAGCAGCGTGCTGCCCGCGCCGATCCTGACGCTTTCACTGGTCGCACTGCCGGGTGGCGCGGCACTCGCGCTTCAGAACAGCCTCGCCGACCGTGCCCTTGATGCGGAGCGTGGAATGCGCAGCGCTGCGGTTCGACTCGGCGAAGCGCGCGCACTCGGCGCACTCGTGGTGCTGCACGCGGTGACGTTCGCCGCGCTTCTCCTGACAGCACCGAGCAGCACCTCGCCACTCCTCCTCTCCGTCGTCGGACTGCTCCTGGTGGCTGGAACCGCTGGAAGCGCAACGCCCTCGCGCTGGACGCGTCAACGCGCGTGGGAGAT
>ERZ889217.689-NODE-689-length-19429-cov-18.952875_pt1 | contig 19429 bp, 18 predicted proteins | sample MGYA00521098_ERZ889217 | MGnify/ENA primary metagenome ERZ889217 (study PRJEB32303, sample SAMEA104408613) | aquatic metagenome | biome: Brackish water; feature: Pelagic; material: water | place: Baltic Sea | collected 2014-06-10T22:04:00 | depth 2,362 m ... | reverse complement strand
TGGCTGGGGCGAATGTGTGGCGATGGTTGAACCCAATTACTCATCTGAGTACCTCGCAAACTGTATTCAAGTTATTTCAAGATTTCTGTTGCCGCTGTTACACGCAGACTCAACAGCCGAAGAATTTGTTTCAGCGGCGTCTCCAATCCGCGGAAACTATATGTCAAAGGCATGTGTTGAAGCAGCGTTACTTGATCTCAGATTGCGTGAGCAAAATGTATCGCTGGTGAATTTTCTTGGAGCGACCAAGACTCGCGTGGCTTCTGGTGTCTCGGTCGGAATCCAAAGCAATCTCGACGATCTGGTGCGAGTGGTCGGAGAATACATAGCGCAGGGTTATTTGCGGGTGAAGCTGAAAATTGAACCAGGCAACGACATCAAACTTGTGCGAACTGTCCGAAAAGAGTTTGGTGATGATTTGTTGTTGCAGGTCGATGCCAATGCCGCGTACACAGTCGCCGACGCCGCACATCTGAGAAAACTTGACGAATTTAATTTGTTACTAATTGAGCAGCCTCTACCCGAAGATGATCTTGCTGGACACATAGAGTTGGCAAAAAATATCAACACCCCAGTGTGCCTTGATGAGTCGATTACTTCTTTCGATACTGCGCGTGGCGCAATTGACCTCGAAGCCTGCTCGATAATCAATATCAAACCTGGTCGAGTCGGCGGTTACCTTGAGGCTAAGAAGATTCATGACATGTGCTTGTCACGAGGAGTACCTGTTTGGTGCGGTGGGATGCTTGAAACAGGCATTGGTCGCGCGGCAAATTTGGCGCTGGCTGCACTTCCAGGGTTTACGCTTCCGGGGGATATCTCAGCCTCGGCACGTTACTTCGCTCGCGACATCACGAAGCCATTTACTTTAGATAATGGGCACATAGCAGTGCCAAATACTGTTGGCATCGGTGTCGAGCCATTGCCAGAAATGTTGGCTGAATTTAAAAAAATAGCAACTTTTGAAATTGCTGCAAACTAATTATTAACAGTGAAAACAATGTTCGTTTCAGGCAGCACATTGCGACGTTTTAGTAGCGAACCCGCCGCATTGTAAATCGCAAATAATCTGTAAGTTAGGCCGTATCGCTTGGCGATTGCTTTACGCACAGCGATTGCTTGGTCTCCGATGACGAGGTGAGCGGTGCCAGAATAAGTTTTCGCACCAGCCGGCACCCTTCCCTTGATATCGCAAACTTGTACTTCGATATTGGCATTGTTGCGAATACGTTTGACCTTTCCTGCATTTGTTTCAGTGATCACGCCGTAGGTATTTGCACTATCGCCAAATTCGGCGAACCAAACTGCGGTCGGCACACGCTCGCCACTAGCGCGAAATGTCACCAACGAAATATATTTCTTTAGTTCAAAATCGTTATTCATGGAAGTTGCGGTAGTCGTGTATCGCTGTTGATGATGGTTCCGTATAAGTCTTCCCAAGTCAGATCTGCCCATGAAAGGTCGGCTCCAGAAATGTCTAACGAAATCATGATCGAGCCTCGCATTTTTGCTTCAAATAAAAGAGCATTGCGCATATCGACTTCAGTCAGGTTTGCTCCAGCCAAATTTGCCCCGTCCATTTTGGCCCCGCGCAAATTTGCGCCAATTAGTACAGCACCAGGCATGTTTGTCGACGAAAGGTAGGCACGAGAAAGTTTTGCGCCGGTCAGATTTGCGCCTGCCAGGTTCGCATTACTCAGGTTGGCAAGTGTCAGGTTTGCTCCCGACAGGTTAGCGTCACGCAAGTTTGCAAAAGACAGATCGGCACGAGCAAGGTTTGCGCCCGCCAAGTTTGCACCAACCAAATTCGCCCAAGACAAATATGAATTGGCGAGTTTTGCCTTAGATAGTTCAGCGCCGGCCAAATTTGCATCAGGCTCAATTTTGTATCCATTTACTATTTGGGATGAATCAGTTTGAGCACAAGCCGACAAGGCCAATAAAGCCAAACTAAGTACGACTCGTTTAATTGTCATTGCATCCCAAGTATAAATTCGAGAATAGTTGTCGGGGAGGGGGGACTTGAACCCCCGGCCTCCTGGTCCCAAACCAGGCACGCTACCAACTGCGCCACTCCCCGGACTGTGTAATGCTACCGACTTACGAGCCCGCGAACTGTTGTCAACAAATGTTTCACATCGTCATCATCTATGTATCTTGCGATCCCTGCCCGAACCACGCCACCACTATTTGTGAGACCAAGTCGCTCAACGATCTCCATCGCATAAGAGTCACCTGACCAGACCGCAATTTTTTTCGCAGCCAACTCTTGGGCGACTTGGTCGGGGGTCATTGAATCGACGGTAAAAGACACAGTCGGTGCACGGGATGCTAAGTCGTGAGGACCCCAAACGGTTACCCCAGGCGTATCAAGCAAACCTTCAAGCAGCGGCGCAAACACCGCACTCTCAATTTTGGCGAGCCGTTGCATATTTTCTTCGATCAAAAATCGCGCGGCGGCTTGCACTGCGGCAATTCCCTCAAAATTCGGCGTACCTGTTTCAAACTTTCGTGGCCCAGTGTCACTTGCTGCACGAACTTTGGCCACTGGCAACGAGTTGAGTAACTCAGGTTCGATATACATTACACCTGCGTGCGGTCCATACCATTTGTATGGAGAAGTAGCGAGTACGTCACAACCAAGTTCGCGAATATTTATCTGCTTATGCGGAGCGAGTGCAACAGCGTCAACAAAAACTCGCGCACCGTGCTTGTGAGCGATTGCTATTGCTGCACTTAGATCAGGCATCGTTCCTATCAAATTTGAGGCGCCGGTAATTGCAACCCACTTGGTGTGGTTGGTGACAAGATTGCTAAAGGCTTCCATGTCAAGACGTCCGGTTTTTGCGTCGAAAGGCGTGAGCAAATGCGTAGCACCAGAGCGTTCGCACGCAATACGCCAAGGTGAAACATTGGCTTCGTGATCAAGTTGAGTTCCTACAACTGTGTCGCCAGGTTTTAACGTTTGCCCGACAGCACGAGTGAACGCCATCGTCATGGTTGTCATATTTGCACCCAGACAAATACCGCCAGAATCAGCACCAAGAAATTCGCCAACTACAGACCGCGTTGATTCTAAAAGCGCATCGCACGCATCGGCCGCCGCAAAGTAACCCCCTGTGTTGGCGTTTGAACCTTGCGCCGCCCACTCACTCATTGCGTTTATTGCAACGTCAACCATCTGTGTGCCAGCTGGTCCGTCAAAACGAGACCAACCGTCTCTCACTCCGGGGAAGTGATGACGCAAAGATTTATTTTGCGCGTTTAGCAATTTTGGCCAAGCGTTTGGCAGTCTTACCGATCGGTTCGATATTGCGCTGGTCTAGGTCACCTATTTCGAGCCCGTTTGTAAAGCGCACCCTGTATCGCAACCAATTAAAACCGTTGGCGAGAATAATCTTTCCCTCGGCACCCAAAGGCACGCCATTAAGTTCAACCGTTGATCGCACCGTGTCGCCCATAATCAAGTCAAGTTGATTTTCGTGAGGGTGAGCCAGCGCATGGGGCTTCCAACTCTGTTGAGCATTTGAACCAGATGTAATAGCCATAGATACAGTTTGCCACAGATACACTGCTCGGCACTGTGAAAACGACAATTGAAACCCTAGATGGCAATAAAATTAAACTTTCAATCGAAGTTGAAGAGACCGAGTTCGAGCGCTACTTAGATGGCGCATTTCGTAAAATCTCAACTCAAATCAGAATTCCGGGGTTTCGTCAAGGTAAGGCACCTCGCCAATTGATTGAGGCCCAAATCGGAAAAGAAGCCGCAAGGTCACAAGCGATTGAAGATGCAATACCAGCTTCGTTGGCTCTCGCGGTGCGAGAACATGATCTTGACATCATCGCCACTCCCGAGGTCAGTCTCACAAGCGGACAAGAGACCGGCAACGTCTTGTTCGACGCCACATGCGAAGTTCGACCTGTCGTAAACATTGCTGGATATGAAGGTCTGCGGGTTGTACTTCCGGCTTTAGTTGCATCGGCTGAAGATATCGAAGAGGTCGTTACACACGAACGCAAAAGACACGCGACACTTGTTGATGTTGATCGACCCGCGAAAATCGACGATCAAGTCACTCTTGATCTTGTCGGCTCACGAGACGGCGCTCCACTTCCTGGTTTGAATGTCGACGATTGGCTTTATGAAGTTGGCAAGAATTGGGTTGCCGAAGATTTTGATAAAAATATTATTGGTTCGACAACCGGTCAAAAACTCGAATTCACTTCGCTTCCATCTGGGATGACCGAAACGGCAGATTTCGTCGTAACCGTCAAGAAGATTCAAGAGCAAGTATTGCCAGAATTAAATGACGAGTGGGTTGCCGAACACTTGGCCGAGCATGAATCAATTGAAGCATGGAAGTCGGCTGTGCAAACCCGCATTGAAGAATCACGCTTGAATCAGATTCGCAACACTGTCGTCGAAAAAACAACCGCGGCACTTGCCGAGTTGGTAGAAATTGAAGCCCCCGAGGCGATGGTCTCAAGCGATTTGCGTGGGCGTGTGCAGAACACGTTAAAGCAATTCGAATCGCAGGGTATTTCGATGGAGCAGTGGCTATCAATTACCCAACAAACAGCCGAACAATTTGTGGATGCGCTCAAAGAGCAGTCGACACTCGCAGTTAAAGTTGATATTGCGTTGCGCGCTGTCGCGCTTGCACAAAAACTTGATGCAACAGAAGATGATCTTGAGATGCAGTTTGAACGCATTGCTGCGCAGGTGAAGAAAAAGCCCGCAGCGATTCGTAAGGCTTACGACAAGAACGACGCGACCGCAGATTTGCGAGCGCAGATCTCGAAGTCCAAGGCGATTGACTGGTTATTGCATAACTCGAAGTTTGTCGATGATCAAGGCAACACAATCGACACTGACACGGTGCTAGGTGACCACAATCACGACGAGATTGAAACTGCTGAAACTGCTGAACCTGGCGAACTTGACTCAGACAAAGAGGCGCTGTAACACGAACGCAAGCGCTTTACTTAGGCAATTTTGCGTCCTACCAAAGCACGCAAAGCCACCCTGTCACGAACTAGCGTATTTAGCTAGAGCCAAAAAGTCTCTTAGTAATTAGACCGATTCAGTTGAGGTGTTTGTGGATTTTGCAAGAAACTATTACGTGCCAAGCGTTACCGAAACGACTAGCCGCGGTGAGCGCACGTACGACCTTTACAGTCGTTTGCTCAAAGAAAATATCATCATTCTCGGAACTCCAATTGATGACACGATTGCCAATTTAGTTTGCGCGCAGTTGATTCACCTTGAGAGTGAGAACCCTGACAAAGACATAAATATTTACATCAATAGCCCTGGTGGCGACATCTCGGCGTTGTTTGCGATTTATGACACGATGCAATTTATTAAAAACGATATTGCGACAATTTGTTTGGGTCAGGCAGCCTCGGCGGCGGCGGTTTTGCTCGCAGCAGGCACCAAAGGCAAGCGTCTGGCTTTGCCTCACTCACGAGTTTTGTTGCATCAGCCATATGCGCAGGTTGGTTACGCCCAAGTGACCGATCTCGAACTCGCGGCCCGAGAGATTTTGAGGATGCGTGAAATTCTCGAAGAGATACTCTCTCAGCACACCGGTCAACCAATCGACCGAGTTCACAAAGATACCGATCGAGACTTCGTGATGGAGGCGCAAGCCGCTAAAGAATACGGAGTCATAGATGAAGTTATCTCGACTAGAGCATTTGCAGATCGTTCCGGACCAATTCGTTGAAATTTGAAACGGGGCACTGATGGCAAAGTTCGGTGATTCGCCAGAGCTGGTGAAGTGTTCATTTTGTGGAAAGTCACAAAAGCAAGTCAAGAAACTGATAGCCGGCCCTGGTGTTTATGTTTGTAACGAGTGCATCGATCTGTGCAACGAGATCATTGACGAAGAGTTAAATGATCAGGCCGAAGTAAATTTTGAAAAGCTGCCGAATCCGCGCGAAATTCGAGCTTTTTTGGATGAATATGTAGTCGGCCAAGAAACCGCAAAAAAAGTATTGGCTGTTGCAGTGTTCAATCACTATCGACGAATTCAATACATGCAAAAGCCATCAGCGCGAAGAGACGACATCGAACTTTCAAAGAGCAACATCATGTTGCTGGGGCCAACTGGTTGCGGCAAAACACACATGGCGCAGACATTGGCTCGACTATTAAATGTTCCATTTGCGATCGCTGACGCAACTGCATTAACCGAAGCGGGTTATGTCGGCGAAGACGTCGAAAATATTTTGTTGAAGCTTCTTCAAGCTGCAGATTTTGATGTCAAAAAAGCTGAATCAGGAATCGTCTACATCGATGAGATCGATAAAGTTGCGCGCAAAAGCGAGAACCCATCAATTACTCGTGATGTTTCTGGCGAGGGTGTGCAACAGGCTTTACTTAAAATTCTTGAAGGCACTGTGGCTTCTGTACCTCCGCAAGGCGGACGCAAACATCCGCATCAAGAGTTCATTCAGATCGACACCACCAACGTTTTGTTCATTTGTGGTGGGGCATTTGCTGGATTAGAGCAAATTATCGCATCGCGTATCGGCCAAAAAGGCGTCGGCTTCCACGCACAAGTGAAATCAAAGTCAGAGAAAGATCCTGGCGAGTTGTTTGCGCAAGTTCTTCCAGAAGACCTACTCAAATTCGGAATGATTCCGGAATTTGTCGGACGCCTCCCGATGATCGGTGCCGTAAACAGTCTGGATCGCTCGGCGCTAATTAAAATACTCACAGAACCGAAAAACGCTCTATTGAAGCAATATCAAAAGTTTTTCGAATTTGAAGACGTAGTGCTTGAATTTACCGTTGATGCCCTAGAGGCCGTTGCCGACCAAGCCTTGTTGCGTGGCACGGGTGCACGCGGTTTGCGCGCGATTCTTGAAGAAGTTTTGCTCGAGACAATGTACGAGTTGCCTGGCCGTGTAGATATCGCAAAAGTAGTCATAGATTTAGGAGCAGTGAACAAAACATCTACTCCTTCTTTTGTCGCAAAACCGACGCCGGCAGTTCGCCAGCGTCGGGCTGCTTCTTAAAATTAACTAGATTACGCTCGTGCAATACTCAGACGCTCTGCGTTATCTTGACGAGCGCTCAAACTATGAGCGAACTGGCCGAGTTGATTCGCCGTCAATCGAAAATATTGAGCGGCTAATGGATGCAATTGCGAACCCACAACATGCTTACAGATCAATCCACATAACAGGCACAAACGGCAAAGGTTCGACTGCGCAGATTACAACAAAATTATTGATGGCCCATGGTTTGCGTGTCGGAACCTACTCGAGCCCGCATTTAGATCGCATCAATGACCGAATTTGTATCGACGGCGAACCGATTAGTGATGAAGATTTTGGCTTGCAAGTTGGCGCAATTTCTGATCTCGAGGTTATCTCTGGGGTTCGTCCAAGTTTTTTCGAGATAATGACAGCGGCGATGTTTCGCTGGTTTGCCGACGAGGCGGTAGATGTCGCAGTTATTGAAGTTGGGATGCTCGGTCGTTGGGATGCGACAAATGTGATCAATTCAGATGTCGCCGTAATCACAAATATTGCTCTTGACCACACCGAATATGCGGGGCCGACAGTTGAACATATTGCGAAAGAAAAAGCTGGAATCATCAAACCGACGAGCATCGTCGTGCTCGGCGAAACCGATGAAGTTTTGCGAGACATATTTCTCGAACAGCCTGCGCAGGCGCAGATAAGTCGCGGTGATGATTTTAGTTGTGAAGAGAATCGCTTGGCCATTGGTGGTCGTCTTATCTCGGTTCGTACGCCGAGAACAATCTATGAAGATGTTCTTGTGCCGTTGCACGGAGAGCATCAAGGCGACAACGCATCGGTTGCGATCAGCGCTGTTGAAGCTTTTTTTGACTCAATAATTGATCCGAATATTTTGGGCGAAGCAATGCGCAACGTGGTGATGCCCGGCAGGTTTGAAGTACTAGGTCATCAACCACTTGTTGTTTTAGATGGTGCTCACAATCCGGCCGGAGCGAAAGTTTGTGCCGAAGTGTTTTTTGAAGATTTCAATGTGACTGGACGAAAAATACTTGTAACAGGTGCACTTAGAAGTCGAGACCCAGATGATTTGTTGACAACATTTCGCGCAAGTGAATTTGACATTGTGATTACTTGCACTCCGCCATCTCCTCGTGGTTTGCCCGCAACCGAAATGGCCGAGGTCGCACGACGCGTTGGGTGCGACGAGGTGATCATCGCCGAAACGGTTGAGTCAGCATGTGAAATTGCTTTGAAACTTGCACAACCACAAGATGCCGTACTGATTTCTGGATCACTTTATATCGTCAGCGCCGCTCGACCTTTTCTAATACTCAAAGGCGCCAAACTTCAATAGCGTGCGAGCGTCTAGAACATCCTTTAGCCTGAAGGCATGTCAAATCGCACACTTGTCTTATTAAAGCCGGATGCAGTTGAGCGTGGCCTCGTCGGCGAGATTCTCGGACGTTTTGAGGCCAAAGGTCTCGTGATTTCATCAATGGAGTTGCGAACGCTAGATCGAGATATTCTCGCTCGCCATTATGAAGAGCATCAGAGCAAGGGCTTTTACACCGAGTTGGTTGCATTTATGTCTCGAGGCCCAGTTGTCGCCCTGGCACTTTCTGGCCCTCAAGATACATGGGAGATAGTTAGATCCATGATGGGTGCAACCAACCCGCGAGCCGCTGCTCCGGGCACGATTCGTGGAGATTTGGGAACATTATTCACCGAAAATCTCGTGCACGGTAGTGACTCTGCAGAATCAGCCGCCCGAGAGTTAGAGATATTTTTCCCAGGTAGCGAGAAGAAGTCTTCCTAAAATGGTGGGAGGAAATCCCCTCTCAATGGGAAGGGCGATCGCAGTTGATTTAGGTACTGCGAACACCCGGATATATATCAAAGGACAAGGTCTAGTGCTCAACGAGCCGTCCATGGTCGCGGTTGACAGTCGAAGTGGCATAGTAGTTGCCGTTGGTCATGAAGCAAAGCGAATGCGAGGACGCACACCAAAAAATATCAGACTCGTGCGCCCAATTAAAGATGGTGTGATTGCTGACTTTGATTTGTGCGAGCAAATGTTTAAACAGTTTCTTCAACGTGTTTTGACAAGTCGTTGGAGCAAACCTTCGGTTGTTGTTGTCGTGCCTTCAGAAGTCACAGGAGTCGAAAGTCGCGCTTTTAAAGATGCCGCTGAGTTTGCGGGTGCTCGGTGGCCCGTAGGTACTATCGAGGAGACAATGGCTGTGGCGATTGGTCTAGGTCTGCCGATTCACGAACCGAGTGCAAACTTGGTGATTAGTATCGGCGGAGGCACCACCGAAGTTGCTGTTATCTCACTTGGTGGAATAGTTACCGAAAATTCAGTGCGTATTGGTGGCGACGAGTTCAACAACATTATCGTTTCGGGATTCAAAAGAATTTTCAAATTAGATATCGGTGAAAATACGGCAGAAGAAGTAAAGATCCATCTTGGTTCGGCCTGGCCGCTTGCACAAGAAATCGTTGGCGATGTTGGTGGACGCGATGTTGGGACAGGTTTGCCGCGTACGCAAGAAGTGACAACAAATCAAATCAGAGAGATACTTGATGAAGGTGTCCAGAAAATTATTGATGCGATAAAGAAGACTCTTGAGCGCACGCCACCCGAATTAGCATCCGATGTAATTAGTAGTGGTATGCATATTGCTGGCGGGGGCGCGTTGCTTGCAGGATTAGAAGAGCGCATCACTCACGAAACAGGAATCCAAGCTTATATCGCGGCAGAGCCGTTGCTTACAGTGATTCTTGGGGCTGGGCTATCGCTTGACAATCTTGGCATAATTAAGGGTCTAGCTCCTCAAGGCGATGACTAGACAAAGTGAGGCGCAACGTGAAGGGCTTCTCCTTTAATGGCTTCTAAAAATAACACGCGACGTCGTGCGATTATCTTGTTGACGCTGACTTCGATCATGTTGGTCACACTAGATTTACAGGACTCGCCTCAAGTTGCCGGTTTAAGATCAGTTTTCGGAACTTTGTTTTACCCAGTTGAAGGAGTAGCAAGAGTTATCACGAGGCCCGTCGGAAACGCATGGTACGGAGTAACGCACTACAACAAACTGTTAGAAGAAAACTCGCTGCTCAGACAACAAGTCGCTCAGCAAGAAGGTGCCACGGTGGCTGCTGCTGCTTCGGTTCGATTATCACAAGAATTGCTTTCCTTAAATGGATTGCCTACTTTGGCAGGAATCAACGCCGTTACCGCGCAAGTCATCGGTGAGTCGCCCACGAGTTTTTCACAAACGATTGAAATTAATCAAGGTGCAGAGAGCGGCATTCGGGTCGGTATGCCCGTTTTAAATGCCGCAGGGCTCATCGGCAAAGTCACGAAAGTTTTCACCAACCGTTCGTTTGTGATGCTGATTACCGACCCAGATTTTTCGATTGCCGTAAAAGTAGTCAGCACGGGACGAAAGACGACTGAGTCAACAGTGAAAGGTATAACCAGCGTCACCACTTCTACAGCGGTACCACTTGAACCTGTTTCGAACACTCCTGATTACGAGACTACGACTACCACGACTACGACCATTCCGATTGAGGGCTTCACTGCTGTTGTTACAACATTGCCAGCCACCCCGCAAGGTCTAACGTCTATCACGATCCCTCTAGCCAGCGAACTTGATGTTCGAGAAACAGGTGTGATTCAAGGTAATGGTCCGACACGTCAGCCGACAGTCAGATTTATAGATAACTCACTACGGTTTGGCTCGATTGAGGCGGGTGTACCAATTGTGACAGCTGGTGGTTCGCGCAGCCTTGCACCGCCTGACGTTTTGATTGGTGTTGTATCTCGTGTCGTTGAGAGAGTTGGTTCTGCGGGTCCATTGCTTGAGATCGAAATCGCCGCAGAATTAACTAATTTGTCGTTCGTACGCATTTTGCTCTATCAACCGATCACTGAGAAAAAATCTCCTTGAATCAACTTTTAATTATTTTAGCGAGTCGTTGGACACGACTGGTTCTTGTACTTCTCATCGTCCTGGCTCTGCAGACAACTTTGTTCAAAGAACTTCGACCATACGGTGTCGCCGTACAAGTAATGCTACTTTTTGCAACCTGCGCCGGAATTCAGTTTGGTATAAGCATCGGTGCAATCGTTGGTTTGGTCGCAGGACTCATGTTTGACTTTGTAGTTTCGACTCCAGCGGGTCTCGGTTCAATTGCACTTGGTCTCACTGGTGCAACCGCAGGTTTGTATTTATATTTTTTCCCGACTCAAATTTGGTGGTTACGGCTTATATCAATCGCGGTCGTTTCGGTAATCGGTGAAATTTATATTTTGATCGCTCGGGCAATGGTTGGTTTGAGTGTTGTGCCGGAGCTTCGTCTGCTCAAAGTCATCGCGGTAGTGTCAGCGATCAATGTGTGTCTTTCGCCCGCGTTTTTGTCGGTCACTCGCTGGACACTAAGAGAGCGAAAGAAGATTAGTTAGTGGCGATAAAGAAAGTCGGTCAAGCCCCGAAGCGTCTCGTTATATTAGGTTTTGTCGGCATTGCCATGTTCGGTGTCTTGGGTTCGAGACTTTGGTTTTTGCAGGCAGTCGGGTCGCGAGACGTTGAAGTGATCATCGGCAAAGTTCGATCAAGAACCGTGAGTTTGTTGCCCGAGCGTGGTCGAATATTTGACTCTGCCGGAAGAGTGATAGCCGATAATAAGCGAACACTTGTTGTCACAATTGACCAAGCGGTAGTGCGAAAACCTTCTGAACGAAATGAGTTGGCGCAGAGATTGTCGGGTCCGCTTAATCTTCCGGTTGAAGTGTTGATCAAACGAATGCTCGACGAGCGCTATGGTCCGTTTGAAGCAATTCCATTGCGTGAAGGTGTCTCGGAAGAGTTGGCGCTATTTCTCATGGAGCGGGTCGAGGATTACCCAGGAATCTTCGTTCGCGAAGAATGGCGACGAAATTACCCATATGGGGCAATTGGTGGCCACGTACTGGGTTACATGGGTGCCATTCTTAAAGATGATTTGGCTTACTACAAGTCAATTGGTTACGACCCAAATGAGCGAGTGGGTAAATATGGAGTAGAGCAGACTTACGAAACTCAATTGCGTGGAACCCCGGGATATGTGCGTTATGAAGTGAATGCTGTTGGTTCGATTCTGAAACTTGTCGAACGAGTTGAGCCAGTCACGGGCAACGACTTACAGCTCTCAATTGATTTAGACGTTCAGCAGTTTGCCGAGCAAGCACTTGAAACACAACTACTCGTTCGTCGTCGTGTCGAGGCTGGGCAGATCAAGATGCCCGATGGAACTCCTGACCCTCGTTATCCGGAAATTAATTATTACAAAGCCCCAGCCGGATCTGTTGTAGTCATGAATCACAACAACGGGCGAGTGGTGGCTATGGCGTCTTATCCAAGATTTGATTTAAGATGGTTTGACGGCGGATTACCCAAAGACAAGTTTTCACAATTGTTTCCGATAACCGACGACCCAGACTTGTCGATTCTTGTAAATCGCGCGATATCGGGTCGGTACAACGTTGGGTCAACTTTTAAACCGCTCGTCGCGTACGCAGCCCTTGCGACGGGGCAGTTGCCAAACGGGGATAGATATACGTTCGATGATCGGGGCACTTACAAACTTAAAAGTATTCCTGAAGAGCGGTGTCAAGATGGGGTCAAGTGCATTTTTCGAAATGCAATTTGTCGTTCAACTGGTCTACCTTGCAGATATGGCGAAGTAAATGTCGAGTCAGCGCTTGCAGTTTCGAGCGACACATTTTTCTACAAAATCGGTGAACAAATTCTTACCGAGAGAGGCTACGCCCCGATTTTAGAGCAAGAAGTTCGCAGATTCGGCCTTGGGTCGCCAACAAATATTGATCTGCCATACGAATATGCGGGGACTATTCCGAGTAAAGAGTTAAAAAAACGCATGGCGAACATGGGTGTTATTACGCAAGAGGCGGGCGAGGCGTATTATGTCGGCGATCAGGTTTTGTTTTCAATCGGTCAAGGACTGTTGTCAGTAACGCCGTTGCAGATGACTCTTGCCTATTCGGCCATCGCAAACAGCGGCCGTGTTTATGAGCCTCGAGTTGCTGTCTCTCTTCTTTCACCGGGCACGCTGGACGCCCGTCCAGGTTTTGCTGACCTCACAACAACTCAGGTCGTTAAAAATCTGGTGCCACTTTCACCAAAACGTCGTATTGAAATGACCGAAAAAATCAGGGAGCCAATCGTTAAAGGCATGGCGCGAGCGGTAACTGGGCCCGGGGTTACATTCGATTATTACCACAAGACGACTGGTGAGAATTTGTTTGCCAACTATAACTATTCGGCGTTGCCAATCGCCGGAAAGACTGGCACCGCACAAGGTTTGAACAACTTGCCATGGAACGACTCTTCGGCCTTTGGCGCTTTCAGTTTGGATTCGAACAATCCGTACACAGTTTTCGCATATTTAGAAAAATCCGGTTACGGCTCTCAAGCAGCAGCCCCCATCGTTAAGTGTATTTTCACTGCCATCAGTGGCGGATACAAGTACGACCCTGTTTTGCCTGCTGACCCTTTAGATAAAGCAAGCAACATTGTCGCGCAACCGATTAGGTTGCGCAATCCTCTATGTCTGGTCAGTGGTGCATCGGATATCGGCGAGTAGCGATGTCAAAGTTCATACCTCAAATTAAAAATTCGCAATTTTTCAAACAGACTTATGACGTTGCCTCAGTCTGGAAGAACGTTGACTTGATTTTATTGGCAGCTGTAATTCTGCAGAGCATTATTGGTTTGTTCACTGTTTATTCAGCTACACGGCAACGACTACTTAATCAGGGTTTTGACCAGTTTTTTTATGTACAACGCCAGGTATTTTTTGTTTTGTTTGCATCAGTATTGATGGCCGCGGTTATGAGTGTGGGACATGATTGGATACGTGAGCGCGGAGTGTATTTTTATGCAGCATCACTATTCGCATTGCTCCTTGTTCTTGTCATTGGTGCAGTTAGTAACGGTGCAAGATTATCTTTTGATCTTGGCTTCATTTCGGTTCAACCCGCCGAATTAGTGAAAGTCACGGTTCTGGTCTTGATAGCTGCGTACGTATCAGATGAGGGGAAAACCAAGATCACTTATAAAGAATTGGTCAATTCTGTCTGGATGTTGTTCTTTCCTTTTGCGCTTATTTTGGTTCAGCCTGATCTTGGTTCGGCGACGGTTCTAGCCACAGGGGTAGTTGGTATTTTGTTGGTTTCTGGAGCCAAGCGTTTGTGGGTCTTTGCATTCACAATTCTCGCTTCTGTTACAGCCGCTGTATTGGGGCTTTCCGGTGCCGTTGGCACAACTCAATTGAAACGATTTGACGCTTGGTTTAATCAAGACTCAAACGAAGAGAGATTGCAGAGAATAGTTCTGCAAGTGCGATTCGCCAAGCGCGCGGTCGCAAGTGGAGGTTTTTTCGGTAAGGGATATTTGCAAGGGCCACTCACTAACGGAGCGTACATACCTGTTCAATTTCAAGACTTTCCGTTTTCTGCAATCGGCGAACAATTTGGAATGCTTGGCAGCTTTACCGTGCTGGCACTATTTGCTGTAATTTGTTGGCGGGTTTGGGTGATTGCAAAGTTGGCACGAAATCGTTTTGACCAGCTCCTGGCGACCGGATATTTCGCGATGCTGTTATTCCAAGTTTTTCAAAATATTGGTATGACACTCGGAGTAACACCCGTGAGCGGTCTGCCCCTTCCATTCATCTCGTACGGTGGGTCGCATTTGGCTTCAAGTGCGCTACTGATGGGTTTGATGCAGAGCATCTACATGCGTCGTCTGCGTTAGATCTATATCCGTCCGATATCAATACCCGGGCAGTAGCCTGTAACCACGGGGCGTAAGCCCCACCAGTTCGATTTTCGCGAATTTAGTGCGCTCAGCCTCCTGAGTTAGTGCGACAGCGTGATTGACGAAACCGCCCGGCGGGCTTCGTTTTATAAGATTTAGAGGGATTAGTGATATGAGTTACCCAGAGTTACCAGAACACCCAAGAGAAGGTCGGCTAGTTTCACCTGAGGCCGCCGACGCGGCACTGGTTCGCAAGCCTCAAATTGGTGACACCAGGCCCGCTCCGATTCAACCTGTTGCACCAGGTGATGAAGTTGGTTCTCGCAGTTCTAAAAAGATCGGCCTGACTAAACGTGGTCGACAAAAGTCCAGTAGTTCGGCTTCTGGTTCTTCACCCGAGGGCTCGCAATCTAATGAAACTCGAGACGGCGAAAAACCAGTGCGTCGTAATCGTCGCGGTGGTAGAAATCGTCGTCGTCGATCTGGCAATGACAATTCGCGTTCAAAATCTGTTTCTACCGTTGAGACCGATGCCGAGTTAATTGAGCGCCGTCGCGGGAAAGAGCGCAATGGGCGACCACTGGGTCGCTACATGATGGTGGTGCAAGTGCGGAAGGATTTCACGCAGGTCGCAATGCTTGAAGGTCGCAGTTTGATAGAGCACTACGTGAGTCGCCCGGCAGACGATAGCGAGCAAATTCACGGCAATATTTATCTAGGTCGTGTACAAAATGTTCTACCAGGCATGGAAGCCGCATTTGTCGATATTGGAACACCCAAGAATGCCGTGTTGTATCGAGGCGATGTTCAATTTGACAAAGAAGATGTTGTTGAGCAGGGCCCCGAACCACGAATTGAACACGTCTTGCAGGCGCGTCAACTTATTTTGTGTCAAGTAACGAAAAATCCGATCGGTGCTAAGGGTGGTCGTCTAACTCAAGAGGTTTCACTTCCAGGTCGATTTGTCGTTTTGATTCCAGATTCACGCACTTACGGCATCTCCAAGCGATTGCCCGAAGATGAGCGACGTCGACTGCGCTCGATACTCGATCGAGTCAAACCCGATGAACACGGAATAATCGTGCGTACAGCTGCCGAAAACGCGACCGAACACGAGCTTCGAACCGATATGACGAGATTGCTGGCACTTTGGGAAGAGATCAAAGAGAAATCCAAAAAGTCAAGTGGGCCGACTTTGCTCTACCGTGAGCCACCTTTAGCAGTTCGTGTTATTCGCGAAGAGTTCAGTAGCGACTATCGCGGCATCATTATTGACGAGAGAGAACTTTACGAAGAGGTGCGTCAATACATCGGTGATTTCAATCCTGAATTCTTAGACCGAGTTGAGTTTTATGACACCAATGCTGAAGGTTTGTCTCTTTTTGAGAATCAGCATGTTCATGAGCAGATTCACAAGGCACTTGATATTAAAGTTTGGCTACCGTCTGGTGGGTCACTTGTAATTGAGCACACCGAAGCCCTAACGGTCATCGACGTGAATACGGGTAAAAATGTAGGCAAAACGAGTCTTGAAGAAACTGTTTTCACAAACAATCTTGAGGCCGCCGACGAGATCGCACGACAATTGCGACTGCGAGATATTGGCGGAATCATCGTGATCGATTTCATCGACATGGAGATCCGTGATAACCGGCGTAAAGTCCTCGATCGCTTTAAGGATGCCCTTTCTCGTGACAAGACCCGCACTCAGGTGTTTGACATCTCCGAATTGGGTCTTGTCGAAATGACGCGAAAGCGAATAGGTGAAGGTCTGTTGACCAATTTCGTGGATTCATGCCCAACTTGCGAAGGCCGGGGAGTGATCGTCGACCACTCAATGCTCGACTAAATATTAATTCATGCAGTCGCGTCGCCTTCAGATGCTAAGTCAAGTGCTCAGGTTCGCTAGTAAAAAATATTTTTACTTGGGTGTGTTGATTTTGATCAATGTCGTCGCACGACTAAATCGGCTCTCAGATCCGATAACTGGTTACTACGAACACCGTGCAACTCAGACAGCGTTCGGAATCAGGTCGTTAGCAGAAACAACGCTTAATCCCTTGGCTGCCGAAATGCCGGCATTAGGGCCACCGTGGAAGTTGCCATTTGAGTTTCCGCTTTACCAATTAGCAGCGGCCCTTTTGGTACGAGCGCAGCTTTTTAGTGTTGATCAAGCAGGTCGAATAATTTCGGTACTGAGTTTTATACTGCTGGCCTATTTGGTTTTTGCAATCGCAAGCGCTGCGCATGGACAACTCATCGGGTTACTAGGGGCTGTGATTGTTCTTTTTTCTTCTTATGGTTTATTTATTGGATCCGAGGTTCTGATTGATGGCTTGGCTGTGGCTTTGTCACTTTGGGCTTATTTGATTGTCTATAAGTGGGGACGGATTAGGCCAGATTTATCATCTGTCGCTTTGGTTTGCATTGCCGTCATTTTGAGCGCATTGGTCAAATTGAATACGACGGCTATTTGGGTTCTCGGCTGTGCGATTTTAATAGCTTTCAATCAAACGATCAAGGCAAAAAGCAAAGTGGTTCTGACCGGGCTACTTGGTATTTCGTTGATCCCAAGTCTGATCTGGACTTCATTCGCTGATCACATCAAGAATGAAAATAGGTATACACAGTGGCTTGTTTCAAGTGAATTAAACGATTGGTATTTTGGCTCAATCAGGGACCGATTCGAATTCGCATCAATTTCAAACTCTCTTTCGCATTTTACTCAAGCGACTGTCGGAGGGACATTGTGTTTAGTTGTTCTGATCTTTTTTGCTCTTCTTGACGCAAAAAAGAGAGTATTTACATTTTCGTTATTAACAGTGCTTGTGAGTGGGCCATTGATTTTTGTCAGGCTATATAACATTCACAGTTATTATTGGATTGCTGTTCTTCCAGCCGCAGTACTACTAGTTTGTGCGGGGCTCTCGACTATTAGCCAAATATTGGCGAAGCATTTCGAATTGCGAAGCGTTCAAGTCGCGGCAGTTTTTCTGACATCATGCTTGATTTTTTCGACTTATTTATCAAAGTCAGGCTCAGAATACATCAATCTTTTTCTATATCGACGACCAATCCCCGTGTCATCTTATGTAATCACCGAAAATACTGAACCGAATGATCTGATTATTGTGCTGGGTGATGACTGGAACCCCGCCACGCTTTATTTTTCCGGTAGGCGCGGTCTAACTTTGCGACCGGGTGCTCCAAAACTTCTAGCGAGCGAGCTTCGGGCGACTTACAAATATGTTTATTCGTGGGAAAACGACCCAGCATGGGGAGACTACTTTCCTGCGGGGTTTAAATTTGTTGAGGTAGGCGAACATCTTTACCGAATTGTGGAGTGATGGCCTGTCGGCACAGATAGGCTCTGAGTTCAATATGTACGCAATTATTGCCTCAGGTGGGAAACAAGAAAAGGTCGCCAAGGGCCAACAAGTTCAAGTAGAACTTTTGGGTGTTGAGACCGGTGGCGAAGTTTCATTCACACCAGTCATGCTCGTCGACGGCGAAACAGTGCTCGCGACTCCTGCACAACTTGCCAAGGCTTCGGTCAAGGGCAAAGTATTGGGCGAAGTGGCGGGCGCGAAAATTGATGGCTTTATGTACAAGCGCCGAACTAATCAGCGCCGACGCTTCGGTCACCGCCAGCGCTATAGCCTCGTTGAAATTACATCGATTGCGAAAGGCTAACTAATGTCAAAAACCAAAGGTGGCGGTTCTACACGAAACGGCCGCGACTCAAACTCTCAAAGACTCGGCGTAAAAGTTTTTGATAGCACGCTTGTTAACGCTGGCACAATTCTCATTCGTCAGCGCGGAACAAAAGTTCATCCTGGCAAGAATGTCGGCAAGGGCAGTGACGACACATTGTTCGCCCTCGTACACGGCAACGTAAAGTTCGCTGAGCGCCGTGGCCGCAAGGTTGTCGACGTTAATCCTGCGAGCAACTAACTAAAGAATTAGTTTAAAAAAGCGGTGCGAAGCATCGCGACGAAACGCTGGCGATCTACGCGGAGCACAACACGACAGTTCGGTTTTTTGCCGAGTACATCTAAGTGATCAATGATGGTTTGACCTCGTGCGTCACCGTCGCCAAGATGAACACGCACATGCTTTCGAATTTCAGAACTTGACATTGACGAGTCAATAGCCACGCTCATTGTGATTGGGTCTGGCAGATCAAAGCCATCAAGTTTGGTTTCGTCGCGACAGAACTCTCGGACTTGTCGCTGAATTGACATTGCGAAATTGCCGAGATCGCTTAAAGCACTAAATTCAGCCGCAAGTTCATCGGAGATCACAGCATCTGCAACTGATACATCCCAGCCGACCATCTCAAGTGGTAATTCTGAGTCAAAAACAATTCGCGCCGATTCTGGATCGGCCCACACATTGAATTCTGAGGCGACAGTAACGTTGCCTGGCAAAACTCCGGTGCCTCCCATGATTACGCATCGTCGCACCCACTTGGCGAACTCAGGCTCTATCGATAGAGCCAATGCGATATTTGTCAGCGGTCCAAGTGTGACGAGATCAATTTCTTGCGGGGCAGACCGAAAGGTTTCAATAATTTGACGAACTGCATCATGAGATGTCGGTAT
>ERZ889217.688-NODE-688-length-19446-cov-132.801196_pt1 | contig 19446 bp, 20 predicted proteins | sample MGYA00521098_ERZ889217 | MGnify/ENA primary metagenome ERZ889217 (study PRJEB32303, sample SAMEA104408613) | aquatic metagenome | biome: Brackish water; feature: Pelagic; material: water | place: Baltic Sea | collected 2014-06-10T22:04:00 | depth 2,362 m ... | reverse complement strand
GATGTGGAAGAGGCCGCCGCCGCGGCGATGCGGGCCATCAACCACATCAACAACAACTCCCGCTGAGCTAATCCAGCTCAGCCTCGAATTCCCAGGAGCCGCCGCAGCGCCGGGGCGAGCAGCCTCGCCGCCTTGCCGCGGCTGCCGAATTTGCTTCTCAGGTGGGGGCCCATCTGGGCATAGGAGCTGCCGGCCTCGCGCACGTAGAGCAGGCTGTCGTAGCCACTGCCATGCCCCTGGGGCTGGCGCAGGATTGAGCCCCTGCAGATGCCCTCTGCCTCGGCGCGGCTGGCTCCGGAGGGATCGGCCAGCACCATCGCACTGCGGAAACTGGCCCCCCGGTAGAGGGAGTCGCCCAGTTCGTGCAACAGGCGATGGATGCGTTCGTGGTCGGTGGGGGCGTAGCGGGCCGAAAAAATTCCGGGCGCACCGCCCAGGGCATCCACCTCGATGCCGGAGTCGTCCGCCAGGGCCCACTGGCCGGTGAGTCTGGCCACTGCCTGGGCCTTGATCCTCGCGTTGTCGAGGTAGGTGGAGCCCGTTTCCTCAATGTCCAGCCCCGCGGGCTGGGGCAACACTTCCAGCTCAACAAGCTCGAGCATGGCGCCGATTTCGGCCACCTTGTGGGGGTTGCCGCTGGCGATCACCAAAGCTGGCATCCAGGGTCCCCAGGAGAGGCGCCATTCTGGCCCAGAGCCCTCTTACAAGAACCCAGGGGCGCTCCAGGAGTGGGGAACCGGCCGGGTTGAACATTCCACCCCCCGGAGAACTCCAGGGGTGCCGGTTCCGCCTGCAACATTAGGTAAATAAGCCTAAAAGCCCTGGGCAAGTACAGCTTTTTGTTCGGCCCCTGACAGGGGGCGGCCCACTTGGCCCTCCTGGTTTGGAGGGGATTAACGTTGCATCTGATCGCCATTTCAGGTGATCAAGCCGGAGTTTTGCCAATGGACTCGAGCTTGATCCTGCAGAACCTGCTCTCCCCTCCGGTTCTGTTCTTTTTTCTAGGTGTGATTGCGGTGCTGGTGGGCTCCGACCTGGAAATCCCCTCGCCCCTGCCCAAGCTCTTCTCCCTCTACCTGTTGCTGGCGATCGGCTTCAAGGGGGGGCTCGAATTGCAACACAGCGGTCTGGGGGGCCAGGTGCTGCCCACCATTGCGGCCGCCGTGGGGATGTCCCTGCTGGTGCCGGTCTACAGCTTTCTGCTGTTGAAGCTGCGCTTCGATGGCTTCAATGCCGCCGCCATTGCGGCCACCTACGGCTCCATCAGTGCGGTGACCTTCATCACCGCCGAGGGTTTTCTGGAAACCCAGAAGCTGCCCTTTGACGGCTTCATGGTGGCGGCCCTGGCCCTGATGGAATCTCCCGCGATCATTGTGGGCCTGTTGCTGGTCAAGCTGGCTTCCCCCCAGCGACGCCCCGATGCCAAGGAGATGCGCTGGCAAGAGTTGCTTCGCGAGGCATTCCTCAACAGCTCAGTGCTGTTGTTGGTGGGCAGCCTGGTGATCGGCCTGCTTGTTGCGGCCTACAGCCCCGCCAGCGTGGCCAAGATGCTGCCCTTCAGTGAGCAGCTGTTCTACGGAGCCCTGAGCTTTTTCCTGCTGGACATGGGCATCGTGGCGGCCCAGCGCATCCGCGATCTGCGCGAAGCGGGAGCTTTTCTGGTGGGCTTTTCCATAGTGATGCCCCTGTTCAACTCCTTGGTGGGGGTTCTGATCTCCAGGGGACTGGGGCTGGAGCCTGGCAATGCCCTTTTGTTTGTGGTGCTGTGTGCGAGTGCCTCCTACATCGCCGTGCCGGCCGCAATGCGAATGACCGTGCCTGAGGCCAACCCCAGCCTCTACATCTCCATGGCCCTTGGGGTCACGTTCCCCTTCAACATCATTGTGGGGATTCCGCTCTACATGACCCTGGTCAACACCTTCCTTCCCTCCCCAGGCTGAGCCATGAAACGTGTGGATCTGATCCTGAGCGAAAGGGAGCTTGACGCGGTGATCAAGGCCATTGATGCGGCCGGAGCGCCGGGTTATTCGGTGCTCAAACACGTCACTGGCAAGGGGCCCCATGGCTTGGTTTCCGACTCCATGGACTTCAGTGGCCTGGGGGCCAATGCCCATGTGATCGTGTTTTGCCCGGAGGAAGTTCTGCCCAAATTGCGCCAGGGCCTCCAACCTTTGCTTGATTACTACGGCGGTGTGGCCTTCGTGGCCGAGGCAGAAGCGCTCTGAGCGGAGGCGGCAGAACCCCTGCCTTCACTGGAGTGGCAAGCATTACCTAACGTTTTGTGTTGCACTGATCAGTTTGGCTTATCTGACGGCGGACTAAGAGTGATGGCAGGAGAGGGGTAAATGGCTTGACGGGGGGTTTGCCCGCCGACCATGGTTGCGAGCGAACATTCCACCCCCCTCCTCCAGGAGCAGGTAATGGCAACTGAAACCATGGGCATCGCCCTCGGCATGATTGAAACCCGGGGCCTGGTCCCCGCGATAGAGGCGGCTGACGCCATGACCAAGGCCGCCGAAGTGCGCCTGATCGGTCGTGAATTCGTTGGCGGCGGCTACGTCACCGTCATGGTGCGCGGCGAAACCGGCGCAGTTAACGCAGCTGTTCGCGCCGGGGCTGATGCCTGCGAGCGCGTCGGCGACGGCCTCGTAGCAGCCCACATCATCGCTAGGCCCCACCGCGAAGTGGAGCCTGCCCTGGGCAACGGCAACTACGCCGGTCAGAAGGACTGAGCCAGAAAGCGTCTGAAGCGCTGATCAATCTCAATCCCTTACCCGCCCCCACCGGAGAAACTCCATGAGCAAGAAGTACGACGCCGGGGTCAAGGAGTACCGCGACACGTATTGGACTCCTGACTACGTCCCCCTAGACACCGACCTGCTGGCCTGCTTCAAATGCACCGGCCAGGAAGGTGTTCCCAAGGAAGAAGTGGCTGCCGCTGTGGCCGCTGAATCCTCTACCGGCACCTGGTCCACCGTCTGGTCCGAGCTCCTCACCGATCTCGACTTTTACAAAGGCCGCTGCTACCGCATCGAAGACGTCCCTGGCGACAAGGAAGCCTTCTACGCCTTCATTGCCTATCCCCTCGATTTGTTTGAGGAAGGCTCAATCACCAACGTGTTGACCTCCCTGGTTGGCAACGTGTTTGGCTTCAAGGCGCTGCGCAATCTGCGTCTCGAGGACATCCGCTTCCCGATGGCGTTCATCAAGACCTGCATGGGTCCTCCGAACGGCATCGTGGTTGAGCGCGACCGCATGAATAAGTACGGTCGTCCCCTGCTGGGTTGCACCATCAAGCCGAAACTCGGCCTGAGCGGTAAAAACTACGGCCGGGTGGTGTATGAGTGCCTCCGCGGTGGTCTCGATTTCACCAAGGATGACGAGAACATCAACTCCCAACCGTTCCAGCGTTGGCAGAACCGTTTCGAGTTCGTTGCTGAAGCTACCAACCTGGCCCAGCAAGAAACCGGCGAAAAGAAGGGTCACTACCTCAACTGCACCGCCGCAACTCCTGAGGAGATGTATGAGCGTGCCGAGTTCGCTAAGGAACTGGGCCAGCCCATCATCATGCACGACTACATCACTGGGGGCTTTACCGCTAACACCGGTCTAGCTAAGTGGTGCCGTAAGAACGGCATGCTGCTGCACATTCACCGTGCCATGCACGCTGTGATTGACCGCCATCCCAAGCACGGTATTCACTTCCGAGTGCTGGCCAAGTGCCTGCGTCTCTCCGGTGGTGACCAGCTGCACACCGGCACGGTGGTCGGCAAGCTGGAGGGCGACCGCCAGTCGACCCTCGGCTATATCGACCAACTGCGCGAATCCTTCGTCCCCGAAGACCGCAGCCGCGGCAACTTCTTCGACCAAGACTGGGGTTCCATGGGCGGCGTCTTCGCCGTTGCCTCCGGTGGCATCCACGTGTGGCACATGCCCGCCCTGGTGGCCATCTTCGGCGACGACTCGGTGCTGCAGTTCGGTGGTGGTACCCACGGCCACCCCTGGGGTTCCGCCGCTGGTGCGGCCGCCAACCGGGTGGCTCTCGAAGCCTGCGTCAAGGCCCGCAATGCCGGTCGCGAGATCGAGATTGAAGGTCGCGACATCCTTCTGGAGGCAGCGAAGCACAGCCCCGAGCTGGCCATCGCCCTGGAGACCTGGAAGGAAATCAAGTTTGAGTTCGACACCGTCGACAAACTCGACGTCAACTGATCAATTAATCAATCGATTGATCAATCCATTTCCATCCACCTAAGGGATCCCCATGCCTTTCAAGAGCACCGTGGGTGACTACCAAACAGTCGCCACCCTGGAGACATTCGGCTTCTTGCCGCCTTTCACCCAGGACGAGATCTACGACCAAATCGCCTACATCATTGCCCAGGGTTGGAGCCCGCTCGTTGAGCATGTCCATCCCAGTAATTCCATGGCCACCTACTGGTCATTCTGGAAACTGCCCTTCTTTGGCGAGAAGGATCTGGGCGTGATTGTGAGCGAGCTTGAGGCTTGCCATCGTGCCTATCCCGACCACCACGTGCGTCTGGTCGGTTACGACGCATATACCCAAAGCCAGGGTGCCTGCTTCGTGGTTTTTGAAGGCCGCTGATTTTTAGCGGCTTGAGGGGGGGTATCGGCTCCATGCCGGCCCCCCCACCTTTCAATTTTTGATCATCCATTCGACGGGCGGACATGGCCAGCACATCCAGCCGGGAAGCAGCTCTGGAGCGCCGCAGGGCCCTCACCAACGGTGGCAAAAAGGCCGCCAACCGGTTCACTTCCGGCAACAGTCGCGTGCGCTCGCTCGAGGACGCGCGTCCCACGCGCACCTCAGCTGCGGCGGCCAAGCCCGCAGCCTCTGTGGCGGCGGCGGCGAGTGCCCCGGCGTCCACACCGAGCCGCAGCCTGGCCGTTCCATCCCCGTCTGCCCGGCGCAGCCCGGCCCGGCCAATCGCCAATCCCAGCCGTGATCTGGTGCTCTCCCGCCGGGAGGCCCTCTCCAAGCGCGGTAAGCGTGCTGACACCTCCCGCGATCGCACCCGCACTGATTTGGCCAAGACCGACCTGGCCAAGCCCACGGCAAAACCCTCCGTCGCTGCCGATCCCCAGCCAGCTGCCCAAGCTGCTGCGGCCAAGCGTCCGGCTGGCCAATCCCCCGCCATCACTAGCCTGAGCAGCCGGGCAGGCCAGGGCAACGACCGGCGGGTAACCCCGAAGCGATCGGCCCAGCGTGATCCCAGCCGAGCCCTGGCCCTGGCCCGCCGCGAAGCCCTCTCCAAGCGTGGTAAATCCGCCAATGCCCCCACCAGCACCTCGGCGGCGACCCTCTCCCGTCAGGGCAACCCGGATATGAGCGCCCGCGAGCTCTCCCAGAAGGTGCGGGAGCTGCGGGCCAAGGTGGGAAGTGCCGGCACCAGTCGTAACGGCGGCACCCGACCCTCCGGCCCCAACCGCCACGGTTCCAAGCAGGCCGTGGCCGCTGACGCCCATTGGAAGGTGGGGGTCAGCGAAACCAGCAGTGGCCAGGTTGTGACCGGCACCCAGGCAAACCGCTCCCCCAAGACCACCGGTAACGAGGCGGCGACCTGCCGCCCCATTACCGGCACCGAATACCTCGGGGCTGAGGTGTTTCAAGCCTTCTGCCAGAGCGGCCCCGTCGCTACCCAGCCCGCCAAGGTGCGGGTCAGCGCCACCACCCATGGCAATCGCGTCACCGGCAACGAGGTGGGTCGCTCTGAAAAGGTCACCGGCGATGAGCCCGGCACCTGCAAAAACATCACCGGCACTGAATACGTATCGGCCAACCAATCGGCTACCTACTGCGGCGGCAGCAATCCCAGCCCCCGCAAGGTCGGCCGCAGCCAAACCCTTGGCGGCCAAGCCGTTTCCGGCGTGATGGTGGGCCGCTCCAGCAATGTGACCGGTGATGAGCCGGGCTCGGGCAGGCAGCTCACCGGCACCCAGTACGTGGGCGGTGACCAGAGCCAGGTGGGTGGCCGGGCCCCCACCAAGGTGGCCAGCCTCCATACCCTGCGGGGCACGGGTATCACCGGCACCCATGTGGGCCGCAGCGAGCATGTGACCGGGGACGAACCCGGCAGCTGCCGCCTGGTGACGGGCGATGAATATGTGGGCAGCCAGCAGTTTTCTGAATTCTGCGGCACCAAGCCGGCCCCGGAGGCCGCCAAGGTGGGCTTCAGTGTCACCAACAAAGCCCAAGTGGTGAGCGGCACCCGCACGGGTCGCTCCTCCAACGTCACCGGCGACGAGCCCGGTACCTGCAAGGTGGTCACAGGTACCCCCTATGCCGGGCTGGAGCAGGCCGGTGATTTCTGCTCCAGCAAGGCCGTCGGCGAGATCCGCCAGCGCACCCCGGTGCGGGGCGCCAACCGCATGAGCGGCATTCAGCCAGGCATTGGCGGAGCCTTGACGGGAGCCGGGCGCGGCGCCTGTGAGGCCGTGACCGGCACGCCCTACATCGGCAACGACCAACTGCTGGCAGCCTGCGGAGCCGCCGCTGAACAGGATTCAGACTTTCCCCAGCCCCTGGGTGGCACCCAGCCCTGGCAGCAATTCAGCATCCAGTCACCATCGAGGGCAGCCCACCTGGCTCGAGAACGTACCGGCGGAGTAACGGGCACCAGTTATGAGCAAGGGAGCAGGATTACCGGCCCTTTTGATCTGGCCGGTGGCATGGTCACCGGCACTGAGCAGTTCCGCTTCGATCGCCGTGGCAGCCAGCAGGCCCGCGGCCCGCTTGTGCAGCCAGCAGCACTCGTGCAAGTAGCACCACTCGCTCAAGCAGCACCAGTTGGGGAGCAGGGCGAGCGCCCCACCTCCCGGGTCACCGGCGAAGGGATCTCAGCAGGCCTGAAGATCACCGGCGATGACTGGGACCGGGGTGATCGGGTCACGGGCACCGAAGGTGTTTCGGCCCGCCGCCGCAACCCCACCAGGCCCGGTTCGATGCAGGCCATGCCCAGCTTCCAGGCCAAGCGCAACGAGGAGAAGCCCGAGCCCGTCTGCCGGGTGACTGGCTCCAGTGGCAGCACCACTGCCGGCTCCCTGATCACGGTTTCCGGTGGAGCCCGCGGCTGAATCCCTGATGCCCCGTCGTCCCACCGCCACTCCCTATCGCCCGATGGCCCCAACGGCTCCCCGCCGCCGGCCCCTCGGTGGCGGCGCCAGCGCAGCAGGGCTCCATCCCCTCACCGACCGCCAGGCGAATGGGACCCTGCAGGCCTACGACGAGCGGGTGAAGGGTGCCTTTGATCGCATCGTGCCCCTGCTCAAGCGCCTTTCGGCGCTCCAGCACGAGGCTGATTTCATTGAGCAGGCCCAGCGTCTAGCCCTCTTGGAGCTTGGCTTTGCCTTGCCCTTGCCGATTCTGGAGAAGGCCTGGGTGAGTCAGCTCGACATGGCCAGCCTGTTTGCCTGGTGTGTGTTCGAAACCTACGAGCAGACCAGCGAGGCCTTCTTTCAGCAGGATCCCCTGGCCGGCAAGCCCGGCAGCACGGCAGCGGAGGCTTTCAACGCTTTCCTGCTCTCCTGTGGCTTCCATCTGCTCGACATCACCCCCTGCTCCGATGGCCGGCTGGCCCATGCGGTGGCCTACGCCCTGAGGCTTCCCTTTAGCTCGGTGAGGCGCCGCTCCCATGCCGGAGCCCTGTTTGATGTGGAGAACACGGTGAACCGGTGGGTGAAGACCGAGCACCGCCGCTACCGCGAAGGGCTGCCCAATCCAGCCCACGACGACACGCGCTACCTCAAGGTGGTGCTCTACCACTTCAGTTCTAAGGATCCCAGCCATGAGGGCTGCGCCGCCCATGGCAGCGACGATGGCCTGGCGGCCTCCTGTGGTCTTGCCCGGCTCAAGGATTTTCAGCAGGCCGTGGAGAACAGCTTCTGCTGCGGAGCCTCGGTGGATCTGCTGCTGATGGGCATCGACACCGACACAGACGCCATCCGCGTGCATGTGCCAGGCCTCGATGGCAGCACCAATCTGGAGCGCTGGCTCGATGCCCAGGCCGTCTATGAAGCCACCTGCAAGCTCAACAGCGATGGCGGCCGGGCCCGCATTGAGGCGATGGTGGAAGAGGCTGCGGCCAGCAGCCCCGACCCTGGCATGGTGAAGTTGGTTGCCAGGTTGCTGGAGAACAACCTCTCCCAGATCGACTATGTGCGCCAGGTGCATGGCGGCAGTTACTTAGATGCGGGTCACGCCGAGCGGTTTATCGGTGTGGGGATCGGTTTCAAGGAGATCCATTTGCGCAATCTCACCTATTTTGCCTATATGGATACGGTGGAAGAAGGGGCCCCTGATTTAGATGTTGGCATCAAGATCTTTAAGGGCCTCAACGTTTCCCGTGGCCTGCCAGTACCAGTTGTGGTGCGTTTTGATTACAACGGTCAGGTGCCCGGGGCCCGCGACCGTGCCATCCGCCGCTGCCAGCGGGTGCAGGCCGCCATTGAAAGCCGCTACGCCGACCTATTCAGCCAGGGGTTGCTGCATGCCCTGTTAACAGTTCGCGAGCAGGACCGCCATACCCCTGCAGAGGCGGTAGGTTCCACCATCACGTTCGCGAGCGCAGGAGGACACTGAAATGTTGATCTGCAAGGTGGTTAAACCCCTGGTCTCTACCAATCGCATCCCCGATTTCGAGCACAAGCACCTACAGGTGGTGCTCGATGGCAGCAGCCAGAAGGTCGCCGTCGATGCGGTCGGCTGCATTCCCGGCGACTGGGTGATCTGCGTTGGCAGTTCCGCTGCCCGGGAAGCTGCCGGCAGTAAGTCCTATCCCAGCGACCTCACCATCGTTGGCATCATTGACCACTGGGATCCGGATGCCGGCAAGGCCCCAGCTCCTGCGGGAGGAGGTTCCTGATGGAAATCATGCAGGTCACCGGTTCAATGGTGTGCAGCCAACGGGTGGCTGGCCTTAACCATTCCAATCTGCGCATCCTGCGCAACAACAAGGGCAAGCTCAGCGTCGCCGTTGATCCGGTGGGTGCTTCCCCCGGCAACTGGGTCTTCACCGCCAGCGGCTCGGCGGCCCGCTTTGCCTGCGGCAATCCCGAGGTGCAGACCGATCTGACGATCGGCGGAATCATTGATTTCTGGGAGCCAGACGGCTAGGTCGCCCGGATAGCTCGCTGTCCGTCCGACCTGCCTTCCCACCAGCCCCCTACCCCTGAGCCATGGCCACCCCCTCCCCCCAAAGCGATCCCGCTGCCGCCGCCAAACTCGCCGCCCCCGCGGCGGCGGCAGCGGCGGCGGCACCTGGGGCGGCCAGTTCAGCTGCTGCGGCGGGGGCCCCCAAGGCCCTGGCCGCAGCGAAACCGGCGGCTAGCAAGCCCCGCACCGCCGCCGCCGGTTCCCGTTCCCGTACCGGTGGCGGCGCCGGTACCAATCGTCCATCCACCCCTTCGAGCAACAAAGCCATGGCTCCTTCCATTCAGGGCATTGCCCTCGGCATGATTGAAACCCGTGGCCTGGTGCCTGCCATTGAGGCCGCCGACGCCATGACCAAGGCTGCGGAAGTCACCCTGATCGCCCGTGAATTTGTTGGCGGCGGCTATGTCACCGTGATGGTCCGGGGCGAAACCGGTGCTGTCAACGCAGCCGTCAGGGCCGGCGCCGATGCCTGCGAGCGCGTTGGCGACGGCCTGGTCGCAGCCCACATCATTGCCCGCCCCCACAGTGAAGTGGAGCCCGCCCTGATCGCCACTGAAGCCACCCGCCGTCTTTGATTCCCATGGGCGCCGTTCATCCGCGCGTCCTGGGTTATCTCGGTCGCGCCCTGAGCCTTGAACTCTCGGCTGTGCAGCAGTACATGACCCAGGGCTCCCTGGTGGAGCTTTGGGGCGATCCAGAGGCAGCAGAGCGCTTTCGCCGCGAAACCGTGGAGGAAATGCAGCATGCGGAGCGGATCATCCAGCGCATGCTGGCCCTGGGGGTGGTGCCGGCCGCTTCCCAGCTGAGTCCCGTCAGTCAGGCTCCCGACCTGGTTGGCTTGCTGAGGCTCAACCTCAACCTGGAAGCCGCCCTAATCAATCACTACGCAGAGGCCTTGCGCTTCTGCATGCTGGTGGGCGACTCCGACAACCAGGCCTTCTTTGAGGCCCTTTGGTCAGACGAACAGCACCACGGCGAAGATCTGCGCGCCTGGCTGGCCAGCCTCGGGGCCAGTGCCAGCGCCCCTTCGATGGAGCGGGCCACCTTTTAAAGCAACCGGCTCTAGACCAGGCCCATAGGCCCAGACCTACCTGGGGCCCGCCGCCGCTGCTCCGCTTCATCCTGAACTCTGCTGCAAGAAGCCCTATTCCCCTTGTCAGCCCAACCCCTGCCACTGTCGATCCAGCTGGTCTGGATGGTCCCCCTCTACGGGTTCAGTGGCATGGTGCTGTCGCTGCCTTGGGCGGCCGGCTGGTTTAGGCGCAACGGCCCGCGTCCGGCCGCCTACCTCAACCTGCTGGTGACCCTGCTGGCTGTGATCCACGGCAGCCTGATCCTCCAGCAGGTGTGGGTGAGCGGCCCCCACCATCTGGAATTCGGCTGGTTCGCAGCCGCCGATCTCGACCTGCGCATCGGCTTCGATCTCTCGCTCACCAACCTGGCGGCGCTTGAGCTGGTCACCGGCATGAGCCTGCTGGGCCAGGTTTATGCCCTCGGTTACCTCGATAAGGAATGGGCCCTGGCCCGTTTCTATGCCCTGGTGGGCTTCTTTGAAGGGGCCCTGGCCGGCGTGGTGCTGAGCAGCAGCCTGTTCATGAGCTACTTCCTGCTGGAGATGCTCACCCTCTCCACCTATCTGCTGGTGGGCTTCTGGTATGCCCAGCCCCTGGTGGTGACAGCCGCCCGCGATGCCTTCCTCACCAAAAGGGTGGGCGATGTGCTGCTGCTGATGGGCATGGTGGCCCTTTCGGCCTGGGCAGGCTCGATGGAGTTCGGCGACCTCTACGCCTGGGCGGCTGATGCCGACGCCAGCGGCGCCCTCACCCCCCTGGCCGGCACCCTGCTGGGGCTGGGGCTGATCGCCGGGCCCATGGGCAAGTGCGCCCAGTTCCCCATGCATCTCTGGCTCGATGAGGCGATGGAGGGGCCGAATCCGGCCTCGATCCTGCGCAATTCGGTAGTCGTCACCGCGGGCGCCCTGGTGCTGATCAAGGTGATGCCGCTGCTGCGCTTCTCCCCCCTGGCCACCACCGTGTTGCTGGTGGTTGGCACGATCAGTGCGGTGGCCGGCGCCCTGGTGGCGATAGCCCAGGTGGATATCAAACGGGCCTTCTCCTACTCCACCACCTCCTACCTGGGGCTGGTGTTCATCGCCATCGCCCTGCAGCAGCCGGCGATTGCCCTGCTGTTGCTGTTTGCCCACGGCCTGGCCAAGGCCCTGATCTTCATGAGCGTGGGCAGCATCATCGCGACCACCAACTGCCAGGACCTGACTGAACTCGGTGGCCTCGGCTCCCGTATGCCCGCCACCACCACCGCCTACCTGGTGGGCAGCGCCGGCCTGGTGGGCCTGCTGCCCCTTGGCTGCTTCTGGTGCTTCGGGCTGCTGCTGGAGAGATTTGCAAGCGAGTACCCCTTCTTTGCCGCCGTGCTGCTGCTCACCAATGGTCTGACAGCCTTCAACTTCATCCGGGTATTCCGCCATGTGTTCATGGGCCCGGCCCTGCCTAAAACCAAGCGCGCCCCCGAGGTGAACTGGCTGATGGCCCTGCCGATGGTCAGCCTGACGGTGCTGGTGGTGCTGATGCCCCTGCTGATGGCGCGCATCGATTCGGTGCCCGGCATAGCCTCCTTCTCCTGGCACGTGGCCCTGGCCGTTACCGCCAGCGGCCTGGTGGGGGCGGTGGGCGGCTCCCTGGTGCCCCTGAACAAGTTCTGGTCCCGCTCGATGACCCGGTCGCTGCGGCTGCTGCAGGACCTGCTCGCCTCCGACTTCTACACCGACCGGATCTACCGCGCCACGATCGTGGCGGCGGTGGCGGGTCTGGCCCGGCTCTCGAACTGGATCGACCAGACCCTGGTGAATGGCCTGGTGAACGGGATCGGCCGGCTGTCGCTGGCCAGCGCCGAGGGTCTCAAGCTGGGGGTGAGCGGCCAGCTGCAGAGCTATGTGCTGACGGTGCTTGCGGCGATCCTGTTGCTGCTGGCTTCGCTGCAGTGGTTGCCGCTGCAGGGGCTGCGCGGATGAGGAGAACAAGATGCTGAGCCTGCTGCTACTGATTCCCTTTGCCGGAGCCCTGTTGCTGGCCCTCTGGCCCGGGCGGCCGGCGGAGGGGCGCATGCGCACGGTGACCCTGGTGGTGTTGGGCCTGCAGCTGGCCTGGAGCCTGGTGGTGCTGGCCCGCTTCGACCCCGCCAACAGCGCCATGCAGTTGCAGGAATCCCTGCCCTGGGTGGAAAGCCTGGGGCTCGAATACAAGCTCGGCGTGGATGGCCTGTCCTTGCCCCTGGTGCTGATCAACGCTGCTTTGACGCTGGTTTCGGCCATCTGCACCCGCGACATCGACAAGCGGCCGCGCGTCTATTTTCTGCTGTTGCTGGTAATTAGTGGCGCCGTCAACGGTGCCTTTCTGGCCGAAAACCTGCTGCTCTTTTTCCTTTTCTACGAGCTCGAACTGATCCCCCTCTGGGGCCTGATCGCCATCTGGGGCGGAGTCAACCGGGCCTATGCGGCCACCAAGTTTTTGATCTTCACCGCCGTATCCGGCATGTTGATCCTGGGGGCTTTTCTGGGGCTGGCCCTGTTGACGGGCACCGCGGACTTCAGCCTCACGCCGATCACCGGTGAACGGCTGGCCATGGGCAGCCAGCTGCTGCTGCTCGGCGCCCTGCTGATCGGCTTTGGCATCAAGGTGCCCCTGTTCCCCTTCCACAACTGGCTCCCCGATGCCCACACCCAGGCCTCCACGCCGGTTTCGGTGCTGCTGGCCGGGGTGCTGCTGAAGCTGGGCACCTATGGGTTACTGCGTTTCTGCATGGGCCTGTTCCCCGAGGCCTGGGCCCTTTTGGCCCCTGGCCTGGCGATCTGGGCGGCGGTTTCGGTGCTGTTTGGTTCGCTGGCGGCGATCGCCCAGAAGGACATGAAACGCATGGTGGCCTACAGCTCCGTCGGCCACATGGGCTACATCCTGCTGGCTGCAGCAGCGGCCACGCCCATAGCGATCCTCGGGGCGGTGTTCCAGATGGTGAGCCACGGCCTGATCTCAGCCCTGCTGTTTCTGCTGGTGGGAATCGTGTATCGCAAAACCGGCACCCGCGACCTCACGGTGTTGCACGGCCTGCTCAACCCCGAACGGGGCCTGCCGTTTACCGGCACTTTGATGATCGTGGGGGTGATGGCCAGCGCCGGCATGCCTGGCATGGCTGGCTTCATTTCCGAGTTCATGGTGTTCCGCGGCAGTATCGGCGCGTTCCCTTTTGCCACCCTGCTGTCGATGGTGGGTTCGGGGCTGACGGCTGTTTACTTTTTGCTGCTGGTGAACCGGGCCTTCTTTGGCCGGCTGGCGGTTACTCCACCCACCGATCCAGTCGCCCATGGCCGGCTGGATGTGAACCTTGCAGCTGTGGCCCCGCGGGAAACGATCCCGGCGATGGCCCTGGCTGTGGCCGTGTTTGCGATCGGCCTGCTGCCCTACGGCCTGGGCCGCCTGAGCGAGGCCGCCAGCACGGCCATGGTCCAGCTGCCGGCCCTGGCGGCTGCTGTGTATTCCGGAGGCCTGGGCTGATGCCGATCATTTCTGCTGAACTGGTGCGCAGCGGCGGCATGCCCAGCGCCGCCGAGCTGGAGGCCTCCCTGCTGGCCGGCCACACCCTGCTGAGCAACACGGCCGAGCACCTGATCGAGGTGGTGGATGTGCTGGATAGTTACGGCCAGGTGCTCGATGCCTACAGCAAAAACCTGATCTTCCAGGCCGAGCAGCAATTTCTGCTGCCCTTCCCGCTGTTTAAATATCTCGATGGCGACAAGAGTGTGGCCAAGATCTGGCGCCATCTCAATCACGACCGGATCAATTTCGAGTATGCCGAATACTGCATGAAAGCCATGCTCTGGCATGGCACTGGCGGCCTCGATGCCTATCTGGATTCGGAGCCTTTTGCCGCCAATTGCCGCGCCATCATTGCTCGCAAGACCCGCCGCGATCCCCTGCTGGCCCTGCTCCACCCTGTGTTTCGGGGCTTCCTGATCGAGCTGATCCGCACGGCGGCCACCACCTCTGCCCTGGGTCAGTTCTGGCGGGTGATGAGCGATCTGTTCCTGGATCTGGCCGCAGCCGAGGCGGCCGGGCGGGTGGGCTCGATCGAAGCGGTGGTGGAGTTCATCAAGGACGGCCTGGTGGCGGCCGCCGGCAACCCGATCACCTATGCGGTGGAGATCGAGGGTGAACGGATGTGGGTGTTGCCGCCGGAGGCCAGACTCACCTTCCTTGCGGATGTGGCCGTGCCCTACGTGGAGGCCGTCTTCCTGAGGGGTTTGCCCTTCCTGGGTACGGTGAGTTTCAACGCCCAGGCCCAGCAGATCTCGCCAGACCAGGGCCAGTTTGCCTACGGCGCCCTCTATGCCGACCCCCTGCCGAGCATGGGAGCGGGCATCCCACCGAGCCTGCTGATGCAGGACATGTACCGCCACCTGCCGGAGCGGTTGCACCAGTTGTATCGCCAGCGCGGCCGGGGTGAGGGGGACGTGCGCGTCAAGATCTGTATGAGCTTCCAGAAGTCGATGTTCTGCGTCACCAATGCCGCCATCCGCGGCACCTTCCCCAGCCCGCTTAGCAGCCAGGATCCAGCTGAGCAGGCCGCCAACAGCGCCTATGCCGCCGCCTGGGCCAGCCGCCTGGCGGTGGCCCGCACCGATTGCCTCGATTGACTTATGGACCAAGCCTGGACTCCCCGCCCCAAACCCGACCAGCCCGAGCGGCTGGAGAGGCGGCTGGAATTTGACGATTACGCCACAACCCGAGACTTTCTGGAGCGGCTCAATGCCCTGTGCGAGCAGCAGCAACGCTTCCCCGATATCAGCTTCGGCCGCACCTACGTCAACCTCACCCTGCGGGCTGAGGCTGACAACAGCCCCATTGGTGAGCCTGAGTGGGGCTTTAGTGCAGCGATTGACGCGCTGATCGGCTGATTTTCTGCAACCCTGTTCTCCCTTTATTGGCATGGGTTACCCCTCTGACGACACCCTGATCGACCTGCAATCGGCCTATGACGGGGTGGGTATCCAGGCGATGCTGGACCAGCTGGATCGGGAGCTGATCGGTCTGCGGCCAGTGAAGGCCCGGATCCGGGAGATTGCTGCCCTTTTGGTGGTGGATAGGGCGCGTCAGCAGGTGGGCCTGGAGACCACCCCACCGAGCCTGCACATGTCGTTCACGGGGCGGCCGGGCACTGGCAAGACCACGGTGGCCGAGCGCATGAGCAAAATCCTGCATGGCCTGGGCTACGTGCGCAAGGGCCATATGGTTACGGCCACCCGCGACGACCTGGTGGGTCAGTACATCGGCCACACGGCCCCTAAAACGCGGGAGATGCTCAAAAAAGCGATGGGCGGGGTGCTGTTCATTGATGAGGCTTACTACCTCTACCGCCCGGAAAATGAGCGCGACTATGGCGCCGAGGCGATTGAAATATTGCTCCAGGTGATGGAGGGCAACCGGGATGATCTGGTAGTTATCTTTGCTGGCTATAAGGAGCGAATGGATATCTTCTATCAAAGTAACCCTGGCCTCTCCTCCAGGGTGGCAAATCACATTGATTTTCCCGATTACTCTGCCTCAGAGCTGCTGGCGATCGCCCAATTGATTCTGGCTGCTGAAAACTACCGTTTCAGTGAGGAAGCCAGCCTGGCCTTTGCCGAATACATCCAGCGCCGCATGCAGCTGCCCTTTTTTGCCAATGCCCGCTCGATTCGCAATGCGATCGACCGGGCCCGCATGCGCCAGGCCAACCGGCTGTTCAGCCGCATGGGCAGCCCACTCACCAAGTTGGATCTGATGACGCTCGAAGCGGTAGACATCACGATCAGCCGGGTGTTTGCCGGCGAACTGGAGGGAAGCGACCCGGCCAGGCCGCTTTCCTAAGGTTTAATACCCATCCCTCTCCCCCTCCCCCCATGCGCTTTTCGATCCCCTCCCTCCCGCTGCTCCCCCTGGCCCTTGCTTTGGGGCTGGGCCTGGCCCAGCCGGCAGCCACCGCCGCGCCCACCTGCACCTTCCTGCAGCCGGTGGGTGGCAACGGCACCTCGCCGATCGTTTCAAAGTCGGTGGGTCGGGGCAAGTTGATCGGCAAGACCAACTGGAACACCGACTTCTTTGTGACTAAGCCCTACACCAGTTATAAGTTCTTTTTCACCGCCAATTCATCCGATGCCAATGCCCAGTATCCGGTGGAGGGCTATATGAAGTTCAGCGATGGTTCCAGCCTGCAGCTGTTCAATACCCTGATGAATCCGCCCATGGGCACCGGCAAGATGTTTGGCCCCTTCCCAGCGGTGCCCGGCAAGCAGACCTCCCAGATCAACTTCAAGGTGGGAGCCAGCAACGACCCCGCTGCCCTGGGCTTCAGCTATCGGATCTCAGTGCAGGGCTGCCGTTGAACCTGGCTGGCGCTAACGGCGTTTGCGTGAATCGATCTGCAGCAGGTCTCGCACCTGCTGCACCTGGCGTGAAAGGGCAGGATCACTGTTGAGCTTGAGGTCGATCTGCTCGACGGCGTACATCACCGTGGAGTGGTCCTTGCCGCCAAAGGCCTCGCCGATGCGCGGCAGGCTCAGGTTTGTGCTCTGGCGCATCAGGTACATGCCCACCTGACGGGCCCTGCTGACGGCCCGTTTGCGACTGGCGCTGAGCATTTCCTCGATGCCGACGCCGAACACCTCGGCCACCTTTTCGATCACCTGGATCGGTTTGACCTCCACATCGCCACCGGCTGGATCGAGCATCGGTGCCACCGATTCCACCGTCATCGGCAGGCCGGTGATGGAGGCGAAGGCCACCGCCCGGGTCAGGGCCCCCTCCAGCTCGCGGATATTTGAGGTGAAGCGGCCGGCGATGAACTGGATCAGGTCGCGGGGCAGCACCATCTGCTCCTGTTCGGCCTTCTTGTGCAGGATGGCCATGCGGGTTTCCAGGTCTGGCGCCTGGATGTCGGCGATCAGTCCCATCGAGAAGCGGGAGATCAGCCGCTCCTGCAGCTTCGGGATCTGGTTTGGGGGCCGATCGGAAGCGATCACGATCTGGCGACCCGCCTCATGGAGGGCATTGAAGGTGTGGAAAAACTCTTCCTGGGTGTACTCCTTGCCCTCGATGAACTGGATGTCATCCACCAGGATCAGGTCGGCGGCGCGGTAGCGGTCGCGAAAGGCCTGCATGCTGTCCTTGCGGATCGCCTGAATCAGGTCATTGGTGAAGGATTCGCTGCTCACGTAGAACACCCGCGCCTCCGGGTTTATTTCCAGCCGGTAGTGGCCGATCGCCTGCATCAGGTGGGTTTTGCCCAGCCCCACCCCGCCGCAGAGAAAGAGGGGGTTGAATTCCCGCCCGGGCGCCTCCGCCACCGCCAGGGAGGCGGCGTGGGCCATGCGGCTGTTGGGCCCCACCACAAAGCGGTTGAACACGTAGCGGGGGTTCAGCCCCGGAGCCACCTTGCGGGGGGTCTCACCGGTGGCTTTGGCCTGCGCTGGCTGGCCGGCAATGGGCTTGGCGGTGCCATTGCCCGTGCCGGGGCCGGTTGGGGCGATCAGGACATCCTCGTCGCTGGCCGCACTCACCAGCACCTGCACCCGCCTGCCGGCGATCTCGCTGGCGACAGCCTCGATCGTGCCGAGATAGTTCTTGCTCAGCCAGCCGCAGGCGAAGTTGTTGGGGGCTTCCAGCCGCAGCTGGTCTGCACTGAAGCCCCTGCACCGGGCTGGGCGGATCCAGGTTTCGAAGGTGGGTTTGCTGAGGTTGGCCTGGAGGGCCTGCTGAACCTGGTGCCACAGCTCATCTCCCTGCTGCACCACCTGCTCCACCTATCGCTTCCGCTCGTGAAAACCGAATCTACGCGTGGTTCCGCAGCTGGGCCGTCTTAAATGAAACGGATTCCGACCTGGCCCAGGCCGCTTCCATGCCACCCCTTTCCCCCCGCTACCGAGTAGCGCTGCTCGCCCCCGCCGCGTTGCTGTTGGTGGGATGCGGCCAGGGGCTGCCCGGCCTGCCAGGTCGCTCCAGCACCCAGACCCCCATCAGCGACGCGGCCCCCAGCCCGCCCCTGCAGCAGGGCAGCACCCTGATCGTCGATGCGGTGGCCAAGGTGGGCCCAGCGGTGGTGCGGATCGACACCGTCAAGCGCATGGTGAACCCCCTGGGCGGGTTATTTGGGCGGGGCCCCACGATTGAGCAACAGCAGGGCCAGGGATCGGGCTTCATCACCCGCTCTGATGGGGTGCTGCTGACCAATGCCCATGTGGTGGAGGGGGCCAGCGAGGTGACCGTGACCCTGCCCGATGGCCGCAGCTTCAACGGCAAGGTGCTCGGCAGTGATCCCCTCACCGATGTGGCCGTGGTCAAGGTGGTGGCCTCGAAACTGCCGGTGGCCCCCCTGGGGGATTCCACCAGGGTGCGACCAGGCGAAGTGGCGATCGCCATCGGCAATCCCCTCGGTCTGGACAACACGGTGACCGCCGGGATCATCAGTGCCATTCAGCGCACCAATGCGGTGGGTGAGGGCCAGCGGGTGCCCTACATCCAAACCGACGCCGCCGTCAATCCAGGCAACAGCGGCGGCCCGCTGATCAACGATCGCGGCCAGGTGATCGGCATCAACACCGCAATCCGCCAGGCACCGGGGGCGGGCCTCAGTTTTGCGATCCCGATCAATGTGGCCCGCCAGATCGCCGCCCAGATCCTGGAGCGCGGTTCGGCCAGCCATCCCTACATCGGCGTTCGCCTCCAGGCCCTCACTCCCCAACTGGCCCGGGAGATCAACGCCAGCACCGATGAATGCCGCCTACCGGAGGTAAACGGGGTGGTGGTGGTGGAGGTGATGGCGGGCAGCCCCGCCGCCATCGGTGGTCTCAAGCCCTGCGACCTGATCGAGCAGGTTGGCGGCAAGGCGGTGCGGAACCCCTCCGAGGTGCAGCTGGCGGTGGACCAGGGCACGGTGGGCCAGCCCCTGGCCGTGGCGCTGCGGCGCGGTGAGCAGCGCCTCAACCTGGAGCTCAAGCCCAAGGAACTGCCGCGCCGCGGTTGAGCCGCTCGGTTGCCAGCCAGCTGGTGGTGCTGGCCCGCTGGCCGGCGCCGGGCCGCTGCAAGCGGCGGTTGGCCTCCAGCCTCGGGGCGGAGGCGGCGGCACGGATCCAGGCCCGGCTCACCGGCCACACCCTGGCGGTGGCGCGCCAGCTGGCCCGCCAGCTGGGCATTGAGCTGGTGCTGGCGGTCGATGGGCTCGCCCCCCGGGCC
>ERZ889217.687-NODE-687-length-19453-cov-22.973142_pt1 | contig 19453 bp, 12 predicted proteins | sample MGYA00521098_ERZ889217 | MGnify/ENA primary metagenome ERZ889217 (study PRJEB32303, sample SAMEA104408613) | aquatic metagenome | biome: Brackish water; feature: Pelagic; material: water | place: Baltic Sea | collected 2014-06-10T22:04:00 | depth 2,362 m ... | reverse complement strand
GGCAGTCCGTCAGCCGGAAGACGGGTGCGGAAGCGCCATTGACCGGGCTATCCTTAGATCCCTCTGCAAGGCTTCACGGAGTGGTTGTCGTACGACGCCAATGCAACACGGCGACGTCGTATGGTTCGATCGTGACAACGACATTGATCGTTTCTCCAGCCCGAATCGTCGGCACCACACGTCCGCTGCGTGCCTCAACACATTTACCGGTCAAGCCTGCGGAGTTTACCGTGACTCGGCCAGTCCAGCGGACATCGGCATGGTTGGCGATGCACACGTTGAATCCGTTGGCGGCCTCGGCACACGAGAACTGGACGGGCTGTCCTTCGATGTGGACGGGCTGAATCGCGTCAATGAGTGCATCCAGCAGCCGGGTGGCGACCCCAGAAAGCGGCCGATGTTCACTTTCAAACCAGGGGAGTAGGCACGTGACCACCCGGCCCTGGCCGCAGCGAGCTTCCAGCACGAGAGGGTCGCCCGACACGGTTCGAGCCAAAACCGAGACCGCAGCCGACCGAGAGGGTTCGGCCGGCGTGTAGAGAAATGCCTCCGGCTGGACATCTTCATCGCCCCACCTCCATCCCCGCCCCTGCTTCAGCCGGGGGTGGATTCGGCAACTCGTCAGGTTTTCGTGTTCCGGTAGTGCCACACCAGTCGCCCAGACGAGCGTCCCTCCCTGCCGCGCATATTCGGAGAGCCGATTGGTCAGGGCCGCGGTCGCCGTCAGCCGACCTGCTGCAATTACGAGTTTGTATCGCGACAAGGCCGCGACCGTTGCATCCTCAGTGACGACATCCAGGATGTCACCCCAGCGAGAATCGGCCATCGGACGAAAGTCAGAAGAATCACGATGCTCTCGTCGTAGCGTGTCGCTTGCCTCCTGGTCTGTACCAAACTCACCGAAGGGAATCGGTGGTGGTGCGATGAACACATCGGCAGGAGTGGGTGCGAGGTCTTTAGTCACACCAGAGAGTGAGAACGTGTTGGGGCTCTTCCTGTCGTGGTACGCTCCGAAAGGAAAGGGTTGCATGGCATACGTGCTCCCCGGAAATGCGGTCGCAAACAGGCCATCAAGGCCTCTGTCACCAACGCGATAGGGAATTCGGGCGTAGTTCCAACTCTTAAACTGGCTGTGCCAATACGCCGGGCTGATCCATCCATGATCTCTCGGCACGAGCACCGCGATAGGAACGCGTGGCTCCCCGGCCGGGTATCGCCGCCGAAACTGAGTGAACTCCAGCAGCGCGTCTGAAAAAGCCGTCGCCGTGTCGGGTGTCTGATCAGGCAGCGGGCCAACAAGTTCGATGGCAAGGGCATTCGCTCCGGCAAAATAACTCAGATAGAGATTTCGTCGGAAATAGCCCGCGGAGTTTTCGACGTCGCAATCGCCAATGGCAGTCCACCACTGCGAGAAGTCGATGCCCCACCGGCAACCGAACTGCCGACCAGCGCCCCTTGCAAACGCGTGACCCGTAGAGAGATCTTCGAGGTCATCGTTGGTCCGTTCTAGGAAAATCGTCTCCAGTCCCAACGATGCATAAGGATGCATGCTAGACGCGAATCCCGCCCGACCCCACAGCCTCATGCCGGGGTATTCTTTTGCGACCGCCATCGCTTCACGGAGACGACGTATAAATAAGTCGTACGCCGCGGCGTGTGTCTGCGGCTTTTCCCGCAGCAACTGCTGAGGAAAACCAACGCCAGCACTGTCTTCTTCAACGAGGATGTGCCAGGCGACGCCGGTCGTGTTGCCCCGATGAGCCCGGAGAAGCGTCTGGATAGCTGCGTCGCGGGAGAAGTTCTGCTGCTTTCGCTGTCGATAATGAAGGTCAAATGTCTCGGGATGCCCCTTCATGTGGAGCGATATCTGCCAGCCCTCGTTACGCAAGCTCACAAGTTCCGCTTCGGTCACTGTCGGTTTCACATCGACGTATTCGCACACGTCGTGCTTCTTGAGCCATGCCAGCGTGGGTTTGTCCTGCGGATCCACGCTCACAATCAACGCCATGTCAGCCCGCGCTACAACCGCTAGCAGAAGACAGACCACACCGAATGTGCTTCCGGCGGGGAATCGCCTTCCTGCTGACGACGAAGTTTCCGCCCACGTGGGTCGAGCGGCATTTTTGCCTTTGTCATTTTTCACACGACTCAATCCACACCGAATCGCGTTCGTCAGTAGCCATCGGAACGGTGACTGAGCGAGTTGAAGACCTCAAGTTCGATATTGTAATCAACGGTCCTGATAGAGCCATCGGCCATGGCGACGTTAAACCCGCCAGCGTGTGCTGATCCCGCCGTCATGGCTGCCTGATCGGCCCCAGCCTCGGTTCCGTTGGCACGCATGAGTTTCTCTCCGTCCGGCTGCGGTGCACATGCGGCGAGTCGCAGGGTGTCGAAGTCCCACCCATCAGACCACCCGCGATCGTCCTGCGGGTCGAAACCGCTGCTGTACGTACTCGGCCGCAGACGCTTTTCAACGATAATGGCGGTTTTACTCGTCCCGTCGGAAATTTTTGCGGGCGTGATGAGGCCTCCGTAGCCGAGGTCCGTCACCGTCGTACCGCGAGACTTCGCCGCGATGTGGTTGCTTCCGCGAACAATCACGCCCCAAAACCCCTGGAAATCCGCACCGAGTTCACTCGCTTTCTTCGGGTTTTGACCATTGCCTCCCCCTTTGATCCCCCAGAGACCCCACATGCGATCGCAGGCACCTCCCTGGGGTTTCATCAGCACATTAAATGTGGTGTCGCCCAGTTGCGATCGACTCTGGATGGGTACAGGTGTTGCGTAGTCCATCAGCCATGCGCCCGTGTTGGGATACTGCGTCGGCGGACGCCGCGACGGGCAAAAGTACATTTTGATCGGTGTGGTGACGAGCTGCGCGGTGGTTGTGATGGTGTGCGTAGCACCTTCTTCCAGATATGGGAGGATCTGAAAGCCCCAACTCAAGCCCTGCTTACTCGGCCCAAGGGGTTTACCACCCCTCGCGTAATCCTCGATCTCAGGCCACGGTTCCACGCCCCCCGTCGGGAAATGCTTGTAGCTTGAGACCACTCCGTGCATCGCGAGCCCCATTTGCTTCAGCTGGTTTTTGCACTGCGTCCGCCGGGCCGCCTCCCTGGCTGACTGCACTGCGGGCAGCAGTAGCCCGATGAGCGTCGCGATGATCGCGATCACCACGAGCAGTTCCACGAGCGTGAAGGCCGCTGTCAGACTCGGCCGTACGGAAGGTCGCGCTACCGAAGGTCGATGTCGCCCCATGTCAGCAAACATCTGCCCCTGAGATGGCAGGTAAACAAGAGGGTTTGTCGCATCCGTGTTCCGCAGACACACAGCAAATATTTGCATCATGGCTCGGTGTTTCGTCGGTTGATGACTTGTGATCTTCTCGCCCCTCCATACAGGGTAGCCGTCGTAGTAAGCGAATGCAAGGGAAAAAGTGGTTGCTGGCGTTTTCGCGGGCATTGAGCGAAACGCTCGCCACGCTAGGCTATTGCGAGCGTTTCTCGGGGGCATCCTTCTCTAGGGCACCGCCATGTCGCAACGATGTATGAGATCACTGGCAATTGCGGTGATCGTGATGAGTTGTGGGCTCGCCCGCTCAGCGGAAACCGTTCTCAAGCAGGCGATGGCCGTCGACACCCAACCGCTGATCGTGCAGTGCCGCCGTTTGGTAGAGGCCCTGGATTTTCTTGGTGCGCCACTGGGTGACTCAGCGAAGCACGTCATTGATCAGGCCACCCGCCAAAATACCCCGGAAGCAGTTCGCGAAGCGATCCAAGCGGTGCTTGATCCACTGTGTGTGGCAGAGGTCGAAATCAATCCCGAATCACGGGTTCGAGTCAATGCCGGACCAGCCCGCTGCGAACTAGACCAGAATGGTTGGCGGGTATTTCTCGTCAAAGTGCACAATGCCGCCGGTGTCACCGCAGTTCTCAAAGCTCAAAGCCCCCAGGCCCTGCCAGTTGCCGGGGCCGACTCATCTGAGGTGTCGGACCGGTGGCTCGACCTCATCGTTTTCAACGACCGGCCGCTCTCGGCCACCCTGAGTGGAATCGAGTTGGAATACCGACCGCTGCTGATCTACAGCCGAGATGCCGGGAAACGGTCCGCCGTCATCGCTTTTGACGTCGGCCAGGGAACGCAAGACATCGGATTTCGCAACGACGTCACCCTGACGTTTGAGTGCCGGCCGGCTATCGACGTCGTGCTTCACATCTCGGACGAACATGGTGCTCCGACGACCGCAGCGCTTGAAATCCGCGACAGGCAAAACCATGTCTACCCCTCGCCCATGAAGCGAATCGCGCCCGACATGCATTTTCATCCACAGGTCTACAGGCGCGACGGAGAAACCGTGAGGCTACCGCCAGGCGAGTACCAGATTCAGTCGACCAGAGGCCCGGAGTACCTGCCTCAGACCCAAACCCTCCGTGTCACCGCGGATACCGCCCACTTTCGCGTCCGCATGCGGCGGTGGATCGATCCATCTGCTGGCGGCTGGTGGAGCGGCGATCATCACATTCACGCTGCCGGCTGTGGCCATTATTCAAAACCCACTGAGGGCGTTCATGCAGTGGATATGATCCGGCAGTGTCAAGGAGAAGACCTCAAGATCGGCGCGAACCTCACCTGGGGTCCGTGCTTCGACTATCAGAAACAGTTTTTCACAGGATCGGTCGACGCGGCGTCGACGTATCCGTATTTGCTTCGATATGACGTCGAGGTTTCGGGTTTTGGCTCGCATGAGTCGGGACACCTGTGCCTACTGCGTCTCAGGCAGCAAATGTATCCCGGCGGTGACTCGACCTCTCACTGGCCTACGTTGGGGCTGAACACGCTTCGCTGGGCTCAAAAGCAGGGTGCGGTCTGTGGCCCGGCCCACAGCGGCCTTGGCCTGGAGGTTGATTCCGACCAACTTCCAAACTACGTCGTTCCCCCCTTCGATGGAATCGGGGCCAACGAATACATCGTCGATGTCACCCATCAGGTCGAAGGGCCAGATGGCACCGATGTGCCTGCGATTGACTTCATCTCGCTCTGCGACACACCTATGATCAGCGAACTCAATATCTGGTATCACACGCTCAACTGCGGTTTCCGCACGCGGGTGAGCGGTGAAACTGACTTCCCGTGTGTGTATGGCGAGCGGGTCGGCATGGGGCGGTCGTACGTCAAACTGCCCGGCAAGCTGACCTACGACGACTGGTGCGAGGGAATCTCTCGAGGGGCCAGTTACGTGTCCGACGGACGAAGTCATCTGATGAACATGACCGCACGCCACACCGCAGCCGATCGGGAATCTGTTTCCGTTTCACTGGGGGAGAATGACAGTGAGTTGAGCGTGGGCGATGCGGGCGACATCATCGTCAGCTGCGATGTCGCAGCACTGTTGCCCGAAGCATCGACCGGTGAGGGGCGTCGGCCCTTCACCGACAAGCCGTACTGGCACCTTGAACGAGCTCGAATCGGGCAAACCCGCGAGGTTTTGGTGGAACTGATCGTGAATGGCCTTGCGATCGCGCACCAGCGGATCGCCGCCGACGGCTCTTTGCAACACCTGTTGTTTGAGACTCAGATCGACCGCAGCAGTTGGGTCGCCGTTCGGATTTTCGGGTCGAGCCATACCAATCCGATATTCATAATCGTGGGCAACCAGCCGATCCGAGCTTCCGCACGAAGTGCCCAGTGGTGCCTCGATGGAGTGGAACGGTGTTGGGAACAGAAGCAGCGTTTCCTCCACCCAGCCGAACTCAGCGACGCAGAATCAGCCTACGAACACGCCCGAATCGCCTACCAGCAGATTCTCACGCAAAGCAACTGAGCGGCCTCGGACTTGTGAGCCGTCGGCCTCCCTACCTCCAATGGTCAAAAAACGAACAAAAAAGATGAAAAAACGAAATTGACGCTCGTGTCTTTTCCGGTAGCTTAAATAGTTAGTTGGGGGGGTCGCTCAGAGATCTCCACAATCGTCGAACCGCGATGTCCGCATTCAATCCACGCGACTCATCAACCACCTTTCGCTTCTTCTGTAGCTCGACGCCACGATTTCACTAGAAAAGGCACCATCCAATGACGCTTCAACAACTACTTCTCAGCGGTTTGATTGTGGCAGTGGCAACGGTGGGTTCTCTTGATTTACGCAGTTCGCTGAGCCGTCAGGTGTTTGCAGCGGATTGGATTGGCGGTGTGAGCAATGACTATTTCACGCCAGGGAACTGGAGTGGTACGGCTCTGCCTGCATCTGGCGAAGCGGTGGACGTGGGCGGCGTGCCGTTCACGAATGCCCCGGTGTACGCTGGCGACAACACCGCCACACCGGCCGGGATCGTCAAAGTCGGGTTGGCATCCGGCGGGGCCTTCACCGTCAATGGTGGCACGTTTGGTGCAAGCAACATGTGGCTCGGCGGCGTCTCGACTGCCCCTGGATCGCCGGTCCCCTCGTTGACCGTCAACGGCGGATCAATCGCCGTCAACGCCCCCTTCGATGTAAACGCCCCGTTCACCACCAGTTATGTCTCTGGCGCGAAGTCAATCTTCACCATGACAGCGGGCGAAGTGAACGTGTCAGCCGCGTTCCTAGGTGGTAACGAGGTGTTGTTTGCCGCCAATGGTGCACTTGGTAGCAACGCCCCGGGCACGATTGCGACGGTGGTGATGACGGGAGGCACTTTCACAGGGCCCGGTCGGATTCGATTTGGGCGATCAAACTCTAATAACCCTGACAGTGACAACTCTCGAGCCGAAGTCACTATGAGCGGCGGATTGATGTGGGCGAAGGGTGTGGATGGGGCCGGCACACTCAACTTTCAAGGCGGACAAATTGACTTCAGTGGTGGCGTGCTCCGGGGTGGTGACATGTCGACGAACGATGGTTTCAGGAAACTCACCGCAAATGGAAAACGAGGAGGCGTCGATTTCACCGGCGGTGTCGTGGAGATCATCACCGACCTCAGCGAGGGTGGCGTATACATCGTCCCGGCAGGAGTCGATCCAACCACAGTAGAAATAACTCCTTTCCAGCGAGGGCAGTCTCGCACTCTCGGTGCTACAGACATTAGTGGTGGGGAACGATTTTTTACCACCCTACCCAACGCTGCAGTCCGGTCCTTGATGACCACGGATCCCGTTTCAGGAAAACAACAGTCAAATGGATTTGCGTCGATCAAGGGTGACTACAATCTTGATGGCATGGTCAACATGGCGGATTACACGGTCTGGACAGCCCAAAATGGCAACACCTATAGCACTGATCCGTTGGACGCCACCGCTGTGCTGGCCTACTACGGGGCGGATGGCAATGGAGATGGTGTCGTCAACAGTCTCGACTACGACGTGTGGAACAGTTTGTACGGCCAATCAACCGTCGGTGGGCCATATGTCCAGGCCCAGGATATAGCTATCAACGTTGGCAGCGGTACTCAGACCCAATCCGGGGCTGGCTTTCCCCAACTTACGTTTTTGTCGACCAGCGATGTCACGAAGACTGGCGCTGGTACGGTTGTCTTTGATGCCACCAACACCTACACGGGCACCACATTCGTCCAGCAGGGGACGCTGCAACTCGCCACGCAAACAGCTGCGAACTCAAGTCGCTTCGTACCTCAGGCTGGCGGCGTCCTTGCGCTTCCTGGTGCTTTTTCGCTTGAGACCACGGTTGAGGGCCTCGACCCAAATGCGGGTGGCTTAACCGACGTCGCCAGTGGGCGGATGACGGTATCGCGAGGCCTTACTGCCGCCAGTCTTGTCACAGCCCTGGTGGCGGGAAGATCGGGCGGCTCATTCTCGGGCACGAGTGGCATCACCTCGAGCACAGCCGCCGCCGAAATTGCACAAGGCACTCCGCGGTCAGTGGGCTGGCTTGATAACGGCGACGGTTCGTTGACGTTCGCCTATGCAGCCGCGGGTGATGTCGACCTGAGCGGCCAGGTGAACGTCTTCGACCTGGTGGGTATCAACAGCGCTGGTCGATACGGCACAGGCACCGCCAGCGTCTGGAGCCAGGGCGACTTCAATTACGACGGGGTCACAAACGTGTTCGACCTCGTAGCCGTCAATACGTCGGCTGTGTATGGCCAGGGAAATTACTATCCTGCATCGGCACCTCTTGGCGCGGGGGGCTTTGCTCCGGTTCCAGAGCCGGCTGGTCTCTTCATGGCCGTGGTCGGACTGATGTTTGCGAGTTTGCGAAATCACCGCCGCGCCCGGTGAGTTACGCACGAGCTCGTGATCGGCCGCCCTTGAGGTGAACCATGCGATCGTCCGGCCCGGTGGCCGCGTTCCACGCTCGCGTCCGTAACGCAGCGGTCGCGCTCGTCGCACTGGCCGGCGGATCCGCGGCGGCGGAGCTTGAGATCGCGGGTGTGGCCGTTGTGCCGCACTCGCCGACCGTGGCCACGGAACTCCGCTACGTCCAGCCGCGGGGGCCGACCGACGGCGCCCGGGTGCAGGTCTTTCTTCGCAACGCGGCCCCCCGCGAGGCAATGCTCGCGGCCGACGCTGCGATCACCGTCGGCGGCTCGACGCCCGACCAGTTACTCGACGCTGGGGCCTGGGCCTGGCACGACTTCCCGTCGCAGTGGCCCGCCGAACCGCTCGCGCTGCCGCCCGGGAGCCTCACGGTCCTCTCGTTCAACGCCACCGGCGGAGGCTGGGGCGTGGGCACCGGCGCCGATCTTGCGCTTCCCGACCAGGCGGCGGTGCGGCTCGAAGTGGCCGCGCCCGACGCCTGGCTGTCGGCCGTCACGTTCCTCCGCCGCGACGAGGCCGAGGGGATAGCCGGGGCCCATCCCGACACGCTGGTCGTTCACGTCGAAAACGCCTCAGTGGAGCCATGGTCGATCGCCGGCTGCCGGCTGTGGACGCCGCGGCCCGGCGGGTCGCACCGGGTACTCTCCGCCGGGGAGTGGCTCTCCGGGGCGGCGACGTTTCCGGCCGACGGCACGATCCCGCCAGGCGATGCCGGTGGGCTCGTCGCGCCGGTGACCGGCCTGCCGCTTTCCTACTCGGCCGTCGAGGTCCGGCTCCGCGGGGCCGGCGGCGGCGAGCGTTCGCTGTGGGGCCATGTCCGCATCAAGCGGGAGCGGTTCGCCATCGGCGGTGGCTGGGTCGACTCGACGTTGCCCGCCGGTCGCTCGCTGCACTCCCCCGAGTACCTCAACACGCTCCGGCGAATGCACGTCGACTGCGGCAACCACGGATTCGTGCCCGGCTACACCGACGACCGCGACCGCTGGTCGCTCTGCCCGCTGTCGTTCATGGCGGCCTGCCGGCCCTTCGAGCTGTTCGACACCGACGAGGTGCTGCCCCGGATTCATGCCGTCGAGTTCCTGGGCGAGCCGCAGTATGGCGGCGGCAGGCCGGTGCCGCCCGCCAAGGTCTGGCGGGAACTGGCTCCCTACCAAGGCACGCGGCTGCCGACCTCGCTGACCCACAGCGAGGAGCGGATCTGGCGGAACTACGCCGGGCTTTCCGACTATCCCCACTTCGACGCCTACCGCGTCTGCGCGCCGGCCGCCGACGCCTGGCGGCGGTACGACCGCTGGGGTGGCGCGAGCATCCGCTGGGCCGCGCCGCTGGAAACAGTTGGTGACCTCACCCGCAGCCTCCGCGAGCTCAGCCGGCCGGGGCCGATCGCCGCCTGGTCGCAGGGGGCCCATCACGGCTGGGATCCGATCGGCGGCCGCACCCGCACGAGCCCCACGCCCGACGAGTTGGTACTCCAGGCCTGGCACACGCTGGCCGCCCGGATCACGTCGCTCTACTGGTTCAATCTCGGCCCACGGTCGCTGGTGCGGTTCCGCGATCTGATCGATCCGATCACGCGGGTCGGCCGCGAGGCGCTCGTGCTCGAGCCGCTCTTGCTCGAGGGGACGGCCGGGCGGCACGAACGGCTGCGGCGTGCCGACGGAAGCCTGAACTGGGATCTGTCGACCATCTGCGGCCCCGGTGGCGCCGTGCTCTTCGCCCTCGATCTCGACTACCGCCCCGATGAGGACCGCAAGGAGTTCGTGTTCGGCGGGCCGCGGGTGGCCTCGTGGCGGTATCGGCTTCCGGGCTACCTGGCCGGGATCGTCGACGTGTTTCGCATCGATGCCGACGGCGTCCGCGACGCAGTCTGGCGGCGGGAGGGCGACGCGGTCGTGATCGACGCCCAAGCGGATCGGGTCGCCGTACACGTGGCCACGCCCGACGCCGGCCTGCGGGGCCGGCTCGAGGAGACCCACCGGCGGCTGGTCGCCGAGGAGCAGGCCACGGGGTTTGACCCGGCCGGCAACGACGCCGACTTCGCCCGGCTGGCGGGGCTGCTCGCCGCCGCCGCACGGGAGCCTGCCGAAGAAGCGTCCACCACCGACCGCGAGCCTGCCGCGGCCGGGGCTCCCGCCGCCGTCGCGCCGGTGGTGCGGGCGGTGATCAGCACGGCCGACGGCTCGCGGCGGCTGGCGGAGGCCGAGCCGCTCCCGTTCGCGACCGCGGCAGCAGGCGACCTGCCGCGGGTCGAGATCGATCCGTCCCGGCGGGGCCAGTCGCTCCTCGGATGCGGCGGTTCCTTCGACCACGCCACCTGCGAGAACCTCGCCCGGCTCTCCCCCGAGCGGCGGCGGGAGGTGATCGAGATGCTGTTTCATCCCGAGCGGGGGATCGGCATGAATCTGATGCGGGTCTGCATCGGCACCTCCGACTTCACCGGCGTGCCCTACTACACCTACGGCGACCTACCCGAGGGCCAGACCGACCCGGAGCTCACGCGGTTCTCGATCGAGCAGGACCGCGAGCAGGTGATCCCCGTGATCCGGGCGGCCCGGGCGGTCAATCCCGACCTCCTCCTCTACGCGTCCCCCTGGAGCCCGCCGGCCTGGATGAAGACCTCGGGGGCGCTGGGCACCGGCAGCGTGAAGCGGGAGTGGTATCCGGCCTACGCTCGCTATCTGCTCGCGTTCGTCCGGGCCTACGAGGCCGAGGGCCTGCCGATCCACGCGCTGACGGTGCAGAACGAGCCGCGGATGTCACACCGCCGCTACCCCACCACCCTGTGGACGGCCGAGGACCAGCGGGACTTCATCCGCGATCATCTCGGGCCGCTGTTCGAGCGGGAGGGGATCGCGACGCGGATCTGGTGCTGGGACCACAACTGGAACCTGCCGCGGTTCCCGGCCACGATCCTGTCCGATCCGGCCGCGGCCCGGTTTGTCGACGGCACTGCCTTCCACCACTACGAGGGCCGGGTGGCCGCTCAGGCCCAGCTGCATCGCGTGTTTCCCGACAAGCACATCTACTTCACCGAGGGCTCGATGTTCGGCGTCGCCGGGGCGGCCAGCATCGTGGAGATCCTTCGCAATTGGTCACGGTCGTACAACTTCTGGGTCGTGATGCTCGACGAGCACCGCCGTCCCAACCGCGGCCCCCACGACGCCAGCGCCACCTGCCTTGAGCTGCTCGACGACGGCACCGTGCGGACGAACTTCGACTATTTCATGTATGGGCAGTTCATGCGGCACATCCCCCGCGGCGCCGTCCGGCTGGAGTCGTCGACGCCGGCGGGCGGTCCGGTGAACGTGGCGTTCGAGAATCCGGCGGGCCGGATCGTGCTGGTGGCGGTGAACACCGGATCGCGGCCCCTGACGTTCGTCGCCGGCTCTGCCCCGCGGACGGTCAGGGCCACGCTTCCGGCGGAATCCGTGGGCACGTACCTCTGGCCTGCGGAGTGAGCCCCGCCATCTGAAAACAGCCTCCTCAGCAGAATCTGTGGGTACATTTCGGCTTGGGTAGGTTCCCCATCACATGAAACAACGCGAATTCGATGCCTTGCGGGGTCCGGAAGCCGTACGCTTTTCTGGTGGTCAGTTTCGCCTTGCCGTTGAATCCCTCGACAACCCCCGACGAGATACCGCCCAAGGCGAGAAACCAGTTGAGGATCAGGTGCCGATGACGCCGCAGGCTCTTCGCGACCTTCTTCATCGGCGCGAGCCGGCTCCGCATGGCCTGAGTGCACCAGGAATCGAGGAACTTCCCCGCCCAAGCCGGGGTTGCATACTCCCAGAACCGCTGGAACTCTTCGCGCAGCAGGTGAGCCCGAACGCTCTTGAGGTTGTATTGCAACAGCTCGGCAAGCCTGGTGGCCTGGTTGTCCGTGAGGTTCTCCGGTCGCTTGAGCAGACACCAGCGGGACTTCGTGAGCGCTGGCTCGTAGCCGTCCCGGCGCAGCTGAGTGACCTCCTGCCGCCGCACCTCGTCGATCGCCACGTTCATGTTCCGCATGATGTGGAAGCGGTCGAGGACGTGCAGGGCCTGGGGAATCTGCTCCGCGATCACGTTGAGATACGGCTTCCACATGTCACTGCACACAAATCGGATTCCTGTTCGGACATCGTCGGGGAGCAGCTCGAAGAATCTCCGCAGGCTCTGTTCGGTGCGCTCGTGCGATACCCAGAGCAGTCGCTTGCAGCCGGTGATCTGATAAACGAGCGTGAGATACGTGTGGCCGCTGCGCCACTGGATCTCGTCCACGCCGATCGCCTCGATGCCCGAAAGATCCCGGTGGGCCACTCCCCACAAGACCGCATGTTTTACCGAGCGAAATACGTTCTCCCAGCTCGTGTTGAAGGCGACTGCCGTATCCGTCCACGACAGCCGCTTCGCCCAGCGGGCCAGGAACCAGCGGTAACTCGTCGTCAGGTGCCCCTTGCCGGTCGCCCACGGCACACGCTCGACCGTCACGCCGCAACTCGGGCAATCCACCCGCCGCATCGCGTACACAAAGAACACCGCCATGTTCCACAGCGGCACGAACTCGAATCTCCTGGACGCAAGCCGGTCGTACCTGGACCGCTTCTTGCCGCAGCCCGAGCAGACCGGTCGGCCATTGGCCCGAGGCTCGATGTCCACCTCCAGGAAGGGCTGCCCCCCTGGAACTTCGACCAGTCGCTGCTCCTTGTAGACGAAGGACTTGAGCGGCTCGACGCAATTGAGAATACTCTTGAGGTGCATCCTGCGGTGGCTCCGGAGAAGGGGCTGTCTCAGCAACCGCATCTTCTACCGAAAAGCGCCGCAGGATGCTCTTCTCTCTCATGGCCCGCCGGAAGGGCGGTGCCTCCAGGCGGCGGAACGCCGCCGCATGCAGGCTCCAGCCGTTCAAGTTGCGAGCCGCTTGAAGCTGGCGGCGGCTGGCTCACTGCCGGCCAAAACCACGCTCGCGATGCGACACACACACCGGCAGATGGGCACCGCAAGGCTTGTGCAAGCCTTTACAACCTCGGGGCAGAGCCCGTGACTACAGGCCGTTTGTACCCACAGATTCTGCTGAGGAGCCTGTTATTCGCGGCCTGCCTGCTGGCCTGCCCCGCCACCACGGGCCTGGCTGACAGTGGATTAACCCTCGGCCGGGAGGCGAACTGGCTCATCATTCGTGGATCGCACCTCCCGGGAAACGAGATTCGCATCAACTACCTGGAGGCCTACTGCCGAGCCGGGTCAACCGACGCCGACTGGGTCGCACACACGAAGATCCGACACTGCTGCGAACAGGTGTCGTTCAGTGCCGATAAGAAGCAACTGCGTTTGCGCGACACGCTCGCGGACGGCCTCGTCGTAGATCACCTGATCACCGCGCGCGGAGCCGAAGTTGATTTTCAACTTACCGCCCGCAACCCGACTGATCAACGCTCCGAGGCGCACTGGGCGCAGCCGTGTGTCCGTCTGGGAGAATTCACGGGGTTTGGCGCCGACTTCAGAAAGGGCTCGCTCAACAATTACCTGCCGAAGTGTTTCATCTTCCTCGAAGGGAAACTCAGCCGCATGCCGACCCGGGAATGGGCGACGGAGGCACGTTACACTCCTGGGCAGGTCTGGTGTCCGCGCGACGTCCCGCGCACCGACGTGAATCCGCGTCCCTTAACTACACTGGTTCCCAGCAACGGCCTGATCGGCTGTTTCAGCGGGGATGAGACCCTCGTATTTGCCACGGCTTGGGAGCCTTACCAGGAACTGTTTCAGGGCGTCGCCCGCTGCCTCCATTCGGACTTCCGGCTCGGCGGGCTGCAACCGGGTGAAGTCAAAACCGTCCGGGGAAAAATCTACCTCATGGCCAATGACGTGGCAGCCCTGCTGACGCGCTACCGCAAAGACTTTCCCGAACACCACTGAGGAATTCCGCCGGATTGTTTTGAGCCTTACGTGCCTTACGTGGCCATCCCTCCGGAGCCCGGGTTTTCGGGCGATCAATCCACAATCCTTTTTTGCCACAGAAGGCTCAAAAGGCACATAAGGGGAAGCGCCGCTGGTCTGCTCTTGTGCCTTACGGGCCATACCGGCTGGCGGATCTCGTCCCGCCGCCGCGCAAGCATCGGCACCGGTATCACGGCGTCTTTGCTCCCAATCACCCGCTGCGGCCGGCCGTCACAGCTCTGGCGAAAAGGTAACGTCGGGAAGCAGCGCGATGCCACGACGGGCGGGCACGCGAGCGACGACCACGCCACGGGAGGCTGTGGTGACGCGAACCAAAAGCCTCGCTCCCACGACACCTCACGGATTGCCTGGGCCAAGCTGATGGCGCGGGTGGGGGAGAAGTTTCCGCTCGAGTGCCCGGCGTGCGGCGGCGACATCCGGCTCATCTCCTTCATCACCGAGCCGGGGCCGATTCGGAAAATCCTGACACATCTCGGCGAACCGCTCGAACCGCCGCCGGTCTCTCCCGCTCGAGGCCCACCCACCGACTGGCACAAACCTGTCCAGGTTCATGACGATGGCGATGTCTTTCAGGCGTCACCTGACGAGCTGCCCGCGATCGACATTCACAGCCTCTGAGTCCTGCCCGACGCGGGGTCACCACGAAGCCGCTAGGCGGCCCGATTAGGAGAGACTCTGCACCGACCCGAGAAAAACGCCACTTCAGGGGGGAGGTGGCCGACCCCGAGACCCGCTTTCTGGGCCGGGACAAGCCCGGGAGGCGGGAGCAACCGGCTCACGAGTCGCTCAGCAGTAGGGCAACGCTTGTGGAAGTGCCATTGACCGGGCTATCGATAGCGAGCAGGGCGGGCGTGCGTGCGGCATTTGGACCGGGCATGGCGGGCCTCTCGTGAAGCTGGTACTGCCGGGGTCATCACCTCCAGGCGACAGCCGATTAAAACCGTTTGTAGAGGTTCGGCGGGGCGATGGCCAGGTGCCGCGGGTGACCGGTTCCGACCCTTGAGGTTTGTCGCCAGCTCACTTCCGCTGCCAGCGGTCGAGCTCCCCAAGCACCCGCCGCGGACCGGTTCCGTCGAGCCACTCGCGGGCCGCCGCATCGCCGCACAGGAACGCATCCCAAAACGCGGTCGTGACCGCGAGGATCGCCCGGTGATGGCTCGGATCTCGCGGCCCGCGATCAACCGGCAGCCCACGGTCGGTGAAGGCCGAGTGTTCGGCGCCTTCGAGGACGAGTTCGTAGGCCCGGCCGGCCGGCAACGCTGGAAAGACGGCCAGCCGCGACTCGACGGTTTGGGGTCCGATCGCGGCCTCGTCGCGGGTGCCGGTTAGTAGCAGCCAGGGGATCCCGACCTTGGCAAAGGCATCGCCCGTGTCGAGCCGGCCCCGCGGCGTGCCCGGGCTCATGATCGCGGCGGCCTTGATCCTGGGGTCGGTCAATCGTCGGCCGATAAACGGCAACGACTGCCCGCCGACCACCTGGGCCGTCTGGGCTCCGAACGAGTGGCCGGCCAGGCCCGCGCGTTCGAGATCGAGACTGCCGAATAAGGGATGGTCGGGCTGCATCGACCAGCTGGCGAGGGCATCGAGCGCCGCCGCGACGTCGCCGACTCGCAGGCGAAGGTTCGCCGCCGAAGCCGCATCCTGCATCGCCGCCATCCGGCCACCGGCGGGCAGATCCCGCCACACCGATTCGTCGCTCCCCGGATGCTGGAGAAACACCGCAGCGTAGCCCCGCTGCGCCCAGTGCCCGCCGAGATAGCCGCACCCCCGCCGCGAGCCGCCGAGGCCGTGGCTGAAGAGCACGACAGGGCGACGGGTTGGGACGACGGGGTCGTGCGGGGCGAGAAAGATGCGGATCGGCACCGTGCGGCCACGCGTGTCGTCGATCACATCGGCGTCGAGCGGCTGCGGTGGCTCGCCAGAGGGCAACGCGAGCGGATCGTAGGCCGAAGCGCTGCCGACGAGCAGCAGGCAGGCCTGCAGGGCGGCTCCGAGCGAGCGCGTGGTCGATGGCATCGGCTCCTCCCGACGGAGCCCGGTGGTTTTGTGAAGTCGCCACGTCCGTCACGGTTTGAACGGGCCAGTGGCCGCCGGGTTGCGGCAGGCACCAGGATCGAAGGAGTGCCGCGGCTGGTGCGATGCTGCGGCAACGGCCGCACGGCTCCATCGGCGGCAGTCGCCGTGCTACGCTTTCGGGGGTTGCTGCTTTCTCGGTCCCGTCAGGAGTGGGCTCCATCTTGCCCCGCACCCGTACCGTCTGGTTTCCGGTCGCCGTGGCGCTGCTGGCCGTCGCGGCAGCGGCCGCTGCGCCGCCCGCGGCCCCGGGCGTCTCCGGCGACGCCGTCATCCGGCGGCCGGCCGGTGGCTCCGAGATCGTGATCACCACCACGTCGCGGCTGGCCGGTGCGATCCATTCGCTCACCTGGGGCGGCCGCGAGTTCATCGACTCCCTCGACCACGGCCGGCAGCTGCAGAGCGCCTCGAACCTCGACGTGGGCGGGAAGCTGTTCAACGAATGTTTCAACCCCACCGAGGCCGGCTGTGAGCGGGACATGGCCGGGCCGACGAGCACGAGCCGGCTACTGTTTCTTTCGGCCGGCGACCGCGAACTGGTCACCGTCACGCAGATGGCCTTCTGGCTGCGGCCGGGCCAGACGAGCGGCGGCCACACGGCCCTGAACACGACGGCGCTCTCGAACCACCTGCTTGAGAAGCACGTGCGAATCGGTGCCGTGGGGCTCGATCATGCGATCCGCCACACGATCACGTTCACGCTGCCGGCCGACGAGCGGCACGAGCGGGCCACGTTCGAGATCCTGACCGGCTACATGCCCCCCGAGTTCGACACCTTTCTCCGGCTCCTGCCCGACGGCGCGCTTGAGGAGATCGGCCCGGGGCCCGGCGAGCAGCCGCACCCGGTGATCCTCGCCACCGCCGCCGGCCAGCATGCGATGGGCTGCTGGAGCCCGGCCAGATCGCGCACGACCGGCCGTCCACCCACCTACGGCCGGTTCGCCTTCCCGTCGCAGAAGGTGGTGAAGTGGAACTGCGTCGTTCGCGAGGAGGACAAGGCCGGGCTGGATGCGGGAGCCCATCCCTACCTCGTCTACTCCGCCGTCGGCACGAGGGAGCAGGTCCGCACGGCTCTCGTGGCGCTGCGGGAAGGGTTCGATGCCGAGGTCGTGGCGGCTCCGCAGGAGGCCCGTCGATGAGCCCGCTGGTAAATCCCGCCGCGCTGTTCAAGCTCCGGCTGCCCTGCCGGCGGCGGGAAACGCTCTGGCCGCCGGCGGGATGGGGCATCGACGAAGCCTGTCGGCTGCCGTCGCTGGCGAGCGTGGCGGGAGTGCCCGACGTGTTGGAGCTGTTCGCGGCCTGGAACAACGAGGGGATTGCCTTTCGTGGCATCGCCCGCGGCGTGGGGATGCAGTAATGGCGACACGGTGACTCTCCGTTTCCGTGGCGGTTGGGATAATACCGATGCGGCAAACAGCCCGAACTGGGTCATCGATAACGTCAGCATCACTGGAGTCGTTGCGGAGCCAAGCTCTTTGGCTTTTCTCGGCGTAGCCGGCCTGGGTTTGCTGCGCCGTCATTTTCTTGCATTGTTCAACGTCCAGGACCAAGCCGTGGCTGCGTCAAATGGGTTGTAAAAGTTGACCCACTTGAGCGCTGCGTTTTGAGAGCCAGCCATAAAAAAGTCAGCAGCGCATCACCACAGGCGAGCCCGCCGTCGTCGCGGCAGCAACGCACCATCGCGACGGCCCGCTCCAACTGTTTTTCCCATCCGGCCCGGGTGTCGCCGTGGAGGCCGGCCGCGTCGGCGTTGTGTCGGCAGGCAACGGCCACCTCCGCCAACAGGAGACACGCGACCGCCGATGCGATAGGCGCGTCGCTGCGGAACTGGTTCGGGCCGGACGCCGCACGGAGCGGCTCCACGGCCGAGTCAAGCGCCCGTGTGTCGACTCGCCAGAGACAGTCTGGTGTGTCGTGCGCTGTCGACCCGCCCGAGCCCAACTGGGCCGTGCACCAGACCCTTCAAGGGATGAGTGTACATGCGCACACGTACCCTGCCACCCCCCGGGTGCCCGGATGGTCGCCTTACATGCCGCTTTCCCCGCGCGGCCGTCTCCACGTCCGCACGCCGGCCCCGCCCCGTCCTGCCGTTACCAGCGCCGCCGCCCCGAGAAGATGCCGCTCTTCAGGATCGTGTCGGAGTGCCTCGAGGGCTGGCTCGCGAATCGCTCGGCCCGCGAGCACCCCGTCGCGGGCTCCATCGAAGAGGAGTTTCGCGGGTAACTCACGTGCGGGCTGCCGTGCTTCGGATTCGCCCGCGCGCTCTGCACACGGTGCCCGCAGCGGTTCGTCGTCGCCTTCTCGTGCAAGCGGCGGGGCGTGTGCCCGTCCTGCCACGGCCGGCACATCGCACAGACTGCCGCGCATCTCGTCGACCACGTCATCCCGCCCGTGCCCGTGCGGCAGTGGGTGATTTCACTGCCCAAGCGGCTGCGGGGAGTGCTCGGTGACCAGGATTTTTCTCGCTGAGATTGAGAAGCTGCTCTGCTCAAACCACGCCACGCCGCCATCCCCCCGCCCACGAGTCGGCGCCGTCTCCTTCCTCCACCGCTTCGGCTCCGGGCTCAACCGCCACGCCCATCTGCACGCGGCCGTCACCGACGGCGTCTTCCTGCCGGGACCGCACGGCCCCGACGGGCCGCCGGCCTTCCTGCCCGCTCGGCCGCTCACCTAGGGCGACCTCGCCGCGCTCACCGAACGGGTCCGCCGCCGCGTGATCGCTTTCTTCAAGCGGCAGGGGTTTCTCAATGCGCACGCCGCCGCCGACATGCTCGCCTGGGAGAACAGTGGGTTTTCCATCCACGCGAGTGTCCGGATCACGCTCCTCGACCGCGACGTGCCGAGCTACTTTCAGTCGCTCGAGCATCTCCTGAGGTACTGTGCCTGGCCCGCTTTTGCACTCGAGCGGCTCTCCGTGATCCGCGGCCCAGACGGCCGCATCATCCGCATCCGCTACGTGCTCTCGCGACACAAAGCCGCCGCCTGGGTCGGGCCTGGCCGCGGGCGAAAGTCCACGCGGCCGGGAGCCAATGGCGTCGTCGAGCTCACGCCGTTTGAGTTCCTCGACCGGCTGGCGGATCTCGTCCCGCCGCCGCGGAAGCACCGGCATCGCTACCACGGGGTGTTTGCGCCCAATCACCCGCTCAGACGGGCCGTCACGGCGCTGGCGAAAAGGGAACATCGGCAAGCGGGGCGA
>ERZ889217.685-NODE-685-length-19467-cov-7.083041_pt1 | contig 19467 bp, 15 predicted proteins | sample MGYA00521098_ERZ889217 | MGnify/ENA primary metagenome ERZ889217 (study PRJEB32303, sample SAMEA104408613) | aquatic metagenome | biome: Brackish water; feature: Pelagic; material: water | place: Baltic Sea | collected 2014-06-10T22:04:00 | depth 2,362 m ... | reverse complement strand
GCGAACTGCACCGTGCCGATCATGGCCACGGCGACGTTGAGCAACAGCGCCGTCGGCCGAATCACCTCGACCGGCATTCCCGCGAGCCCCATCACCGCGATGTAGCCCGTCGCGCCACCGTGGCCCACCGACGAATAGAGCAGGGCCACTGCCCCAACGAACACGGGGAGCAGCCAGGCAGTCATTCAGGCTTGAACGCGTGTGCTTCGAGCAGGTCGAGGGGAACGACCGAGAGGGATCGCTCGTGGGTCGCTTCCAGCACGACCGGCGGTGCCGCGCCGGCCTGGGCAGCCTCCAACCAGCGGGAGGCGCAGAGACACCAGCGATCGCCCGCCAGTAGTCCCGGAAAATCCCATTGTGGCTGCGGGGTGACGAGGTCGTTGCCTGCCCGCACCGTGAACTCAAGAAACTCCGGCGTCATGACGGCGCAGACAGTATGGACACCGGTGTCACCGGGCCCCGTCCGGCAGCAGCCGTCGCGAAAAAAACCGGTCAATGGCTCACGCGAGCAGGAGGCCAGCGGCCCGCCGTGCACGTTCCGGTCCGCGCGGCGATGCGGATCGGCCGGATCATCGAAGGCGATCATGCAAATCCCGGCAATCGCCGTCTCCATTCCCTGCCCCCGTTCCCTCCGGTAGGCACGATATGATGGGCATGCCGAACGACCGCCTGCAACCCTTGCTGGCCGGACGGCGGTGGTTCCTCCGACGTTTCCCCAACCGTTTCGCCCATGCTCAGCCTGCAATCAGCCTCCACCGCCCGCTGGCTCGCCCAGGTTGATGCCGACCTCGAGGCAGTGCTCATCGACCATGCCCACTGCGAAAAGAAGGCGGCCGGCGTGGCCATGAACCTGCTCTTTTCCTATGTCGACCAGACGGAATTGGCCCGGGCCATGACCGAGATCGTCAACGAGGAATTGGAGCATTTCAACCTCGTGCTCGATCTCCTTGACCGCCGAGGCATCCGGTTTCGGAAGCTCGAACCGAGTTCCTACGGCCGGCGGCTCCACGAGCTGATCCGCCGCGACGAACCGGGGCGGGCCGTCGATCGGCTGCTGGTGGCAGGCCTGATCGAGGCCCGGAGCTGTGAACGGTTCTCGCTCCTTGCAGACCACGTCACCGATCAAGAACTCCGCGACTTCTACCGGAGCCTGTTCGAGTCGGAGGCCCGGCATCACGCGACCTACGTCCGGCTCGCAGCGAGCTTCGCGCCGGAATCGGTTGTTCGAGAACGGCTCCGCACACTAGCGGTCGACGAGGCCGCGATCATCGAACATGGTGATCCACTGCCACGAATGCACAGCTGAGGCCAACGGCCTTTCTCGAGCCCCGGAGCCCGGCGACAGCCCCACTCATGTCCACCCCACCTTCCACCGCCCGTGCCCGTCGCTGGCAGCCTCCGGTCAACGAACTGATTGCCATCGGGGCGATCGTCGCCCTCGTGGCATGGGGCGTGATCCACTGGCTCGGGGTCGCGGCCCTGCCCATTTCACTCGGCCCCGTCGACCCTGCCCGGTGGTTTCCCAGCCGCCAGCTCACGCTCGCCGATCTGCCACTGATCACGATGCTCGTGGCAGGCGGCATTCCGCTGGTAGGCGACCTCATCCTGAAACTCGCAGCGGGTACGTTCGGCTCCGACCTGTTGGCGGGTATCTCGATCGTGACGAGCGTGATCCTTGGGGAGTACCTGGCCGGGGTCTTGGTCGTACTGATGCTCTCGGGTGGCGAGGCGCTCGAGAGCCGCGCGGTCAGCCGGGCCGGTGACGTCCTCGCCGCACTGGCCCGACGGATGCCCACCGTGGCCCATCGCCGGGTGGAGGAAAAACTCTCCGACGTGCTGCTGGGCACCGTGCGGGTGGGTGACATGATCGTGGTGCTGCCCCACGAGATTTGTCCCGTCGACGGAACCGTGGTGATTGGCCGCGGATCAATGGACGAGAGTTATCTCACCGGCGAGCCCTATCGGATGGCGAAGGCACCGGGATCGACCGTGCTCTCCGGAGCGATCAACGGCGAGGCCGCTCTCGAGATTCGGACCGACCGCGTGGCCGCCGACAGTCGGTATACGAAGATCATGGAGGTGCTCCAGGCCAGCGAGCAGCGGCGGCCGCAACTCCGGCGGCTCGCCGACTCGCTCGGTGCCTTCTACACGCCGCTGGCACTGGCCGTTGCAGCGGCGGCCTGGTGGGCCAGCGGCGAGCCAACCCGTTTTCTGGCGGTGCTCGTCGTTGCCACCCCCTGCCCGCTCCTGATCGCGATCCCGGTGGCAATCATCGGGGCCGTCTCCCTGGCTGCGAAACGCGGCATCGTCATTCGCGACCCAGCGATCCTGGAACGGCTCGACACCTGCCGGACAGCGATCTTCGACAAGACCGGTACGCTCACCTACGGTGAGCCGCAGCTCACCGAGGTCATCCCCGTCGGTGATTTGTCTGAGACGGCTGTCCTTGAGTTGGCGGCGAGCCTCGAGGTGTATTCCAAGCATCCGTTGGCCGCCGCAGTCGTCCAGGCCGCGAAAGACCGCGGCCTGCGGCTGGGGGAGGTCGATCAGTTGGCCGAAAAACCAGGCACCGGACTGACTGGCCGGGTGATCCGCCCTGAGGACGGCTTGCCACAGTCGGTCGCTATCACCAGCCGCCACAAACTGGCCGAACTCGATCCGGACGGGCCGAACCGGATGCCGACCCAGGCCGAGGGGCTCGAGTGTGTGGTCGTCATCGAAGGCCAGGCCCAGGCTGTCCTCCGATTCCGAGATGCACCCCGGGCTGATGGCCGGCCATTCGTCGGTCACCTCGGCCCAGCCCACGGGCTCTCGCGGGTGATGCTCGTATCCGGTGATCGGGAGCGGGAGGTGCGATGGCTTGCCGATCTGGTTGGGATCACCGAGGTGCACGCCGAAGTGCCGCCCGAGGGAAAGCTCACGATCGTGGAAGCAGCCGTGGCTGAGGCGCCGACGCTGTTCGTTAGTGACGGAATCAATGACGCGCCGGCGCTGGCTGCGGCAACGGTCGGCATCGCCATGGGCACCGCCAGCGACGTGACCACCGAGGCGGCCGGCGCGGTCATCATGGATCAGGACCTCGAGCGGGTCGACGAACTCTTTCACATCGCCAGTCGGATGCGAAAGATCGCGCTCCAAAGCGCGGTCGGAGGCATGGCTGCGAGCCTCGTTGGAATGGGCCTGGCTGCGGCAGGGCTGTTGCCTCCCACCGCCGGTGCGCTGCTTCAGGAAGCCATCGACGTGGTTGCCGTCGTCAACGCCCTGCGGGTGTCCTGGCAGCCCGGCACACTCTCTGACTACCGCGAGACCTGACCGGGCAGGAGCGTACGAGTGACCACAGTGCTGGCCAGGGTTCCCCAGGCCCACACGGTCATCCCGGCCAGCCCGCCGGCGAGCATGCCCGGCGGTCCGCCTGGTGCACCAACTGCGGCAAAGGCGACGATGCTCGTGGCCAGCCCGGCCTGGTCGCCGGCCCGGCGGCTGGCCTCCTCGTCGAAACCCGCCTGGTGCGCACGCCACTCGGTCGCGAGTGCCGCCGCCTCGGCGACAACCGCCACGGGAACGAGTGTCTTGAGACCCACCCGCACCGTCACGCCCAGGGCCGTACGGATTGCCACCCGGCCGGCCGTTCCGGCCGCGGCCCGGGCGGTAACCGCAGCCGCTGTGCGAGTGGCGGCAGCTTGGAAGCGGCCAGCCAGGATGTCGATCTGCCGGCTAGCCTGCTCACCGGTTGCGCACCAACTGACGAAGTGCTCGCAGTTGTTCGTCACAGGGCAATACCCCGGTCGCCCCACCTCCGCGGCAGCCCGGGCTGCGATTTCGTCGGGAGGGAACCGAGCCGCTGAAAACGAGGTCGTCCGCACCTCCCGGCCATTCCCAAAGTCTTCGACCGGCGTCCGCACCACACTCCCACCAGTAATTGGCAGGACGAAGTCATGGGGACGGGCATGGACAACCGTGCCATCTCCCATGTCGATACCGTGATGGCTGTAGACCACAGCCGATCCAGCCAGCCGCCGTTCCACTTTGAGCCGGTCACCCCGTGCCATCATCTTCCTCCGCAGACGATTCTACGCTTTTCCACCACCGTCGGTTCACTCCCCTCAACGCCGTCTGCGATCAGACCGGGGAACCCATCTCCCGCCGCACGATTTGGTGACCAGCGAAGACTTCGGCTGGTCACCCCGTCGATCAAAGCAGAAACAGGCAAACAGGCCCGGGATGGCTTGTCCCGAGGACGGCCAAGCTACGCAAGCACCCCTGCGATCGCTGCGGAGAGGGACGTGGCAAGGGTGGCGATCAGGAGGGCCTTCAGGCCCAGCCGAGCCAGATCCTGCCGCCGCTCCGGCACCAGTGCCCCAATGCCGCCAACCTGGATGCCGATGCTCGAGACGTTGGCGAAACTGCACATGGCGATCGTGGCGAGCATCACAGACTTTTCTCCCAAGCCGTCACCGCGGGCGAGTTTGCCCAGTTCCTCGTAGGCCAGGACCTCGTTGGCAACCGTGCGGATGCCCAGCAGGCCGCCCACCGTGCCGGCCTCGCTCCAGGGCACGCCAATCAGCCAGGCCACGGGAGCCAAAAGTTCCCCCAGAATCCGCTCCACGGACAGACCGGGGTCGCCGACCCAGCCCCCCAACCAACCCAGACCCATGTTGACCAGGGTCACGAGCGCAATGAAGGCGATCAGAACGGCCCCGACGTTGGCCGCGAGCATCAGACCCTCACGGGTCCCGCGAGCCGCGGCATCGATGAGATTGGCGTCGGGCCGAGCGTTGTCCATCGCGAGGCTTCCAAGCGTTTCGGGATGACCCGTTTCGGGGACAAACATCTTGGTCAGAAAGATCGTGGCGGGGAAGGTCATGAGGATCGCCGTGAGCAGGCTGCGGGAGGCAGCATCCCGCAGCGGGCCTTCCCCACCGCCGATAAAGCCCATGTAGGCTGCGAGCATGCCGCCGGAGACGAGCCCCATGCCGCTGACCATGACCACAAGCAGTTCCGAGCGGGTTAGACGGGCCAGGTATGGCCGAATGGTCAGTGGGGCCTCCGTCTGGCCGAGGAAGATCGATGCCGCGGCATTGAGCGTTTCGGCGCCACTGGAACCGAGCACGCGGGCGGTCACCCAGGCCACTCCCCGGACAACGACTTGCATAATGCCGATGTGATAGAGCACGGCAAAGAGCGCCGCCACGAAGATGATCGTGGGGAGCACCCGGAAGGCAAACACAAAACCCGCGGGACCATCGGCCGCAACGAGCTGCGAGCCAAAGAGAAACTCTGCCCCTTTGAGCGCACAGTCGAGCACGGCGGCGACCCAGGTCGCTGCCGCGTCGAGCACTCGCCGGCCGGCCCCGCTCCGCAACAGGATCGCCCCGAGGCCGCACTGCAGGGCGAGGCCACCGAGCACCATCCGCAGGGAGATCGCCCGTCGGTTTTCGGAGCAGAGCCAGGCCAGAGCCAGGATCACCGCAACGCCAAGGAGGCCCTGAAACCGTGTCATGTCTTCCATCGACAACCTCCCCCGGTGAATTGGCAATCCGGACTCGCGGACGGCCCCTGCCGCAACAGGATACACGGGCTGCGATCGAGACTCATCCCTCAGAGCCGCTCGAGGATGAGTGGTGGGCGGGTGGTGGGCTCCGGCACGAGCTCGACTGCCTGGCTAAACATCGCCACGGCGGCTGGCAGGGCCTCGGCATGCGGCAGATTGAAGTGGAGTTCGGCCAGCAGCTCACCGGCAGTCACCGCATCCCCGACGGTCTTTCGCAGCACGATGCCGGCGGCCGGATCGATACTTCCTTCAGCGGTCGTCCGCCCGGCGCCGAGGAGCATCGAGGCCTGGCCCACAGGCCAGGCCCGCAACTGCCCGACAAAGCCAGATTGGTCAGCCCGAATCGGCTCGACACACTCCGCCTTGGGCAAGACCGCGAGCGGTTCGTCACAGACCCGCGAATCCCCTCCTTGGGCCGCAACCACCCGGCGGAAGCGGTCCAGCGCGGAGCCATCGGCCACCGCGGCGTGACAGCGGTCGAGAGCGGCCTCGCGATCCGCGGCCACTCCGCCAAGCAGCAGCATCTCGGCCGCGAGTTCGAGCGACACCTCCATCAAATCGGCCGGCCCCTCCCCCCGCAGGCAGTCAACGACTTCGCGGATCTCCAGGGCATTGCCCACCATCCGCCCCAGCGGCACATCCATGTTCGTGAGGAGAGCACGCACCGGCTTACCCATCGCTCGGCCGATCGAGGCCATGCTCTCAGCCAGCGCCCGGGCGTCTTCCGGCCGGCTCATAAACGCGCCGTCGCCACACTTCACATCGAGCACCAGCGCGTCGATCCCCTCGGCCAGTTTCTTGGACAGGATCGAGGCGGTGATCAGCGGGATCGACTCAACGGTGGCCGTCGCGTCGCGGAGGGCATAGAGCACCCGGTCAGCCGGCGCGATCTCCGCCGTCTGGCCAATCAGCACGAGGCCACACTCGCGGGCGATCCGGCGGTAGGCGGCCAGATCGAGATCGATGCGAAACCCTGGAATGCTTTCGAGTTTGTCCAGCGTGCCACCGGTGTGGCCTAGGCCTCGGCCTGACACCATCGGCACCGTGACCCCACAAGCCGCTGCCACGGGCGCCAGAATCAGGCTCGTCTTATCTCCCACGCCACCAGTGGAATGCTTGTCGACCTTGGGGCCGGGAATGTCGGCCAAATCCAGCACAATCCCGGAGTGGAGCATCGCGTCGACGAGCGCTGCGGTCTCGGCGGTCGTCATCCCCCGCCAGAGGATCGCCATCGCCAGGGCCGCCCACTGATAGGTGGGCACGATGCCGTCGGTAAGTCCTTCAATCAGGAAGCGAATCTCGGCGGCGGTGAGTTCCCCGCCGTCTCGCTTGCGACGAATCAGATCGACAGCGCGCATCGGGCCGTTCCTTCTTTCCTTCAGCCGCGGATCATTACTCCGCCGGCTGGGTGCCAAACTGCCGGTCACCCGCGTCACCGAGACCGGGCAGGATGTAGCCTACGTTGTTGAGCCCTTCGTCGAGGGCGGCGACGTGGATCGCGACCCCCGGCACACCCTGGGCTAGGTATTCGATGCCCTGGGGCGAAGCGATGAGCCCAACGAACACGAGCCGGGGAATGCCAGCCGCCTGGAGAATCTCACAGGTGCGAACCGCAGAGCCACCAGTCGCGAGCATCGGGTCAACGACGATCGCCACCGAAGCGTCGAGCTTCCTCGGCAGTTTGTTGTAGTACTCCTTCGGTTCGAGCGTGGCCTCGTCTCGGTACAGCCCAATGTGCCATACCTGGGCCTCGGGGATGAGTTCCAGCAGCCCGTCGGCCATGCCGAGACCAGCCCGAAGGATGGGAACGATGGCAATCGTGTCGGCGAGTCGGCGACCGGCCGCTTCCGCCAGTGGTGTGGGTACCCGAACCCCCTGGGTCGGAAGTGAAGCAGTCGCCTCGACCGCCACGAGCCGCGTCAACTGCCGGACAACCCGACGGAATTCCGACGGCTTCGTGGCCGGATCGCGGAGCGTACAGACATGGTGGGCGACGAGTGGGTGCGTCGACACATGAATGCCCTGCATGGCTCCGTTCCTCAGACCTGAATAGTTTGAACCGCGGCGAGAGCATACCCTCCCGGCGGGCCGGCGGGATGAGGATAGCCAAACGCCCGACTCCCACCAGCCCCACGGCACTCAGGTCTGCGTCCGTCAAAAGCCCCACCGGACGCAGCCCCACAGCCGGTCACCGACCGCGGCCACGCTGCAGTTCGTATTTCAGCCCCGGCACGAAGAAGCAGGCGCCGCTCACGAGACCGAAGATCACATGCTGATAGTCAGGCACGAGGCACATCAGGAGCGATGTCGCAAAGAGGACGGCCGCCTGAACATAGAAGGTGCCCGAGAGAATGCCCGCCTTGGCAAAGAATACGAGACCGGCGAACAGAGCGAGTACCGGGGAGAGCGTGAGTACGGGTAGTTCGAGAAACCCCTCCATCAAGAACAGCATGCTGCTAGCCAGGACACTGCCCCCCCAGACATGCGCAATCTGCCGTTCGACCGCCGTCACCGGTCCGGTGCGATGCCGCACTGCCCAGAAGATCGGCGCCCAGACAGCCAGGCCGCCCCCCCAGAGCAGCAGATAGGGCCAGCGGCTGTCCACTCCTCGCCAGGCGAGCACGTCGGTGACCACGCAGAGCGCGAGAATCACCACGGCGTGCCCCATCCAGAGCAGCCCCCAGTTCTCGAGCACGACGGCGTGGTGCGTCTCGCGGAACAACCGCGAGAACACATCCACCAATCCCCCGCGGCGTGCCATCACCGGTTCGCCTCGGAGGTAGGCATCGAGGTCGGCAGCGAGGTCGGCTGCCGACGCGTAGCGAAGATCGGTCGGTTTCTGAAGGCTCTTGAGCGCGATGAGTTCCAGATCCCGATCCACGCCCGCGGCGATCGACCGCGGCAGGGGTGGATCGCTCTCCAAAACCGCCAGGAGGGTATCCATCGGATTCGAGGCCTGAAACGGCGGCCGGCCGGTGAGCGTTTGATAGAGGATGGCGCCGAGGCTCCACACGTCGCTGGCTGGCCCCACATCGCCGCGACTGCCGGCGGCCTGTTCGGGTGACATGTAGCAGGGTGTGCCGATGATCGCCCCGGTGTGGGTGACGGTCTGGTCCGCTTCGATCCGCTTGGCGAGTCCGAAGTCGGAAACATGAGGCTCGCCAGAGGCATCGATCAGGATGTTGGATGGCTTGAGATCGCGGTGCAGCACGCCCCGGCCATGCGCGACATGGACGGCAGCCGCGACCTTGGCCAGTATCAGAGCGGCGTCACGGTGCGGGAGGGGACCGGTAGTGAGCCGCTTCGCAAGTGTCGTGCCCTCGATGAATCGCATGCTGTAGAAGGGGTGACCGCTACACTCCCCCACCTCGAACACCGAGACGATGTTCGGATGATCGAGCCGGGCTGCCGCCTCCGCCTCGGTGCGAAACCGCGCGAGGTCGGCCGGGCTCGCGAGGTCGCGGCGGAGGAGCATCTTCACGGCGACAGTCCGGTCTAGGCTCTTCTGGTAGGCCCGGTAGACAACCCCCATTCCCCCCCGGCCAAGCTCTTCGAGGAGTTCGTAGTCGTCGAAGGATGCCGGCAGGGGCGTGACACCGGGCACGAACCCTTCGCTCGCCGTAACCGGAAGCGGCGGAGCAGCGGCCGGGCTGATCGGTTGCCGCATGTCCAACTCGAAGATCGTCGATTGCTCGGCGACAGCGTCAGCCATCGACATCGCAGCGAAGAGTTCCCGAAGCTGGCCAGCCAGACGAGGGTGGCCCGCCGCCTGACGGTCAAGGAGCGTTAGCGCCGCGGGCCCGCGGGCCTCGGAGAGTTCCTCGATCAGCGTCGCGAGCAGCTCCTCGTCGGCCGGGGAGAGCGGCTCGAAAATGGCGGCGGAGCCCGAACGAGTCATGAAAGCCACTCGGAAAAACAAGCTGAAACTAGGGATCGAGGCCCGCTGTGGAGATCATAGTCGGCCGCGAAAAGCTGCACACCGCGTCAGATGGATCCTTCGAGCAGCCCGCGGAGCCGACGCATCGCCCGCAGATACCGCATACCCGCTGCCGGCTTCGAGAGTCCCAGCACCTCGGCAGCCTCCGCGGTGGAGAGATGTTCGAAGTGCCGCAAGAGGACGATCTGACGATCCCCCTCGTCGAGATGCTCCACGGCCGCAGCGAACCGCCGCTCCAGCTCGTGCCAAGTGGCCGCGGCGGCGGGCGTGAGTTCACGATCGGCCAGCTGTTCCCCAAGGTCGGCCCCGGACCGCTCGCCGTCGCCAGCGGTGACCAGTGACACTTCCCGATCCATGCTCCTGTTCCTGGCCACGCGATGGCGGCGATGGGCATCGATCAGCCGGTCGCGGGCCATGTGCCGCAGCCAGAGTCGAAACGGCATGGTCGGATTGGCGAGGTAGTCGCCCAAGCGGCGATTCGCTTCCACGAGCACATCTTGCACGATATCACTCGCATCGACCCGCCGCTGGATCACCCGGTCCATCCGCAGGTCGATCATCCGGCGGATGGCGGTGCGGTGCCGTTCGAGGAGACCGTTGACCGCATCCCCGTCCCCACGGCGAACGCGGTCGAGCAGCACGAGCGTCACCGCCGGGTCGGCCGGCTGGATTCGCTCAGAACTAGCTTCCATGTCTTCGGGCATGAGGGGAGACGCCCCGGGGGTGGGAAAACGACCGCGGTTTGCGACACCCCATCGTACCAACGTGTCGCTGGTTCCGGTGGTGCCGGTCGTGCCCGGTGTAGCTGCCGAGGAGGCCCCGGGGGGATGAAAAAGCACGGTTTTCACCCGTCGCCTTTTTGCCCCGGGTGCGGCCGTGATCCATAATCGCCGGCGGTCAAACGGATGGACCGCTGGCTGCCGCGGCCACATGCGGCGTCTTGCGAACGGATTGCCCTGTGATTGCTGTCTCCTCCCGACCGTGGACCGCCCTCCCTCGGCAGGCAGTGGTTTTTCCAGGCCGCCCGTTGTGGCAGCCTGCAGCGGGAACGGGAATCCCCCGGGTGCGGACGATTCTCCTGGGGACGTTGCTGGCGTCGCTGCTGGCACTCGGCTCCGGTCCGCTTGCCGCGGAACCGTTCCTCAAGTGGGTTCCCGCTGGCACGGCCACAGTTGCCTCCCAGCCTGACGATCTGGCCGCCCGCACTACCGCTCTCGCGCACCAGGGCCGCTGGTCGGATGTGGTCAGCATCTGTGAGACGGCCGCGCGGAAGGGCACCCTCGACCCGTCGCTGTCGCACCAGTACGACCTGGCTAAACTCCACTGCGATATTGCCCGGCGGCACGCCGAGCCTGCCTTCCGTCAGCGGCTGGCCGTACTCCCGGAAGCCGATGCCCGGCGGGCCTACGGTGAGGTCCTGACCCGGATCGGGTCTCACCACGTGGAAGCCCCCGACTATTCCCGGCTCTCAGCCCGCGGCCGGAAGGCCGTCGAGATCGCGCTCGACGATCCAAGCTTCGCAGCCGTCTATGCTTCCCAGGCCACGCCGCAGCGGCGGGCGTCTTATTCAGATCAGGTCGCTCGGATCGTCATGACTCGGCCGGTGGCTTCTCAGGCCGACGCCGAGGCAGTGGCCGCGTGGGTTGCCCGGGCTGCCCACTCGATTCTCGGCATCCCGCCATCCGTGACCATGATGGAGATGGCCGCCGCCGCCGTGGGTGGGCTCGATGAATATTCTGCCTTCCTCACGACGGGACAGCTCGACGATCTCTATGCCCAGATCGAGGGCAACTTCGTCGGCCTCGGCGTCGAACTCAAAACTGCTTCCGACGGGCTGCTGGTAGTGCATGTGATTCCTGGCAGCCCCGCGGCCCGGGCTGGAATCCGTGCCGAAGATCACCTGATTGGCGTGGGTGGCCGATCGATCGGCGGCTTGAGCGTGGATGAGGCGGCCCACCTCCTGCAGGGGCCGGAGGGTTCGCTCGTCACCCTGGCAGTGGCCCGGGGACCGGGCGCGGCCAGGGCCATCACCGTCCGTCGCGAGCACGTCGAGGTTCCGAGCATCGAGGAAGCGGGAATCATCGATGGGGCCACCGGTGTGGCCCGCGTGAAGATCACCTCCTTCCAGAAGACAACTGCCGCCGACCTCGAGGCCACGCTCCGGCGGCTTGATGCAGCGGGCATGCGGGCGCTGGTGATCGACCTCCGGGGAAACCCGGGCGGACTCCTCTCCGCCGCGGTTGACGTGGCCGACCTGTTCCTCGATCGGGGCCTCGTGGTGGCGACCCGTGGACGCAGTCCTGAAGAAGACTTCAACTACTCGGCCGGCCAGCCCGGCACCTGGCGGACCCCACTCGTGGTGCTCATCGACGGCGACTCGGCCAGTTCCAGCGAGATTCTCGCCGGTGCCATCCGGGATCATCGCCGGGGCACGATCGTTGGCTCACGCAGCTACGGCAAGGGATCGATCCAGGGCATCTTCCCGCTCGACGCGGCCGGCGTGGGCATGCGGCTGACGACTGCCAAGTTTTTCTCACCACGAGGGCTGCCTTTCAGCGGGGTCGGGGTCGATCCAGACGTCGTGGTGCAGACAACGGCCCGACCCGTGGACGGGAGCATCGCCAGGGCGGCGGACGCTGGCGGTGACGCGGCCCTGGCCGCGGCCGTCGAGATCGCCCGCCGGACGGTGGCCCGTCCGGCCGCCGTGCCAGCCGGTCGGTCCACCGCTGCCCGGTAAGAGCGGCGGGCCGCGGCAGCAGCACTCCATTGAAGGAGGCCGGGGGCCCGGCTAGTGTGACCAGGGATGGGCGTCTGCTGCGGACCATCTCCGCAGCCGCAACATGCCCCTCAACGGAAGGAACAAGGATTCCCTCATGACAGCCTCCCGAGCCAGTGCCATCGCAGCGATCAATGCCTACCGGTCTGCCGGCCAGGCCTGGAACTTCCGCGAAACCCGCACCAGCGAGATCTTTGGGGCCAATGTCTTCGGTCAGGGGGTGATGAAGGATCGACTGCCAAAGAGTGTCTACAAAACGCTCCAGGCAACCATCAAACAGGGCCAGCCGATCGACCCGTCGATTGCCGATGCTGTGGCCCTGGCAATGAAGGACTGGGCGATCGAAAAGGGTGCCACGCACTATGCTCATGTCTTCTTCCCGCTCACCGGTCTCACTGCCGAGAAGCACGACAGTTTCCTCACCCCCACGGGCGACGGCGATGCGATCGCCGAGTTTTCGGGCAAGGAACTGATCCAGGGGGAGCCCGACGCCTCAAGCTTTCCCTCGGGAGGCCTGCGGGCCACCTTTGAGGCCCGTGGCTACACCGCCTGGGATCCGACGAGCCCCGCCTACGTACTCGACAATCCCAACGGCACCACGCTCTGCATCCCAACTGCGTTCTGCTCCTGGACGGGTGAAGCGCTCGACAAGAAGACACCTCTGCTCCGAAGCATGCAGGCGCTCGACAAGCAGGCCCGCCGGGTGCTCGCCCTCTTCGGCCACGACGACGTTGGCCAAGTGTCTGCCTCGGCCGGCCCCGAGCAGGAGTATTTCTTCATCGACCGCAACTTCTTCTTTCACCGCCCCGATCTGATGATGACCGGCCGCACGCTGTTTGGCGCCCGGCCGCCGAAGGGGCAGGAGTTTGAGGATCAATACTTCGGGGCGATCCCCGAACGGGTGCTTGCCTGCATGCTGGAAGCGGAACGGGAACTGTACAAACTCGGTGTGCCCGTGAAGACCCGGCACAACGAGGTGGCCCCAAGCCAGTATGAGATCGCACCGGTCTATGAAAACGCCAACATCGCCACCGACCACCAGCAGATGATCATGCTGACGCTCACCCGCGTCGCCCAGAAATATGGCATGTCCTGTCTGCTCCACGAGAAGCCCTTCGCGGGCATCAACGGCTCGGGCAAGCACGTCAACTGGTCGATGGGATGCCGCCTCGGCAACCTTCTCGAACCGGGTGAGACGCCCCACGAGAACATGCAGTTCCTGGTCTTCTGCGCCGCGGTGATCCGGGCCGTGCACCTCCATGCCGACCTCCTCCGGGCTGTCGTCGCCTCCAGCGGCAACGACCACCGCCTGGGCGCCAACGAGGCGCCTCCGGCGATCATTTCGATCTTCCTCGGTGACCAGCTGACCGACGTGTTTGAGCAGATCGAACGGGGCAAGCTAACCGGCAGCAAGGCGAGCGGCACTCTCTCGGTGGGCGTCGACACGCTCCCCGGGCTCCCGAAGCATGCCGGCGATCGCAACCGCACGAGCCCCTTTGCCTTCACGGGCAACAAGTTTGAGTTTCGGGCCGTCGGCTCGAGCCAATCGATTGCTGGCCCGCTGGTGGCCCTCAACACGATCGTGGCCGAGAGCCTCGACTTCATCGCCACAGAGCTCCAGAAGAAGACTGGGGGCGACACGACCCGCCTTCCGGCAGCCGTCGAGGAACTGCTGCAGAAGCTGATCTCGGACCACAAGGCAGTCATCTTCAACGGCAACGGCTACTCGCAGGAATGGCAGGAGGAGGCCCGCTCGCGGGGTCTGCCGAACCTCAAGGCCACGCCTGAGGCGCTCGATGCACTCGTCGCGCCCGCAACCATCACCATGTTCGAGAAGTACGGCGTGCTCTCGGAGCGGGAGGTCCGCAGCCGCTATGAGATCTACATGGAGCGGTATTGCAAGGATCTGAATACGGAGGCGCAGGCGGCCCTCCAAATCGCCAAGACGATGATCCTGCCAGCGGCCTACCGCTACCAGGGAGAACTCGTTGACATTGCCACAAAGCTCAAGACACTTGGACAGTCTCCCCATCTCGGCACGCTGGACAAGCTGACGCGACTCGTCGGTGAGCTCGAGGGCGGAATCGAGGCCCTCGACCACGCAGCAACCCACCAGGGTTGTGATATCCGGGGTGAGGTCGCCCACTTCCACGACGACGTCGTTCCCGCGATGCTTGTCATCCGGAACACTGCCGACCAGTTGGAAGCGATCCTCCCCGATGATCTCTGGCCGCTGCCCACCTACCGAGAGATGCTGTTCATCAAGTGACCCCATCCGAGGCCAATGGCCCCGACCGGGCCGCCACCGAACTGGCTCCCGCCCTCGCAGCCGAATGTGAGCGGCAGGGGCTGACCGTGTCAGCGGAGGCAATCCCGCGGCTCGCAGCCTATGCAGCGCGGCTCTGGGACTGGAACGAAAAGCTCAATCTCACCCGGCACACCGACGTGGAGCGGTTTGTCACGCGTGACATCGTCGATGCTGTCGCCCTTGAGCCGCACCTAGCTCATGGCGAACGGATTCTCGATGTGGGAACAGGCGGCGGCGTACCAGGCGTGCTCCTGGCCATCCTCCGGCCCGATCTGCGGGTGGAACTCTCGGAAAGCGTCGGCAAGCGGGCTCGGGCCGTGGCAGCCATCCTCGGCGAGATCGGTCTCCCGCTGCCGATGCACGAGGGAGCAGCTCAGGAACTGGTTGCCCGGCGACCCTTCGGCCCGCGGCGATTCGACACGCTCGTCGTGCGAGCGGTTGCGCCACTGGCAAAACTTCTCGGCTGGTTCGAGCCACTGGCCGACTCCTATGGCCGGCTGCTGGTGATCAAGGGGCCGCGGTGGGAGGAAGAACTCGCCGAGGCCCGTGAGCGACGACTTGTCCGCCATGTGAGCGTGCGGCGAATCGCCTCCTGGCCGCTCGCGGGCACCGAAGGCGAGAGCGTGCTGCTCGAAGTCCGCACCGCCTAATTGCTGAAGGCACCGTTGGCCCCAAGGCCCAGCATGGCTTCTCGGGCCATCAAGAGGCCATGAATCCGTAGACTCAGAGGTTCATCCCGAGGTAGCCGCCGGCCGCGTCGCTCGAGGCCTGCTCGCGGGCGATCCGCTCCTTCGCCTTCGAGAGATCCCCAGCGGCGATGTAGCGGTCAAACTCCACCTCGACGGCGTGCTTCACCGAGACGGAGAGCCACTCAACCGCGGGCTGGGTGAGCCAGTCGCAGGTTTCAACGTCGATGGTGATCTCCAGATCACTGCCGGTCGTACGGGCGTCGGCCTCATCGGTGAACACCGTCCCCTCGACACCAAACCGCACCCACCCGCTGGCCTCATCGTTGGTAAAACGGAAGGTGCACTGGCCATTCGTGAGATAGTAAGCGTTTCGCGTGCCGTGGGCGGTGACGGCTCGCTGCATCCGCTCGAGCCGGGCCCTGTAACCAGGCGAGGCATCAATCGGAATGTCGAGCCGTGGCACACTCCGCAAGGGCGTACACTCGAACACGATGATGACGGCTGGCGGCGCAACGGGATCAATCATGATTGGAAGAGTCTATCGAAGACCAGCAGACTGTGGAACAAGTCTGATGCCGCAGGATGCGGCGGAGTGGAAAAAGGCCGTCGGGGTCTTTTTCCAAGGACAGCTCGTGGCCTGCCTCGTGAGTAGCCTCGGACTCGCGGTGGCTGGCGACCTGACTGAACGGCTCAGCGAGACCCGGCGGCTGATGGGCGTGCCTTGGACAATCAGTGTCTTCGCGGCTGACCAGGAAGTGGGCAGGGATGCCCTGGCGGCGGCGTTCGCGGAAGTCGAGCGGCTGGAGAAGGTCCTCTCCGATTACGACCCCGAGAGTGAACTCTCCCGGCTCTCCGCCACCGCGGCCGCCCAGGAACCCACCTCCGTGAGCGACGATCTCTGGCGGGTGCTCGTGCAAGCCGAAAACTTTCGCCAGCAAAGTGGCGGGGCTTTCGATATCTCGGTCGGCCCCCTGACCTCGCTCTGGAGGCAGGCCCGGCGGAGCGGCCGGCTGCCGCGGCCCGACAAGCTGGCCGCTGCCCAGGCTGCTGTCGGCGGAGGAACCGTGGAGTTGTGTCCCGATCAGCAGGCTGTGCGGCTTCCGAAACCCAATACGAGGCTCGACCCTGGCGGCATCGGCATGGGCTATGCCGCCGATCGGGCACTGGACGTGATTTCCGCCCGCGGCATCCACGCGGCGCTGGTTGATGCCTCGGGCGATGTCCTCGTCTCGGGGCCACCCCCGGGCTCTGCCGGGTGGCGGATTGCGGTCGCACCGCTCGCACCAGGCGGCGAGGCCGAGACCCTGGTGCTCGCGCATGCCGCGGTGACGACGTCGGGCGATGCCTACCAGGCCGTTGAGATTGAGGGCGTTCGATACAGTCACATTGTGGATCCGCGCACCGGCCTCGGTGTGCGGGGGCCGACTGCCGTCACGGTCGTGGCCCCCGATGCAACCACAGCCGATGCACTCGCCACAGCCGCCAGTGTACTCGGCCCGGAAGAGGGCCTGGGCCTCATCGAAGCATTCCCGGCTACCTCAGCCCGGTTCGTCTGGCGGACGGGCTCGGATGTCGCAGCGCGAACCAGCCAGCACTGGCCCGGCCGATGACAGACACGCAACCGGAACCCAGTGGGTGTCGGCTTCCACCAGGGAATCGTTCCCGCCCTCGACCATCGCTGCGCCATCGGGCTATTCTGCCCTCCATGGTTTTCCGCAAATGGCTCACCTGGCGCCGATCACCCGCTGGTTGGAAACTCGCGGCCTGCTGTGCTCTGGGCCTGTTGATTGCCGGCTGCCGGCCGGTGGAGACCGGCTTCTTCGGCACGACAACGCCCCGACACGGTCCTGAAGAACTCTGGATCAACAACGCCGGCGAGCCAGAGTGGCTCGATCCCAACAAGTGCTCCGACGGCAACGGCGGTGAGATCCTCTGGAACACGTTTGCCGGATTGGTGCAGGCCCACCCGGCCACGCTTGAGCCCTTGCCCGAAATCGCCACTCACTGGGACGTGGCGGCCGACGGCCGCACCTACACCTTCCACCTCCGCCCCTCCAAATGGTCCGACGGCCGGCCCCTCACGGCCCACGATTTCGTGTTCTCGTTTCGCCGGCTCGTGGATCCGCAGACCGCAAGCAAATACGCGACCAACGGCCACATCTTCCAGGGGGGTGGGGCGATCAGCCGTGGTGAGGCCAATCCTGACACCCTGGGCGTGCGAGCGATCGACGACCTCACGCTGGAAGTCACGCTCGAGAATCCTGTTCCCTACTTCCTCAGTTTCCTGACCTTCTATTCCTTCATGCCGATCCCACAGCACCTGCTCGAGAATCTCGCCGCCCGCGGCATCGACCCCGAACTCTGGACGCGACCTGAGCATGTCGTCTGCAACGGCCCCTACCGGATGACAGAGTGGAAGTTTCGCCAGCGGATGGTGTTCGAGAAGAACCCCCGCTACTGGGACGCTGGAAATGTCCGCCTCCAGCGGGTGCGGGTGGCGATGGTGGAGAGCTACACAACCGCGCTCAACATGTATGCCGCCGGAGAGTTCGACTGGCCCGGCAGCAACACCTCGCTACCGGCCGAGTTCATGGACGAACTCGCCCGCTATCAGGACTTTCATCAGCATCCCTATCTCGCCGTCTACTACTATTGGTTCAACACCCAGGCACCCCCCCTCGATAATCCACTCGTCCGCCGGGCCCTGTCGCTGGCCATCGACCGCGAATCACTCGTCACGCATGTCGCCCGCGGTGGACAGATCCCCTCCGCGGCACTCGTGCCCGACGGGCTGGCGGGCTACCGGGGGATCGACATGCCGCTCTTCGATCCGGAGCAGGCCCGCCGGCTGTTGCGGGAGGCGGGCTACGAGCAGCCCACAGACGTGCCCCCTATCACGCTCATGTACAACACGTCCGAGGGCCACAAGCAGGTGGCCGAGGCGATCCAGCAGATGTGGAAGCGGGAACTCGGAATCAAAGTCGTGCTCGAGAACCAGGAGTGGAAGGTGTTTCTCGCCAACGCTGAGCAGATGGACTTCCAGATCTGCCGGATGGGCTGGACGGGCGACTATGCCGATCCCTTCACATTCCTGGAACTGCTCACCACCGACTGCGGCAATAACCATTCCAACTGGTCGAGCCCCGAATACGACTCGCTGCTCCAGGCCGCCAACCGCGAGCCCGATCCGGCCACACGGCTGACCCGGCTGCGGGAAGCCGAGGAATTGGCCCTGGCTGCTCAGCCCCTGATCCCGCTCTACGTCTACACCCGCTCGCAACTCATCAAGCCCTATGTCCGCGGCATCGAAGGCAACCATCAGGATCGCCATCCCTGGAAATCCATCTGGATCGACGAGTCGGCTACCGACACACCTGCGGGGCGGCCCGATGCTGGAGTCGACAGACCCGGCACAGCGAGAGAAGGAAAGCCCTCATGAAGGCCTATGTGATCCGCCGAGTTCTGGAACTGATTCCAACGGCACTGATCATCGTTCTTGGTTCCTTCGCCCTCGTGCGGCTGGCCCCCGGCTCGCCCTTTTCAAGCGAGAAGGAGATTCCCCCTGAGGTTCGCCGGCAGCTCGACGCCAAGTATGGCTTCGACAAGCCGCTGCCAGAACAGTTCCTGCGATACCTCGGCAACCTCCTCCGCGGTGACCTCGGCCCCTCCACAAAGTATCCACAACGGAGCGTCAACGAGATCATCGCCGACGGGTTTCCAGTCTCGCTCACGCTCGCTGGTGTGGCCCTGGTCTGGTCGCTCTTGGTTGGTGTCACCGCCGGCATCATCGGCGCGGTCCGACAGAACACCATCTGGGATCATGCCGCGATGGGGGCGGCCTTGGTAGGGATCAGCATCCCCAGTTTCGTGCTCGGGCCGCTGCTCGTCCTCATCTTTGCCCTGCGGCTTCACCTCCTGCCCCCGGCCGGCTGGGGCGACTGGCGGCACGTGATCCTGCCCGGCCTCACGCTGGGCACGATCTATGCTGCCTCGATCGCCCGGCTCACCCGAGGCGGCATGCTCGAGGTGGTGCGGAGCGACTTCATCCGTACCGCCCGGGCCAAGGGCCTCTCGGAACGGCTGGTCATCTGGCGGCACATGCTCCGTGGTGGCCTCCTGCCGGTGGTCAGCTATCTCGGCCCGGCCATCGCCAGCATGCTTACCGGCAGTGTGGTCGTGGAGAAGATTTTTAATGTCCCAGGAATC
>ERZ889217.684-NODE-684-length-19490-cov-10.632004_pt1 | contig 19490 bp, 21 predicted proteins | sample MGYA00521098_ERZ889217 | MGnify/ENA primary metagenome ERZ889217 (study PRJEB32303, sample SAMEA104408613) | aquatic metagenome | biome: Brackish water; feature: Pelagic; material: water | place: Baltic Sea | collected 2014-06-10T22:04:00 | depth 2,362 m ... | reverse complement strand
AGGCGTTCACAAACAGATGACGCGATTGTCGCCGAGTCCATGGAGATGATGAAAATTTCGAACTTGGGTGATATTCCCCTGCGCGACTTGTCGGGCGGTCAGCAACAACGCGTCTATCTCGCTCAGGTTTTAGCCCGCCGCGCTGGATTGTTGTTGCTTGATGAACCAACTGCTGGCCTTGATGCGCCCGGACGGGCTGCCTACATGGAAGCCATGGTCTTTGAAAGAGAACGCGGTGCGGCCATAGTGACGGCTACTCACGATGTGGCCGAGGCATCAACGTGTGATCGCGTTTTGCTTGTTGCGGGACGCATTGTTGCTGATGGACCACCAGCGATAGTGATGACTCCAGAAAACCTTTTGGAAACCTTCGGCATTGGACTCACCAAAGTCGGCGATCACTTAGTTGTCACCGAACACCATCACGACCACTGACTTGCTAGTGCTCGTCCCAGTGATCATTGTGAGAAGCGTGGAGATGCCCGTCGTGTAGGTAGTCAATGTGGTCTCCATGTGCCACGGCTACATGTCCACAATCAGGGCCATGTTGATGCTCGTGCTCTTCGTGAGCAACACATCCTGCAAGGTCGCACTCATCCCAATGATCTTCATGCTGATGATGCAAGTGACCGTCATGCACATAATCCAAGTGATCATCATGAACAACGGCGGCGTGTCCGCAATCGGGTCCATGGACATGAGGGTGTTCGTGCTTCACGGACCAATTATGGCATATACGGGATTAATCCTGCGGGAACGTATCGCGTAATTCTCGTTTGAGAATCTTTCCCGAGGCATTTCGTGGCAGTGGCTCGTTCACGAAGACAACTCGACTGGGAACTTTGAAGGATGCCAACATTGTCGCCACATGAGAGCGCAGAGTGTCCACATCAAGTTCATGATCAGGTTTAAGCATCACCGCACAGGCCAGTTCTTCGCCGAGTCGCTCGTGGGGAAGACCAAAGACCGCACATTCGTGGACGGCTGGCAATTCATAAATTGCTGCCTCAACTTCAGCGCAGAAGATATTCTCTCCAGCTCGAATCACCATATCCTTGGCGCGATCGAGGACAAACACGAAACCTTCTTCGTCAATCTTGCCGAGATCTCCAGAGCGCAACCATCCGTTGACGATTGTCTCGGCGGTTGCTTCGGGTCGATTCCAATAGCCACGAATGAGATGGGGTCCTTTAAACCAAATCTCACCAATTTCATTGGCTGGCAACGTGTGGCCGTCGGCATCCCGCGTTTCAATCTGCAAAATCGGAGTGCCGCGCCCAGTTGAAGTGGGATGCAACAAATAATCAGGACCCGTGTTTTGCGGTCCATAAGCATTCGTTTCGGTCATCCCATAACCGATACCCGGCTGTCCTTTTTTGAAATTACTGGAGACTCGTTTGACGAGTTCAGGTGGAGCGGGGGCGCCACCTCCGCCGACACTTGCCAAACTTGACACGTCGTACTGGGAGAAATTGGGGCACTCCAACAAATCCCACGACTGAGTGGGGACGCCAACAAAGTTGGTAATTTGTTCACGTTGAATCAGTTGCAAGGCGCGTTCCGGTTCCCACTTGTACATGATGACGAGTTTTAGTCCAGCAACGAAACAACTCATCATCACTGGAATGCATCCTGTGACATGAAAGAGCGGGACGACCAAGATGAATGATGGGGCGATCCCCGTTGACTCACTCGGGTCTTTTGGATAGCGCACGTTTTGAATTGTTGTGCGGCAAGAAAAGCCGAGTAAGGCTTGAATGATTGATCGATGCGTGCTGACTGCACCTTTGGGGCGACCAGTTGTGCCGCTGGTATAAAGAATCGTGGCGTCGTCATCTGGAGCAATATCTACGGCAGGCATTGCTTCGCCAAGCATGATCGCATCTTCCCAACGGTCAAAGCCTTGGAGCGGAGGCTTAGTTGAGCGACAGATAACCCCGTGAATGCCAAGGCGGGCTACGGACTTAACCGATCGTTCGGCGCGCTCTTCATCGCAGAGTAAGACCTTAGCCCCACTGTCCTCGAGAGCGAAGTCATTCTCATCTTGAGTCCACCACGCATTAAAGGAAACAGACACCGCGCCAATCGACAGGATGGCTGCAAAGGAAATCACCCATTCGGGATAGTTGCGCATGGCGATCGCTACTCGGTCGCCTTTTTTAACGCCGTATGTGTTGACCAGCATTGCTGCCACCGCGTCAACATGTTTCATCGTTTCTTCAAATGTCCAGCGTTCATCCTCATAGACAACAAAAACTGATTCTCCACGTGTGCGCGATAGGTCAAAAACTTCGCGCAAGTTATTAGGGGAGTTCTTGAATGCTGTGACTTCAAAGCCGGCAATTGAAATGAGATGTGTTTCAAATGGCGCACCAGGCGCTGTCAATGTTGCAATGGCCTCTTGGTGACTGACTGGCATATATTTCCCCCCGCAAGAACTGTCTCTCTCACGGTAGTGGAGGCTTAGTCCTGAGCCATTATTTCATCTGGGAAACGGCCAGCATTGATAAGAGCCACCATTTTTTTCATGGGTTCGCTGGTGTGTCGGAAAAAGGATTGGAACCCATCGCAGAGGTGATTCAAACCAGGTTCGCCGTCGGGAGTGATAGCGAAGCGGTCCTTGGGACAACCGCCGTTGCAGGCAAATCTGACATCACATGTTTGACACATGCTTGGCAGGGTGGTTTGTTTATTGCGGCCAAAAGTGACTTGCTGAGGTGCAGTGACAAGCTCAATCAACGGGGTGTTGTGAATGTTGCCGAGTTTGTGATCAGGCTCAACGAAATGGTCACATGAATAAAGATCGCCATTATGTTCAAGAACGAGCGCCGAGCCGCAGGTTGGTGCGTGGACACACAGGCTGTATTGCCCGATGTGCGCTCCGAGGGTGACATCAAACATCTGAATAAATATCTCCCCAACATCGCGCTTCACCCATTCATCGAATATTGCGTTCAGGAAGTTCCCGTATTGCTGACCAGTGATCGAGCGACTCGTGACCAGATTGCCATTTTGGGTGTACAGGATGCGTCGTCGCCCAGGTTTGTCGCTCCAACCTTTTTCGGCGATGGGCAGAGTCTCAGGATTTGCACGTTCAACAATTGGGATGAATTGAAGATGTTTCGCCTTCAAGACATCTCGAAAAAACGTGTACACCTCTAGTGGTCTGTCAACGTTTGCCGAGTTCAGTGAGCACAAAATATTTGTTTCAACTTGGTATCTATCCAGCAATTCCCAAGCCTTGAATACATCGTCAAAACTTCCACGCCCATCCTTCCAGACCCGGAACTCATCATGCATCTGCTGGGGTCCGTCAATACTTAGTCCAACTAAGACATTGTTCTGCTTCAAGAAAATCGCCCACTCATCGGTGAGCAGCGTTCCATTAGTTTGCATGGTGTGTTCAATCGTCTGCGCGGGTCGGGCATATTGGGCAATCAGCGCGATTACTGAGCGATAAAAATCCAGACCCATCAATGTGGGTTCGCCACCTTGCCATGCAACTGAGACGGGTCCGTCGGGTTGAGAACTGAGAAGCTGTTGCAGATAAGTCTGCAAAGTCTCTTGTGACATGCGCATGCTCTCGCCTGGGTAAAGGGCGTCTTTCGAGAGAAAAAAGCAGTAGGTGCAATCAAGATTGCAAATGGCACCCGTTGGCTTAGCGAGTAAATGGAATGCCGCTTGAGTCGGTCGGGGATTACTCATCCCAAGAAGAGTGCCACAGAAGTGGATTGGAAGGTGAATCTGCGGGTGTACCTGGTTTGGCGTTACCCAACCACAAAGCAAGATCAAGATCGCGGGCAGGGTGGTTTGTCTCGCCGATGAGTGTGCCATCTGCGTAATAAATGATGGTGATCACCGAACGCATTGTGCTTGTCGTGTTTGCCGGCGCACTGTGCAATGTCCAACCGGTATGGAATGTTGCATCACCGATGACAAAGGGTCCGTGAGTTGACAGATTGAGTTGGCGTTCCTCGACGAGAGTGTCAAAGTATGACTGCGAGGCATCACCGATGACTTCTTCGCCGAGGTTTCCCTGATGTGATGTACCGTCGGCAAAAACCATGCCACCGATTTCATTTGGTACATCAACGAGGGGCATCCACATCGTGACCGTCTGGTTGGTCTGCAATGGCCAATACACCTGATCTTGATGCCACGGAGTGAAACCACCGCCAGGCTCCTTATATAAAGACTGATCGTGATACAGACGAACCCCTTGGCATCCCATGAGTTGGGCGGCCACGCGAGCGAAACGGCGCGCATAAATGAAGGCTTGGGTGATCTCGTTGTGCTGGCAAATGGCAGCAGACTGAATGAAGGCCTTGCCGTAAGTGTCGCGTTCTTGTAACGGGCGCTTATCCCAACGGCGTTGCATAGTTGCCTCGTCAATGGCAGGTTTGTAGTGCGCGATTTCCTCGGCACTGGCCAAGCCACGAACAACACAGTGCCCCTTTTCAATAAAGGATTCGCGGAGGTGCGCTGTGATCTCAAATTTGTCATTGAGGTCATGCATTGTCGATCCCTCGTCCATCAGTGCGCCGAAATCTTAGGGAAGCGGGCATCGTCAATCAGCAGTTCGCCTGTTGATCCAATCGGACCATCAAAGCGTGTGGCATTGCTGCCGACATATTGGACGATGTAGGCCTTGCGAGTCTTTTCAGAAATATTCGGTCCAGTGAGATGGGGGGTCAAGCTGCTGAAAACGACAGCACCTCCAGCTGCTACTGGTGCAGATACGGCAGACACCGGTGGTTCTTCAAAGATTTGAAAACCGAGAGGCTCAACATATTCGTGTTTCAGCGTTCCATGGCGGTGCAACCCTGGAGCCACCCACGGGCATCCTGAGTCAACGGTGGCATCGGTCAGGGCAATCCAAACCGTGAGATAATTCTGTGGCTCAACGAATGTGTAGCCATTGTCTTGATGCCACGGGAACCGACGGGGCTTTTCGCTTTCCTTATAGACCACTTGATCGTGATACAGACGTGCATCGGGACCGACTAGGTCGTGAGCGATTTCTGAGATCGGTGAATCCAGCACGAATTGTCGAAGGATGGGGGATTGGAGGGCGACATGGGGAGCAAAAGAAATAGCGCCCCGCTCGGCGATGAACATTCGCTCATCGGGAAGTTTTTTCAAGAATTCGTCGGCGAGAATATAACTGGCATCGGTTTGTGCTGTCATGTCCGCCAATTGTTCGGCGTTCAGCAAGTTTTCCACGACAAAGAACCCGAGATCGTTATATTGCGACCACTGCTCAGAGGTGACGCGCCGAGGAGAGACCATGTGATGGACTTCTTGGTCCCAGTCAAAGTCCTGTGAGCGTGGGTGCATCTCAAGCATGCCCCATTGTGACATTTGCTCTCGGGCGAATGTGACTTGAAGGCACTTTTGGGGCAGACTTTGCCATGAGTTGAGGCCTTTGCTGCTGAACAAGGCAAAATGGCATAAGCCGAATGAAAGAAAAGTAGATGGATTTCAACTGGACGCCAGCACAGCAAAACCTCAGAGAACAAGCTCGGTCAGTTGCCGCCTCTGCCGTTGAGCGTTTTGGGCGGGCGAATGATTCATGGATCAACGGCTGGTCCAAAGAGTTCGCACTTGAACTTGGCGAATTGGGTTGGATTGGTTTGACGTGGCCCACTGAATTCGGTGGCGGCGGTCGCCCTCCGATTGAGCGCCTCATCATCGGAGAAGAACTCATCAAGGTCGGCGCACCGATTGGCTCGATGTGGTTTGCCGATCGACAAATGGGTCCCACCTTGATTACCTACGGTCGCCCCGATCAACAGGCCGAGTTTCTTCCAAGCATTCTCACTGGTGCCTCCACATGGTGCATCGGGATGTCAGAGCCCAATGCCGGTTCAGATTTGGCATCGTTGAAAACTCAGGCAGTCCTTGATGGCGAAGACTGGGTCATCAATGGGCAAAAGATTTGGACCAGTTTCGGTGCCGTGGCTGATTTTTGTTACCTCATCTGTCGCACATCCAATGATGGCCCGCCACATGCGGGGATCAGTGAAATCATCGTGCCGATGAATTCACCAGGTATTGAAGTACGTCCGATTACGGACATGACCACCAATCGTCATTTTTGTGAAGTCTTTTTTACTGATGTTCGCGTTCCCGCAATCAATCTCGTCGGCGTTGAGGGAAATGCTTTCAAACAAACGATGCGCCAACTTGAACATGAGCGCGGTGGCATCGATCGCCTCGTTTCTAATTACGCGCTGTATGTCATGGCCCGCGAGAGAGCGAATACCAAAGATCCCCGCGTGCGACAGCAGATCGCTCGTCTAGAAGTGAAATATCAGATCGGTCGAATACTTGTCATCCGCGAAACACTGCGACAAGCACCCGCTGGCTTCTCTGCTGCCACAAAGTGTTTTTGTACCGAACACGAATGGGATGTGGCACAGTTCGTGATGGAGACATTGGGGGCAGAGGCCACTCTGTGGGATCAAACCACGCAGGGTTTCGCATATGGGCCTGGATACACAATCATGGGTGGGACATCCAATGTGATGCGCAATATCTTGGGTGAACGGGTTCTCGGCTTACCTAAATGAAGTGTTGCCCCAGATGACCTTTCGTCATATACCGTAAAGGCGTGAGATATCTCGGGCGGGAACTATGAGTGGCAGAGAACGTTCAAGCAATCTGCGCGCTCGTTTGAATGCAGGCGAAAGCATTGTGATGCCAGGGGTGTGGGACGCACTGTCAGCGCGCATGGTTCACCAAGCGGGCTTCTCTACTGCTTTCGTTTCCGGTTTCGCAGTCTCGGGCACTCTCTTAGGAAAGCCCGATGTGGGTTTTCTCACCCAAGTGGAGATGGGTGCAGTTGCGCACCGCGTCTGTGACGCGGCACCTTTGTTGAACGCTGTTGTGGACGCTGATACTGGATACGGCAATCCAATGAATGTGCGGCGAACGGTGGAGATCTGGGAACGCAGCGGCGCCGCGGGCATGTTTCTTGAAGATCAAGTGTGGCCGAAACGTTGTGGGCACATGGCGGGTAAGCAAGTTGTCTCGCGTGAGGATTGGCTGGCCAAATTGAGAGCCGCCTGCGATCATCGCCAACATCTTTTTGTCACGGCACGCACCGACGCTCGGGCAGCGATTTCTCTTGATGAGGCCATCGAACGGGCTCGGATGGCGCGTGATACGGGAGTGGACGCGTTATTTATTGAGGCGCCAGAGAGCATCGCCGAGATGGAGGCAATCGCTCGAGCCCTCCCCGACATCACGCTTGTTGCCAATATGGTTGAAAAAGGGATGACCCCGTTATTGACTCCACACGAACTCGCCGATCTTGGCTTTCGTCTCATCGTCTCGCCTTTGTCCTTACTGCTCGCAGCAACCAAAGCCATCGGTGATGCCGCCCAAGTGTTAGCCATTTCGGGCACGATGCGTGAGAACCTGGAGAACTTGGTGTCATTCGATTCGTTTACGGACATTGTTGGTCTTCCCGAGCACTTGGCTACTGAGCAGCGAGACGGGTCATAAGGGATCTGCGAAACTAGGTGCGACAAATTACCGTGTCAGCGGGGCAAGATTTGGGTAGCCTTGAGATGTTCATCAAGAGTGGTCTAAGCAATTGGACCCGGCAACCTGGGCGGAAGCCCCAAGGTGCCTCCTGAACTGGTCTATGACTGGTTGAGGGATGTGGTCGGCGTTTGTCGGCAACGAAAGCTTCCGTGATGAGCGTTCACTAGCCGTCCACAAGCATTCGAAGGAGCTCACCATGGCATCACGTACACCATTGCCGGTGTCGGGCGCTTGGCGTTCTGGCGATCCTGTGGGGCAGCGCCGTTTTTTTACATTCCCCGACGATCGCAAAATGGCTCTCGATAATGGAACCGTCATGTCGGGAATCGTCACCGCTTTTGAAACATGGGGGACGCTGAACGCGGACGCATCGAATGCCGTGTTGTTATGTCACGCATGGACAGGCGACAGCCACGCCTCTGGCCGTGCAGGAGAGGGGCATCCAACACCAGGTTGGTGGGAAAGCGCGGTAGGGCCAGGACTGGCCATTGACACCAATCAGTGGTTCGTCGTCTGCGCCAATGTTTTGGGGGGCTGTCAAGGAACGACTGGCCCATCATCGCCGCACCCAGATGATGGTTTGCCATATGGCTCTCGTTTTCCGGTTGTGACAATCCGTGACATGGTTCGCGTGCAGGCGCGTTTAGCGGATCATCTCGGAGTATCGGTATGGCATTCGGTGATTGGTGGATCAATGGGTGGAATGCAGGTCCTGGAGTGGGGAGTCACCTTTCCGGAGCGTGTTCGTTCGCTGATCCCCATCGCTACGTGCTTTCAGGCTTCAGCGCAACAGATCGCATGGGGCTCTATTGGTCGACGAGCAATTCTCAACGATCCAAAATGGCGCGCAGGTGATTATTACGATGCTGAGCCTGGTGACGGACCTCATGAGGGACTCTCAACGGCGCGCATGGTTGCTCAGGTGACCTTTCGTAGTGAAAATGTTTTTACGGATCGCTTTGGACGCGAAATGGTTGGAGCGCAAAGTAGTTCAGATAAAGACCTCAGCGGAAAATTTGAAGTTGAACGTTATTTGGAATACCACGGTGAAAAGTTGGTGACTCGTTTTGATGCCAATAGTTATATGGCTATCGGCAAAGCCATGGACCTTCACGATGTAGCGCGTGGCAGAAATAGTTTGGCTGCAGCGATCAAGAGAATAACTTCTCCGATTTTAACGATGGGTATCTGGAGTGATTTCCTGTATCCCGAATATCAGCAATTGCAAATTCGTGACATGGTTGCCGCCAACGGGGTGCGAACCGAACATATCAGCGTCGACTCTCCACATGGACATGACGCGTTTCTGATTGACCTCGATCAAGTGGGCCCGCCGATCACTCGCTTTTTGCAATCAACTCTCTAGGGTTGAAGAGGAAGTAAAGCATCCAAGACGGGGATTGAACGACTGCTATTCGGTATGCGCAAGAGCACTTGTTTCTCGCCCTGCAGAACATAGATTTGCTTATTTTTTGGCGGTGTTGGGCTCTTGCCTGTCACGACATAGGTGCCGCGCAGTTTGATGGCTTGGAGCCCGCGCGAGGTGACAATCAGGTTGCCTTCAATCACGGCAACTCGAACCTCTAGCCAACGTGTAGGGAGGGCTCGTGAGGATTCCATTCCTTGAGCTTGGGTCATCATCCGACGGCCATCTTTGCTCGACCAATGGGGCTCCAGCATGAAAGCCGCCCAGGCAAGCCCAGCACCCCCGACAATCATTAGAACGAGCACAAGCGAAGACACGTTCCTATTGTTCCACGCTCGTCGACTGACAACTCATCTGGCTTGGGTAATTTTGCCCGAAGTTCTTGCTCACCGATGTTGCATCAGCCTGAGGAGCAGACAGACTAGGCATGTGGATTTAGCAGCGCATCTCTCGTTCGTCTCGGGGATTGACACGACTCGTCTCTCGGACTCTTCAAGCGCGCGAGTGATTTTATTGACCACCCTCGGTTTGCTTGTCCTAGGCTGCCTGATGATCGCTCTCACTGTGCGGTTTTGGAAGAGTTCACAACCCGATCCTGACGCACTTGGTCCGCTGGCGCAGATGAGTTTGCGGAAGTTCTCCAAAGCGGATGCTGTTCAGCAGCGTTACCTTCTCGATCAAGGCCGCTCCGGATTGCAAGGGGAAGAACCTGTGGTCGATCAGCCAGTCGACATCGTGACCGAAGTTGAGTCAGCAGAGGTTGAGCCGGCAGAAGTTGAGCCGGCAGAAGTGCTTGAAGAAATTGCGGTGCAAGCCGTGGAGATCCAGAGCGACACAGATCTTGCATTTGATGATCAAGATTGGCCCGACTTGGACGATTGGTCAATCTCTCATCAAAGTCGTGGCGGGTCGGTGACTCGTAGCGTGGACGGGGACGCACAAGGAGATCTGATTGAGCAGTCTGCCTCGCAGGACAGTCCCTCAGATGTTCCACGAATGAACCCTCTGCTGGATTTTTAGCAAAAAAGTCATTCGCCACTGAGAAGTCGTACTCGGGCGCAGTGACCCGACTAACTTTGCACTATGGCAGAGCTTGATTTGGACGCGATGATTGAACGTTTTAAGGAACGGGCGGCAGCAGTGAAGCAACGACCCTTGCCTCCAGTAGCGGGTGAGGAACGCCAACGCTTTATTGAGCAAGCCAATGTTGATTTCCAGGATTATGCATTGATGGCCGGATCGACGGCCACAGTTGTTGATGGAATATTGACTTTTACGGTTGATCTACGTCCTTCACCGCCGACATCGTGAGTTCTGATACTGGCGAGAGCCAGAGGGCCGACATCGCGGTCCCAGCAGTCATTCTCGCAGTCATTGCCTGGGGGATAGGACCGTTGATGGTTCGGGGTATGGGGGTATCGGGTTACACCGTGGCTCTGTATCGGATGTGGTTCGGTGCGCCAGCAATGCTCATCGCCAACAGGCTGTGGGGAAAGCCCCTGACATGGATGGCTTTCAAAGCATGTGTTGTGCCTGGTTTTTTCTTCGGCTCATCAATGATGATGGGTTTTGTTGCAGTTCGTACAACCTCCATTGCCAACGCCACATTGATCGGAGCACTCACGCCAGCCATCATTCTGCTGGGAGCCAATCGTTTTGTCGGTGAAAAGAGTGATCTGCGACGTATTCCCTTCGCCTTTGTTGCCTTCGCAGGTTTGGCGCTGGTGATTTTAGGTGGTGTGAATAATGAAGGTGCTTCGTTGAATGGTGATGTGTGGGCAGCGGTGAACGTGTTGTCCTTTTCGGTATATTTTGTGATCCTCAAAAAACGTCGTAACGCTGGAGTCGACGGTTGGACTTTTCTCGCAGGAGTTTTTATCGTCGGAGGCATCATCATCACTCCCGTGTGTTTGCTGATGGGCGGTGACACGCGTGCAGTTGGTGGTTGGGATTGGTTGTTACTGCTCGGGATGGTCCTTGGGCCCGGTTTTGTGGGGCACGGACTGATCTCATGGGCCAGTCGGCATTTACCCGTGACGACGACCTCGTTACTGACATTAGGCGCCCCTGTGGTCTCCGTGTTTGGGGCATGGTTGATTTACGATCAGAACCTCAACGCAGTTCAGTTCCTAGGAGCGGTCCTCGTACTTGGGGGATTGGCCGGCAGTGTGTGGGATAAGAGTTCAGGAAGCAATCAGGCTTCTAAAAGCCTGATTGAGCCATTGGTCTGAGGGGTTGTAGGTCGCCGTTGGGCAGGTAAACTTGTCGGACCAGGCGGATGTGGCTCAGCTGGTAGAGCATCACCTTGCCAAGGTGAGGGTCGCGAGTTCGAATCTCGTCATCCGCTCCAGATGAAATTGCCCCGAGACATTGTCTTGGGGCAATTTTGTTATGTGGCGGTGAAGGGATCGACCGATAGCCCAGCGCTGGTGAACATCTCATGCAATCTGGCGGCATGGAGCAGCGACACATAGCGGCGCAAGAACCTGACCAATTGGGTGCGGAACTCTCGGCCATGATTCTTGTTAGCGCACACGAGGTGGGCCATTTCGTGAAGTAGGAGCAGTTCACTTGGCTGCTTCTTTCGGACTGCTATGCACCATTCGTCATTGAAAGCCAAACCATCGGTCCGGCGCGAGAGATTGCCTTGTAGGAGGAGTGGATAGTCAACCCCTTCATCATCGGCGATGATCGCCAGCCAGGTCGTGGCCTCGGCGAGGGAGAGAGTCTTTGTTGGCATCTCGGCCTGAAAAGCATCCTCGACGGCATAGGTCTGCTGGGCCTCAGTGGGTTTAGTCATCTCATCCAGACCCAATCGCACGCTGGTTTGAACCCACCGCATTGCGTCCCGCAGTGAATTGGGTGCCGGCGTTTTGCCCAGCCCCATAGGCCTGTCGATCAGTGCTGTAACGACTTGTGTTCGAACGAAGATGTGGTGTCGTGTCGGTCATGGTGCGGCGCGCGCGTTCTGCGCGCTCAACTAACACAAGACCTGCGCCAGGTGTTTCTTTGACAATCTTGCGATGTTCGCTTTCTAATTTGCGGGCGATGCCGTCGCAGTAGCCATGCCACCAAGAGGTACGAAAGCGACGATCCCCAGCAGGGAGTAAGCGGATTGCCAACATCTCTGCAGCTTGAAACAAGAGTCCGAGTGACAGCAAATCGTTGCTTGTACCAAAAGCCACGATCGTGACTTGGCCTGAGCCGTGTTGCATCATGTCGCGATACGCGTGACAACTCAGCGTTTTAGACATTGTCCACAACAATGTTCCGCGACGGACTCTGTAAGGCCCTGTAATAGTGAAGATCTTGCTGACTATCTCGCCCGCTGAGATGGCACTGCCAGACACATCGCTCTCGTCAAGTCCATATTTTTGCATCAAACGAAATGCGTGAGCGAGGGCGTTCTCGGCTTCAGCGTGGGGAGTGTTGGGATGATTTGCGAGTTCTAAGATCGAGCGAACCTTTGCTTGGAGACTGTCGCGCGAATTCATAGTTTTAATTTAGTTGCTGGGTATGGCTTGATGTCGGGCGTGCGTGACGAGAAATTTGCCGTTACCGTATTGAGGGTGTTGCACGGAGATGCGGAAAATCGTTTAGTACGCAGTTTTCGGCCTCGGCGTCGCAAGTTGGGTCCCGAATTGACCAGGGTCTACGACCGATTGCGTTCAACCTGGAGTGTGGCTGAACACGGCTCAACTTTGGACTTTGGCACTGTTTTTGCGAACAACAATCCAGTTTGTTTGGAGATTGGTTGTGGTCGAGGAGACCTGGCGATTGCGTTTGCTCCCAGTCACCCCGACGTCAATCTCATCGCCATTGATATTCACACTCGTGGCATTGCCAATATCTTGCAAGCGATTGAAAATTTCGCGCTGGTGAATACGCGTGTCGTGGAAGGAGATGCCTTGGTGTTGTTGCAACGTTTCGCTGTGGCATCTCTTGACGAAGTATGGATATTCTTCCCAGATCCATGGCCCAAACAGCGCGAACAAAGTCGACGTCTGTTGCGACCAGAGGTTGTCGCCCAATTGGCAGAAGTCCTCAAGCCTGGTGGATGCATTCGTTTAGCGACCGATATTGAGGATTATTGGCGCAAGTCGTCGGACATCATCGCATCCTCAGGTTTCTTCGCGCCGCCAATCGTCGGGAGACCTGAGTGGCGAATTGAAACAGTATTTGAAAAGCGCGGCAATGCTGTCGGGCTACCTGCAGTTGATATGAGTTTTGAGCGACTTTAATTAAAAGTTAGATACCGAGTCTCGATCCAGCATCTAAATCATCGGCAGCAGAAAATGCACGGCGTACCAGCGAATCCATCAATGCGGCTCCACGCTCATTAGCCGGATCAAGAGACAAGATGCTGGCGGCAAAAGATGTGCAATAGAAAAGCACGCCTTCGGCGTATCCCTGAACAATGCGGTCGTAATCAGCCCACTCGTCTGGTACGCCTCCATCACGCATTGCATTGCAATAGCGAATAATCAGTTCATCTTGCATCTCTCGGCGCATCGCGGTCGGGATATTGGTCCCAAGGAAATACACCAGATCTGTCGTGCTCGGTGTGCGCATCGAGAGTTGCCAGTCAATGAGTGTCATCGAACCATTCTCTGAGAAAAACATATTGTCCAAACGGAAATCACCGTGGGTCAAAGTGCACGGCCAGTCAGAATATGTCTTCATCCAAGTTTCAATCATTGGAACAAATTTCTCACACCATGCCAAGACGCGTGGGGGAAGCGAATCTTGATAGCGCTCAAGAAAAATCGGCCAACCGATGGGGAACATCGTGCCAATTGATGCCGTCATTGGGTCATCAATTTTCGGCATCCAATCAAGTTCCTCAAGTTCGGGCTTATCGAACCAGTTGCTGTGCAGTGTGGCCGCCACATCAATGGCCGTACGCGCCTGCGCCGCCGTTGGCCCTGCGACTTGATCACCTGCGCGTGCGGGACTGAGATCTTCAAGAATCAAGGCATACGGTTCGGCGGTGCTGTAGAGACACGTCGCCAGAGTGATGCCCTTCATACGTGACGCGAGTTCTGTATAAAAGCGATGCTCACGTTTCCAGACGCCCATCATTTCGCCCATGACCTGTCCACCCGGATCAGAGGTGGGTAACTTGACGATCACACTTTCTGGCACATTGTCGCCTTGCAAGGAGACTCGGGCGAGTTGGCCCATGAATCCTTCGCCTGCGCCGATGACTTTCATGCTGAGGTCGGTGACTCGAACACCCAGAACTTCGCTCAACCAAGCCTTATTGATATCCCCTAGAACTGTTGGTGTGCCCCCCATGGCGTCACCTCCCCAAACAGGAGCATAGGCGGTGACTCGAGATGGGGAAAGACTCTGCTACGAGGTCATCCCACCTAGACCGACGAGTCCGCGCGATATTTCAATTTCACCCATGTGGCGCAAACCATGCTGATACAGCCAGCACTCAATGCCGTCAAGCACGGTGAGACCGTCTGGCCCTGCGACTCGAGCGCTGAAGGTTGAAGCAATCTGAGGTGGAAACGGTCGGGTAATGATGACTCGTTCCAATTCGGCCGGGTCAAGCGATTCAAGCCATGACAAGGTGCGCGCATACACCGCGCGCATGTACTCAGTGAATGCTTCAAGGTCACCAATTCTTTGATGCTCCATTTCACCGACGGTGCGGTGTTTGCCATGGTCATTGATCGCCAGGCCGACGCGCTCTTGCCACTCGTCATTCCATATGGGCAACTGTCCGCTGAGCATCATGAACGAGGCGTCATGCATGTTGGCGTAATGAAACAGCGAGAAAGCTATGGGTAATACCCCTTCTCGCTCAAAATGATTGACGTGTGAAAGGTCCATCGTCGAGAGGGCATCTTCATACAAACTGAAAAGTGCTGCCATGCGACGGTGTAATGAGTCAAGAATCAATTGGTTCGACACGGGATCTCCTTGGAGTTAGAAGGCACCGTAGCACTGCTAGGACTTTTCTGTCACCTTATGTGTCACAAGATGGGCAGATTTGCTATGTTTGCCATATGCGCTACGGAAAAATTGACTTTGACTATGCCAATGACTTGATGACCAGGACTCCTGACAATGATGGTCCGATCTACATGGTGAACTTTATGAAGTATCGCGATGTCGCTGGTTACGAAGGGGTCAAGGACGCGGACAGCTCTGCTCCGGAGGGGATCTCTGGGATTGAAGCCGACAATCTGTATAACCCGACAGATGTGTTGACGCGTATCGGAGCGCATGTGGCGTTCATGGGCGATGTCGTGGCGCAGAGTAGCGCCGAAGAATGGGATCGGATGGGAATCGTCAAGTACGCCAGTCGTTCGTCATTTATGGAAATGCAGAACCGTCCCGATTTCAAAGAGAAGCATGTCCACAAAGAGGCTGGCATGTTGTACACGATCGTGATGGGTACTCTGCCGCAGGGCGAGCACGAAGCGATCACTCGTTCAACATATTGCACCTTCGAACTGACTGCTGTACCTCAAGTGGGAGCACCGTCCTCAACGCAAGTTCGCCTTGGTGTTGAAGGAGCCATCGTGGGTGATGGTCGCCTGTGGAAAGACCTCACCATGATTTGGTCTGATGAAATTCCTGCCGTGCCTGTGCGTGAACGGGGCGGCGACTCAATGACCGTTGTCGTCAAGATCACTGTTGACCGAATGAACAAACTGTTGAATCAATAGTTATTTGGCAGTGAAGGTCACGGGCACTTCATTCAATCCAAGAACGAAGTTTCCCCGCCGTGAGATTAATGGTTGATCTGTGGCAAGTTCTAGGTTGTCGAAACGGTTGAGCATTTCTTCGAAGAGAATCTTCAGTTCAAGCCGTGCCAATGGTGCGCCGAGACAGTGATGACGTCCGTAGGCCCCAAAAGCCACGTGATCATTGGGTGTACGGGTGATATCAAAACTGTGGGGGCTATCGAAGACTTTGGCGTCTCGGTTGGCTGACGGATAGAGCAATAAGACGCGATCATTCTCACGAATCTGCATTCCGTTGACGACGACGTCTTTTGTTGCTGTGCGATTCATATTGCGAATCGGTGATGCCCAACGCAACATTTCTTCAATGGCACTTGGCAGCAAGGACATATCATTTTTCAACAATGCAAACTGATCTGGGTTCTGCAGAAGAGCAGCGGTTCCGGCAGAAATCACGTGACGAGTTGTCTCATCTCCGCCCACAAGAACCAACATCGTTTCAAACATGATGTCAACATCGGAAAGGCTTTCGCCTTCCCACTCGGCGTTGACGATCAAACTCACGAGGTCTTGGCCATCTTTGCCACGCCGCTCATTGACTTTTTTCATGATGTAGTCATTCCAGCCAATGACAGCCATCTGCACATCGGCCAGGGCAATCGTTTCGCCACCAGTCGCAAAAATGTCTGACCAGTGCAACAAGGTGTCGTTGTCTTCTTCGGGCAATCCCATCAACTCACCGATCATGTACATCGGAAGGGGAGTCGCAATATCAGCCACGATGTCGCATGAACCTTTGTCAATGACTGAATCAATGAGTTGAGTAACTTTTTCTCGCAGATACGGTTCATGGTCGGCGACTCGGCGAGGTGTGAAACCGTTACCGACTAGGCGGCGACGTTTGGTGTGCTCGGGTGCGTCAAAGTTGATCATCGACGGGACCGAACTTTCAGGGCGTGAACCCTTGCTTGAGCAAAAGGTATGCCATTCCCGACTCATCATTGAGACAAGTTCGTGGCTTGCGGCTCCCCAGATGCCGGTGCTGTCATCCCAGTACAAAGGTGCTTCTTGGCGCATCCATTCGGTGAGTTCGTCAAAGTTGGCGTAGAAGTCTGGTGACAGAAGTTGGATCTCGGGTCGCGTCGGATGGCCTGCGGGTCCGCGTCCGCCACCAAGGGCGACGGTGAAGTCGTGTACTGGCCCTACATCGGTTGGCGACGTGTCTTCAGTTTCCATATGACGAACTTAGCGAGTGGGGCGAGCGCCAACGATGCTGGCGCGCTCCATGATGCGGATCTCTGGCCAATAGTCGCTGCTGGCGTAATGCTGGCATGCTCGGTTATCCCAAAATGCAATGGAGTCGGGTTCCCAGTGAAAGCGGCATTGATATTCAACGTTGTCACTTTCGCGCCACAGTTCAGTGAGCCAGCGATCACTTTCGGCCTCGTCAACTCCGATGATTCGGCTGAGAAACACGGGATTGCAATACAGGTACTTGCGACCGGTGACGGCATGGGTCGGGGCTAATGGATGAATGACGACTGGATATTTCTCGCGCATTGCTTGCATCTGATCGGGCGCAACTTGACGACCAAATGACTGCACGAAGTCGTGTTCGGCATCGTGAGAATCAACAAATTCTCGTTGCTCGTCAGTCAGACCGTCATAGGCGGCGTACATATCGCAGAACAATGTGTCGCCACCTGATTCGGGAACGTGAATTGCGTGCAGAACGGCGCCGAGGCTAGGGCATTCTCTCCATGTCACATCTTGGTGCCATGTGTTCTCGTAACCCTTCACATCAAATGATTTTTCAAAACGGACAAGTTCTGGCTGGCCAGTATTGGAAGGGATGAAAGGGTGAATTTCCAATTCGCCAAAACGAGCGGCGAAGTTGACGTGTTGTTGTGACGTCAGTGGTTGGCCACGAAAGAATATGACCTTGAATTCGTGAAGAGCCCGACGGATGTCGTCGATGACCGGCTGGGGGAGGTCGGTTGTGAGATTGACACCGCTGATCTCGGCGCCGATGGTGGCGCCCAGGCGTTTGATAGCAAAGTGGTTCCAAGTCAATTGGGCGAGGCGAGCCCGCTCGTCGGCAAGATGCAGAATAGGTCCGACACGTTTGCCTCTCAGGGTTTGACGATCCTTGGTGATGTAGGCACTTGGATCTTTGGTGGCAACGATGTCTGCGTGAGCGGTGTCCGATTGCATATTCCCCCCTGTTCGTGGTTTCTGACGGGTCATCAGAAACCTTAGACGATGAGAGCCGACGTTGTGCAGGGGTTGTCACTGCCAGTTTGGGTGTTCATATCGGGCAAAATGGGGCAGGGAGCATATAGGGGGCAAAATGTCGGATCGTCAACCAGCCAATGTCGAAGAAGCGGGATATGTATTTGTCGACCCGTCTGCGTATGCCGACGAAGAGTACTTTCATCGTGCGTGTGCGATGTTGCGTGAGCAAGATCCAGTGCATTGGGTGGAGAGTTACGGACTTGGCTTTAATTCGTTCTGGGCGATCACCAAGTCGGCCGACATTTTTGATATTGAAGCCCGCAACCAGATTTTCTTAAGTGAACCACGACCTGTGTTGGGCGGATCGGCCGATGATGAACGTCGCGCCAAGGACGGAGATCTGTTGCGGACTTTGATTCATGTGGATGATCCGGAACACCGTGATTTGCGTGGAGTGACATCTGAATGGTTTTTGCCTAAAAACCTCAACAAACTCGAAGACATGATTGCGATGTATGCCAAGCGCTATGTCGACAAGATGGCTGAGATGGGCGGGACATGTGATTTCGCACGTGACATTGCGATGTTCATGCCGCTCAATGTGATTTTGTCCATCTTGGGTTTGCCAGAGGAGGACTACGCAAAAATGTTGGTGCTGACGCAGCAAATGTTTGGTGCGCAGGATGAGGATCTACAACGCAGTGCGGATCCGATTGACATGATGGCGATCATTCAAGATTTTTTCGTGTATTTCACGAAACTCACAGAGGAACGGCGTGCCAACCCGACGAGTGATATGGCCTCCGTTGTGGCGAATGCCAAGATCAATGGAGAAGATCTGACGATGATTCAGACGATCTCGTATTACGTGATTACTGCGACGGCGGGTCACGACACAACTGCATCGGCGATTGCCGGGGGACTGCTGGCGTTGATCGAGAATCCCGAGCAACTGCAGCGACTAAAGAATGATCCCAGTTTGATCAACACTGCGGCTGATGAAATGATTCGCTGGGTGACGCCGGTGAAACACTTCATGCGTACGGCGACTGAGGATTATCCGTTGCGCGACAAGGTGATTAAGGCTGGGCAATCGGTTTTGCTGTCGTATCCGTCCGGCAATCGTGATGAGGATGCTTTTGTTGAGCCGTTTGCCTTTGATGTGGGTCGATCACCTAATAAGCATCTCTCGTTTGGGTTTGGTGTGCACTATTGCCTGGGAGCGATGTTGGCTCGTATGGAATTGAGGGCTTTCTTCAAAGAGTTGTTGCCACGTCTGGAGAGCGTGGAGTTGAACGGTGAAGCGAAGTGGATGAAGACAATCTTCGTCGGAGGCCTGAAGACGCTTCCGATCAAGTTTGAGATGTCGAAATAGTTCGGTTTTGGATATGGCGCTATGGTGGGAATAGCGATGAATGACCTTGCCGACTCAGCATCCGAACGGTGGCAAGAACTGTGGTCACTCACGGCGCAACTGCAAGCGGCGGAACCGACAGAGTTAGTCAAGTTTCATGGTGGCAATCAGCGCGAAGATGGCATTTTTGTAATGCCGTGGGCCTCGTATGACGCAACTG
>ERZ889217.683-NODE-683-length-19497-cov-24.163255_pt1 | contig 19497 bp, 2 predicted proteins | sample MGYA00521098_ERZ889217 | MGnify/ENA primary metagenome ERZ889217 (study PRJEB32303, sample SAMEA104408613) | aquatic metagenome | biome: Brackish water; feature: Pelagic; material: water | place: Baltic Sea | collected 2014-06-10T22:04:00 | depth 2,362 m ... | reverse complement strand
GGGGTTGAGGGCCGACGCACGTGCCTTCCATCTTCGCGCGTTTGGTGACACGGCCGCGCGCGATGTGTGTCCCGTTCGACGTCCTGTAGGGGCGTCTTTCTTTCTAATCCCCTATGCTATTGAACTACAACCAGTCGGACCCGCGACGAGTTACTGACGGAGAGCGGCTACGCGGCGTTAGCCGCGGGGCCTGCCGGAGCCAGTCGCTGGCCGCACCATAACCGACATTAGGTTGGAGTGGGGGCCCGAGCGCGCGCGCGCGCGCGGGCCGAGATGATGAGATATGTTAGTGATAGCGACGCGGCGCGCAGTTCAGAGCGGAGCGCCCGCCCCCAGAGCGAGGGGTTTCGTCAACGGGGCAGACAGTATGCCCCCCATGCGCATGCTATGCTCTTTTGACGAACCGGCGCGCCCGTGGGCTTTTTGTGTGCGAGCGAGGCTCAGAACCCACGCCTTGCGCTTTCGTTTTTTACGGCTGTCACGATGGACGGTGGCGACGGGGCATTCGGAGGCGTCGAAGCGACGGTGAACGCAGTCGTGCGTGCCGTCAGGAACGAAGTTAAGCTGCATTCGGCGCTTGCCGACAAGACGGTGCCCTTCCTCATGGTCTACGCTGAGGGGGAGACGCTTGAGGAAGTGCTGGCGTCTATGCCGGCGACGCCCAAGGCGTGGACCGAGACCTTCGCTGAGGCCTGGGCAGCGGTCGCGGAGACCCAGATGCCCTCGATGGTGTCCGACCGGGCCGCCGTCTGGGCCGGCGTGGGCAAGACGCCGCCGCCGCCTGCCGCAGCTGCCGCCGCCGCCTTTGGGGGCGAGGGCGCAGCGGGCCGGGGCGGGGCTGCCGGGTCGATCTCGGGCAGCGGGCCGTTCGGCGACGACTACCTGGCGAAGATGATGGAGGGGCTCAACGTCTCGGAGCACGACAAGACCAAGCTGATCAACGATGTCACTGTCCAACGCATTTCAGGTTTGCGCATTCTCTCGTTATCACTTTCGCTGATGTCGGGACACGTTCACCCACTCGGGGAGGCAGCGGAGCTGCGGTACGGATCGGATATGCGCTTGTGCCCGCTGGTGAAGGCACAGCGCAAGGCGGGGGTCGAGTCGCTGGACGACCTGCTGAAGGCCAAGAACAAGCGCCACGTCGCGCAGCATTTTACTCGCTTGGCGAAGGAGTACAATGACCGCCAGATGATCGAGGAGGCGACGCTCGTGTCGCAGTTCTGGGCGGAGACCTCGGCGGCGTTCGAGGGCGACGACTCGGGCTTGTTCACCTACATGCTCGAGTGGAACCGCCACTACGCCGGGCGCGGCATCCCGAAGCTGCTCGACACCGACTTGATCCTCCGCAACATGGGCCGCAAGGGCGGTGCGGGCGATTCGGCGGAGCTGAAGGAGCTGCGCACGGCGATGGCCACGGCGAACTCGAAGGTGAAGGCGGCGGAGGAGACGAGCTCCTCGATGCTCAAGCGCCTCCAGAAGCTGGAGTCGGCGGCCGGCCAGGAGAAGACCAAGGGGGGCGAGGGAGCCAAGTCCTGCTTCATCTGTGGCGGCGACCATCTTGCGCGCAACTGCCCGACCAAGAAGGGCGGCGGTGGTAAGGGCTCCGGCGGGGGCGCGGCTGACAAGCCGATCATCGACATCACCGAGGAGTGATTCGCCAACACCGCCGGCCTCTCGGCGACTCTTCCAACGTCGGCGTCATTGTCAAGTGCCGAGTTGAAGACCGAGTGAGGGGCGGCCACCTGTTCCAGATCTTCCGACCAAAATGTGCCCGCCTTCCAGAATGACGACCGTCCTCCTTATGTTCGCGACCGAGCAGAGGGCAGTTTGATAAACGAGGGGGCGGCCATGGGGGTCGAGGCGAGGGCGGGCGATACATATACGTGTGGGCCATCCGGCGATGGCGAAGGGGCTGAGGAGTGCTCAGCCTCGTGTGTTGAGGGGTCGACTGAGAGCCAAGCCGCGTGGGGAGCGGGGAGGCCGGGGGTGGAGAGCCGTTCTGTGGGTCAAGCTGAACAGAGCTCTTCCGCTACTCAGATCGATGGGCCTCGAGTGCGGGCAGTTGGGGGGCGCAGAGGGGGAGCGTGCAGAGGCGTGGGGTGGCGCTTTCTGCTGTTCTCTTGGCTGTCCTTCTCAACGGTGTCTCCGGTGGGCGACTCTCGGGATAGGCTCCGAGAGTCGCCTGACGACGGTGAGGGAGGCGCGTCTGATGACGCGGGCGGCAGCCTTTGCGACGGGGCGGAGACTACGCGCGCGAGCGGTCAAGTGGCCAGCGCAGCGCGAGTCAAGGCAGACGAGCAAGGTGAACGCGAGTGGAGGGAGAGACCTCGAGCAAGGCGGTCGAGGAGGGGCGCGCCATCGAGACGGACGCGCACTTCTGACCGGCGCAGCCGCTTGAGGAGTGAGACCGCTGAGCAGGCGGCGAGGGACGCGAGGCACGCGTCGGCGCCACCGTCGATCCAGAGCGAATGTTCGGCGTGCTCAGAGGACGGTTCGGACGAGGCGTCGGTCGGCGAGGCCGGGTACGCGACGACGATCGAGGCCGGGTGGAGAGGGGCACGCGCACGTGCTCTCGGCTCCATCGAGGCGCACGTTACCTTCTTGCAGTGGGTCTTCCGGGCGACCACAGGCGTCGCGCGGGGGTGCTGGTCGAGAGGCGGATTGAGAGAGCCATTGAGAGTGGCTCTTGCTTTCGGGAGGCGTGTGTCGCATGCGAGGTGCGAGAACGGCGCAAACCTGGCGAGTGATGAGGAGTTCGCTACGCAGCGCGCTCTCAGCGAGGAGATGCTCGATTGGTATGGCACGTACGTTGCCCTGCTTCGACGGCTTGACTCGGGCAAGACGCCGTTCGCGATCCAGAACTTCTGCGGGGGCGGAGGCTCGTCTGAGGGCTGTCGCAGAGCAGGCGGCGCGAGTCACGGTGTTGACCTCTACCATCAGGGGGACTATTGCAGACGATTCGGACCTGAGAGCTTCACGCAGGCCGACGGCATGAACTGGTCGACGATACATACGTTGAAGTCTAGGCATAAGGCGAAGTTCATCATAGGTGGCCCGCCGTGCAAGTTCTACTCACGGGCGCGAGTGAAGGGTGAGGCGAAGCAGCCACCTCTCATCGAAGGCTTCCGAGATATGTGCAAGGCGCTGTTCGGCACTGACGGGAAGTGGGCCGTGGAGAACGTGATGGGCGCGGCGGAGCACATGGCGACCGACGCGGCGAGGTTGGACGGATCCTTGTTCGGACTGAGGGTAGCGCGTTCGAGGTTATACGAGACCAACTTCGCACTACACGTCGACGAGTGTGTTCGGGTGCCGGCCGCGAAGCTAGCAGAGAGGTGTTGCTTGGGCGGGCGCCGGCGCTTCAGGAGGTTCGACGAGTTCGGGAGGCCAGAGAAGACGGCATGCTGCGACGGCAACATTTTTGCCGTGCAGGGGACTTCACCCTGGAAATGTACGAGCGACGAGTGCGCCGAGGCGATGGGCGTCGACGTCGGGCACATGAGCTACGAGAGGCTGGCGCAGAGTGTGCCTCCGCAATATGGGCAGCTGGTGTACGCGCAGATGTGTATGCATCAGGCTCACGACCAGTACGGGGCGCCGATCATTACCTTCGACGACCTACGGGCACGGCCGAGCTGGGCGAGACGCACGATGGCCTTCTGGCTGAGGGGAGCGGGAGAGGCGGACGCGTCGATAGGGCAACTCTTCCAGCCGGCTCCGCCGCCAGCTACGAGAACGGAAGGGAGCACGTGCAGCGGCGCTGAGGCATCCAACGGCCTGGAGGAGCGGGAGGAGTTCAGGGAGCTCTTCTACAGCCACGCCGGAGGTTACACGCAGCAGTGGGTCGCACCGCGTTTCGGTGGTCGACTGGCGGAGCTCTCGAGGGGTCGCTCGCTGACCACAGCGCCGGGGGCCTCCACCCTCGCCGGCGAGAACACGTTCATCGAGGTCGACGTTGGCGCGGTGGGGCTGGCTCGCCAGGCACGGCGGGCGACCAGCGCGAAAGCAGGAGGCACGCGCGTCACGATGGTGGTGCCCTCCTCGATGAGGGGCGATCTGGAGAGGGCGGGCTTTGTGCCCCTCGCCTGTCGCATCGGGGGTCGCGGTGAGGACGCTCTAGCCGCGAGGGGAAAGGTGGCGATGACTATCGGCCGGCGGGCCGGGCCGAGCAGAAGGAGCCACCTCGACCACACCGACGTGATCGGTGAGATGGACTGGCGCGACCAAGGAGGGTATGAGTTCGATCCAGTCGAGAAGGCGCGAGCAACTTGGCAGGACTTCCCTCACGACCCAGAACGTTACCGCGGCAAGGGCTTGCCGCAGTGGGTCGAGGAGATGATGACGGAGGGCGCAGTGGTGAACTCGGAGGCGGAGGTGATCGCGGCCGACCACCAGCAGTACATGTGGCCAGACGGGGTCGCCCTGACCGAGGCGATCATGGAGACCGAGAGACATCTCGCGATCGGGGCCCTCGAGTACGTTCCGTTGGACGAGGTGGAGGCGGTACTGAGGGACAACGTCGTGCACCCCATCCTCCTCGTGGCCCAGGGCAAGGGCAAGTTCCGCGCGTGCCACGACTACTCGCGCGGCACCAACAATACTTCACGTTCGGCGCCTTTCATGCTGCCCTCGGTGTGGGCCGCGAGGGACGTCGTGAAGGGGGGATCGTACTTCTGCAAATACGATCTGCGAGACGGGTTCTTTAGCATACCGGTGCACGAGAACTCGCGCAACAAGCTAGTGATACGTCACCCAGCGACGGGGCGGCTCTTGCGGTGCAGGCGCCTGCCGTTCGGCTTCGTGGACTCGCCACGGCTATTCTGCGGACTGACGGAGGCGGTGGCTGACATCGTGCGGAGGCGGACAGCGGGGAAGGGCGTGCACGTGTTCGTCTTCGTGGACGACTTCTTGATCGTTGGAGATGATCGAGAGGCCGCTCGGCTGGGGGGCGAGACGCTCGAGCAAGTGCTTCACGAGCTGGGCATACCGTGGGCGCCTCATAAGCAGAGGGGTCCAGCGAGATGCATGGAGTTCCTTGGCCTCCTACTCTGCAACGTGCCGGGGCACAGATGCGTGGCTCTCACGGAGAAGCGTCAGGAAAAGCTGCTGGGGCAGATCGACGAGTGGAGGCGCCGCCGCCCAAGCCGCGTGGGGAGCGGGGCGGGGGGCGGCGTCGAGGGCCCGACGACGACGGCGAACGTGCACGAGCTGGCGTCGTTCTTGGGCCACTTGGTGTTCTGCTCTCAGGTGGTTCCTCACGGACGGACGTACATGCAGGGCATGTTGTCCCAGTTCAAGGGGCTGGAGATCGATTGGCGGCGAGGCGAAGTGCGCCCCTCGCGATCGATGAGAGAGTGGAAGGCGGGCGTGCCGCTGGGCGACGGGTTCTGGCGCGACCTGGAGTGGTGGCACGAGCACTTCTCCACGCAGAACTCGACCTCGATGGAGGTGCCCGTGAAGGGCGAGGTGGCCATATGCGGAACCGACGCTAGCGATTGGGGGACCGGTCAGTTGATGTGGTCCGACGGCCGGCGCGCCGAGACAGTGATGGAGTTCACGGCCACCGAGCAGGCGCGCTCGATCAACTGGCGCGAGCTGCTCGGGATCACACGGGTGGTCGAGCAGTTCGGCGAGGAGCTGAGAGGAAGGTCGCTGCTGATCGAGGGCGACAACACTGCTTCCTTGGCGGCTGCGACCAACGAGAGCTCAAAGGCGGAGGATTCGCAGGAGTTGGTACGGCGGCTGGTGGAGCTGATTGACAAACTGGACTTGACCGTGCGCTTCACGCACACGCCAGGGGTCAAGCTGGACCGGCCGGACCAGACGTCGCGCGGCGACCCAATCGAGGAGCCGAGGGCTCGGGTCGACCGTGACGAGTACAACCTCTTGAACGAGCGGTACGGGCCGTTCACCGAGTGGTTGGGCGCTGAGCGTCGATTCGCCGAGGGGCGTTCGGCAGAGGGCTCTACGCGGATATGGATGCACCCGTCGCATACCACCGTGGGCTCAGCGTTGAGGCGGCTCGGGGAGCGCCTCGGGGATCGCGACGGCGAGACGGCTCGCGGCGTGGTGGTGGTGCCCCACGATCCAGGGGCGAGGTGGTGGCCGCTCGTGCGCCACTTCGCGGTGGCGGGGAGATGGCCCGAGGGGAGTGACCATCTCGAGGTCAATCGGCTAGGCCGATGGGAGAGCACCAAGTCGCTGAGGCCCTCTCTCATCCTCACCTTCCCACGGTCGGCAGGGCGAGTGAAGCCCGTTCTCTGGCGCGCCGGCGTGCCCAAGGACGGCTACACGTGGTCAGCGGAGGCTGAGGCGGATTTGCTGGCGATGCCGGCAGGGTCCTACTTCTACGTACCGGACGACAAGCTCGGCTCGCGCGGTGTACTCTACTGCACGTGGATGGGCTTCAACCCGAACACGGAGGGCAAGATCGAGTATGACGACGGCAAGCCGATGCTGAGGGGCGCCGAGATGCGGATGTACGAGGGCGAGCAGGGCTCCACGCACTTCGCGCTCGACGGACGGGGCAGCGCCATCGGTGGCAGCTTCGTGAACGACTACAAGTCGGCGTGGGCGGTCGACGTCGACCTGGCTTTCGACGTGACGCACATGGTGTCGATCCAGGGCGGAACAACCCCGGCTACGACGGCGACGGGACGAGTCAAGTGGGACAGTGTCAAGCGGATGCAGGTCTCATTCGACTGGAGGGCGGCCGAGGCGGAAATGACGCGCGTCATGGAGGGCGTTCTTCAGGAGGCGACGGTGCAGTGCGAGGGCTGCGACGGAACGACGACGACGGGAGCGGAGCAGACCAGTGGCTCAAAGCGCGTGCAGATGTGCGCATGCCCGTGGGCCGAGTGCTCGCGCGTCGCGGTGAGACGCAACGGCGCGCAGCAGGAAGGCTTTTGCGAGGGCTGCATGATTGGCTGCTTGGCGGACTGCACCTGTAACTGCCGCTACTGTCGGGAGAGGCGCGAGGAGCAGTGGGGGCCAGGCGGGGGAGAGCGAGTCCCGCACAGCGAGAGGCCGCGCAGAGACGGGAACGGGGTCGTCCACCTGCCGGCGGGCGCGGGCGTCTGCCCGCCGGGCAGCGATGCGACGACGGCGGCGGATGGCTCGACGGCGGAGTTGGCGGCCGCCCTCCAGGGCGACGACGCAGCGGCGGGCGAGCCGAGCGGAGTGCACGCCGCACTGGAAGCGGCGAGAGCGTCGGCCGCTGAGGCGGCGGCGGCGAGGCGACACGTCTCTCTTCAGCCGGCTCGGCCCTCAGTTCTGGTCGCGACGGTGGCACCGAGGGCCGAGCCCTTGTCGCACGTGAGCATCTGTCGATACTCGGGCATGAGGTGCACGGGCTGCGGCGAGGAGATCGGATGGGGCAAGCCGATGAGGTCGGTGGGACCCGGGGTGACGCACGACGTGGGCGAGTGCGAGGGGAAGGCGAAGATCAAGATGAACGAGGAGTTGGCGGCGATCGACAAGGCCCGTGCCGAGGCGGCGACGGCGGGACAGACATCGCTCAAGCGCGGCGCGCAGGAGGCCCATCGACTCAGCGAGGCTCGCATCACCAACGTGATGGATTGCTTAGAGGGATGTTGCAAGGAAACTCAACTCCAGCAGGCCGGCGTTGACGCGCGCGAGGAGAGGATGATGTGCCTGCGAGGTTGCGGGCGTGGGCTGCACGGGCGGGCCTGCGCGGGCTTCAGCGCGGGGATCGTCGCTCTCGGAAATCTGACTTGCGCCTTCTGCAGGGCGGCGGACGTGCTCTCGGCGAGCTGCTCGCCACCCAAGGCGCTCGTGTGGAGGATGGCGGAGTCCATGGTGATCGAGGCGTCGACAGGCGCGGCAAACACGCACAAGGGCTACAGCGACCTGACCATGCTGGAGCGCAAGTGGCAGGCGACCGTGGCCGGCGACAGCGTGGCGGCTCGCGACGTGAGGCTTCCACACACGAGCGAGGAGGCGTGCTACCACTTCTGCCTCTGGCTGACGCGGGATGGCGGCAGGGCGCGCTCTTTCGGGACGACGATGATACAGATGTCGTCCTTCTGCTCGAAGCTCATGATCGAGAACCCGGCCAAGTCAAAGCGGATTCAGAACCTGATCAAGGAGCTGGACAAGAAGGGAGCGGCGGTATCGGCCGGTGACACGCCGGTGACGGCGGCGATGATCCTGGAGATGTACGGCGCCGCGGGCACCATCGCGCAAGCGTGCAGGAAGTGCGGGCAGATGGCGCGGCACTACTGGCGGCGCGAAACCATGCTCAACGACTTCGAGCTGGTGGGCGGAGCGAGAGTCGGCGAGGTGTGCGGCGGTGGTGACGGCCATGGTCTCCTTGCAAACAACGTGTGCATCCAGACACCGTTGGAGACCACGGAATTGGCGGGGCTGCCGAGGGTAGAGACCATCGAGGCGAAGATCGAGGACTCCAAGACGGCGGGCCTCGGGCGGTACGTGGTCTTCTGCGGCAAGACCCTGAACACCAAGATCGAGACGGCGCAACACCTGCGCGAGTACTGCGAGCTGTACGAGATCAAGATGACAACGACCACCGTCATGGGCTTCCGCGAGGAGAGGCCGGACTATTGGGTCGTGAGGGTCTCGTTGATCGACATGAGCGCCGAGATGTTCAACCTGTTCATGCAGACGGTGGAGTACACCACCAACGTCGTGATCATGACGCATCGGAAGGACACGCTCTTCTACGCGAAGATGCGCAGGACGGCCAAGACGATCGGCGAGGAGATGAGGTACGTGAACGTGGCGGGCGGTCAGCTCTACAGCACCGCGACGACGAGCGCCATGGCGTGGCTGAACGAGAAGGGCTTCGGCAGCTTCACGTCCCTCGTACCGGGACCGTTGGTGAGGGCCACGCGCGGGCACCAGGTCACGCACATGCCTTTCTCTCCAAAGAGCACGCACGTCCACCTCGTGCCTGCGATGGAGAATGCGTTCGACAGGGTGAGGCTGTCGGGCGTGCCGGACCCGGAGTACGACCAGCTCGCGGAGCCCGTGCCCAAGTTCGGAAACCACTCAAACAGGCGGTACGCCGACCAGGTGGCGCTGCGATACGCGCAACTGGACAACGTCTCCAAGGTGACGATCGACTTCTTCTTCGGCTGGAACCTGAAGAAAATGAAGGAGGACATGATGCTCCACTACGCGGGCATGAACCGGGTGATGCGCTTGGCGCTGAGCAAGGTGACGATGAGGATGTAAGGGATGAGACGACGACGACAAGATGGCGAAGGGGTTGAGGGCCGACGCACGTGCCTTCCATCTTCGCGCGTTTGGTGACACGGCCGCGCGCGATGTGTGTCCCGTTCGACGTCCTGTAGGGGCGTCTTTCTTTCTAATCCCCTATGCTATTGAACTACAACCAGTCGGACCCGCGACGAGTTACTGACGGAGAGCGGCTACGCGGCGTTAGCCGCGGGGCCTGCCGGAGCCAGTCGCTGGCCGCACCATAACCGACATTAGGTTGGAGTGGGGGCCCGAGCGCGCGCGCGCGCGCGGGCCGAGATGATGAGATATGTTAGTGATAGCGACGCGGCGCGCAGTTCAGAGCGGAGCGCCCGCCCCCAGAGCGAGGGGTTTCGTCAACGGGGCAGACAGTATGCCCCCCATGCGCATGCTATGCTCTTTTGACGAACCGGCGCGCCCGTGGGCTTTTTGTGTGCGAGCGAGGCTCAGAACCCACGCCTTGCGCTTTCGTTTTCCCACCCACACGCTGCATGCGCCGCTGCCTAGGCGCGTCTGTGTGTGCGTGTTTCCCACCCGGGGTTGAGGGCCGACGCACGTGCCTTCCATCTTCGCGCGTTTGGTGACACGGCCGCGCGCGATGTGTGTCCCGTTCGACGTCCTGTAGGGGCGTCTTTCTTTCTAATCCCCTATGCTATTGAACTACAACCAGTCGGACCCGCGACGAGTTACTGACGGAGAGCGGCTACGCGGCGTTAGCCGCGGGGCCTGCCGGAGCCAGTCGCTGGCCGCACCATAACCGACATTAGGTTGGAGTGGGGGCCCGAGCGCGCGCGCGCGCGCGGGCCGAGATGATGAGATATGTTAGTGATAGCGACGCGGCGCGCAGTTCAGAGCGGAGCGCCCGCCCCCAGAGCGAGGGGTTTCGTCAACGGGGCAGACAGTATGCCCCCCATGCGCATGCTATGCTCTTTTGACGAACCGGCGCGCCCGTGGGCTTTTTGTGTGCGAGCGAGGCTCAGAACCCACGCCTTGCGCTTTCGTTTTTTACGGCTGTCACGATGGACGGTGGCGACGGGGCATTCGGAGGCGTCGAAGCGACGGTGAACGCAGTCGTGCGTGCCGTCAGGAACGAAGTTAAGCTGCATTCGGCGCTTGCCGACAAGACGGTGCCCTTCCTCATGGTCTACGCTGAGGGGGAGACGCTTGAGGAAGTGCTGGCGTCTATGCCGGCGACGCCCAAGGCGTGGACCGAGACCTTCGCTGAGGCCTGGGCAGCGGTCGCGGAGACCCAGATGCCCTCGATGGTGTCCGACCGGGCCGCCGTCTGGGCCGGCGTGGGCAAGACGCCGCCGCCGCCTGCCGCAGCTGCCGCCGCCGCCTTTGGGGGCGAGGGCGCAGCGGGCCGGGGCGGGGCTGCCGGGTCGATCTCGGGCAGCGGGCCGTTCGGCGACGACTACCTGGCGAAGATGATGGAGGGGCTCAACGTCTCGGAGCACGACAAGACCAAGCTGATCAACGATGTCACTGTCCAACGCATTTCAGGTTTGCGCATTCTCTCGTTATCACTTTCGCTGATGTCGGGACACGTTCACCCACTCGGGGAGGCAGCGGAGCTGCGGTACGGATCGGATATGCGCTTGTGCCCGCTGGTGAAGGCACAGCGCAAGGCGGGGGTCGAGTCGCTGGACGACCTGCTGAAGGCCAAGAACAAGCGCCACGTCGCGCAGCATTTTACTCGCTTGGCGAAGGAGTACAATGACCGCCAGATGATCGAGGAGGCGACGCTCGTGTCGCAGTTCTGGGCGGAGACCTCGGCGGCGTTCGAGGGCGACGACTCGGGCTTGTTCACCTACATGCTCGAGTGGAACCGCCACTACGCCGGGCGCGGCATCCCGAAGCTGCTCGACACCGACTTGATCCTCCGCAACATGGGCCGCAAGGGCGGTGCGGGCGATTCGGCGGAGCTGAAGGAGCTGCGCACGGCGATGGCCACGGCGAACTCGAAGGTGAAGGCGGCGGAGGAGACGAGCTCCTCGATGCTCAAGCGCCTCCAGAAGCTGGAGTCGGCGGCCGGCCAGGAGAAGACCAAGGGGGGCGAGGGAGCCAAGTCCTGCTTCATCTGTGGCGGCGACCATCTTGCGCGCAACTGCCCGACCAAGAAGGGCGGCGGTGGTAAGGGCTCCGGCGGGGGCGCGGCTGACAAGCCGATCATCGACATCACCGAGGAGTGATTCGCCAACACCGCCGGCCTCTCGGCGACTCTTCCAACGTCGGCGTCATTGTCAAGTGCCGAGTTGAAGACCGAGTGAGGGGCGGCCACCTGTTCCAGATCTTCCGACCAAAATGTGCCCGCCTTCCAGAATGACGACCGTCCTCCTTATGTTCGCGACCGAGCAGAGGGCAGTTTGATAAACGAGGGGGCGGCCATGGGGGTCGAGGCGAGGGCGGGCGATACATATACGTGTGGGCCATCCGGCGATGGCGAAGGGGCTGAGGAGTGCTCAGCCTCGTGTGTTGAGGGGTCGACTGAGAGCCAAGCCGCGTGGGGAGCGGGGAGGCCGGGGGTGGAGAGCCGTTCTGTGGGTCAAGCTGAACAGAGCTCTTCCGCTACTCAGATCGATGGGCCTCGAGTGCGGGCAGTTGGGGGGCGCAGAGGGGGAGCGTGCAGAGGCGTGGGGTGGCGCTTTCTGCTGTTCTCTTGGCTGTCCTTCTCAACGGTGTCTCCGGTGGGCGACTCTCGGGATAGGCTCCGAGAGTCGCCTGACGACGGTGAGGGAGGCGCGTCTGATGACGCGGGCGGCAGCCTTTGCGACGGGGCGGAGACTACGCGCGCGAGCGGTCAAGTGGCCAGCGCAGCGCGAGTCAAGGCAGACGAGCAAGGTGAACGCGAGTGGAGGGAGAGACCTCGAGCAAGGCGGTCGAGGAGGGGCGCGCCATCGAGACGGACGCGCACTTCTGACCGGCGCAGCCGCTTGAGGAGTGAGACCGCTGAGCAGGCGGCGAGGGACGCGAGGCACGCGTCGGCGCCACCGTCGATCCAGAGCGAATGTTCGGCGTGCTCAGAGGACGGTTCGGACGAGGCGTCGGTCGGCGAGGCCGGGTACGCGACGACGATCGAGGCCGGGTGGAGAGGGGCACGCGCACGTGCTCTCGGCTCCATCGAGGCGCACGTTACCTTCTTGCAGTGGGTCTTCCGGGCGACCACAGGCGTCGCGCGGGGGTGCTGGTCGAGAGGCGGATTGAGAGAGCCATTGAGAGTGGCTCTTGCTTTCGGGAGGCGTGTGTCGCATGCGAGGTGCGAGAACGGCGCAAACCTGGCGAGTGATGAGGAGTTCGCTACGCAGCGCGCTCTCAGCGAGGAGATGCTCGATTGGTATGGCACGTACGTTGCCCTGCTTCGACGGCTTGACTCGGGCAAGACGCCGTTCGCGATCCAGAACTTCTGCGGGGGCGGAGGCTCGTCTGAGGGCTGTCGCAGAGCAGGCGGCGCGAGTCACGGTGTTGACCTCTACCATCAGGGGGACTATTGCAGACGATTCGGACCTGAGAGCTTCACGCAGGCCGACGGCATGAACTGGTCGACGATACATACGTTGAAGTCTAGGCATAAGGCGAAGTTCATCATAGGTGGCCCGCCGTGCAAGTTCTACTCACGGGCGCGAGTGAAGGGTGAGGCGAAGCAGCCACCTCTCATCGAAGGCTTCCGAGATATGTGCAAGGCGCTGTTCGGCACTGACGGGAAGTGGGCCGTGGAGAACGTGATGGGCGCGGCGGAGCACATGGCGACCGACGCGGCGAGGTTGGACGGATCCTTGTTCGGACTGAGGGTAGCGCGTTCGAGGTTATACGAGACCAACTTCGCACTACACGTCGACGAGTGTGTTCGGGTGCCGGCCGCGAAGCTAGCAGAGAGGTGTTGCTTGGGCGGGCGCCGGCGCTTCAGGAGGTTCGACGAGTTCGGGAGGCCAGAGAAGACGGCATGCTGCGACGGCAACATTTTTGCCGTGCAGGGGACTTCACCCTGGAAATGTACGAGCGACGAGTGCGCCGAGGCGATGGGCGTCGACGTCGGGCACATGAGCTACGAGAGGCTGGCGCAGAGTGTGCCTCCGCAATATGGGCAGCTGGTGTACGCGCAGATGTGTATGCATCAGGCTCACGACCAGTACGGGGCGCCGATCATTACCTTCGACGACCTACGGGCACGGCCGAGCTGGGCGAGACGCACGATGGCCTTCTGGCTGAGGGGAGCGGGAGAGGCGGACGCGTCGATAGGGCAACTCTTCCAGCCGGCTCCGCCGCCAGCTACGAGAACGGAAGGGAGCACGTGCAGCGGCGCTGAGGCATCCAACGGCCTGGAGGAGCGGGAGGAGTTCAGGGAGCTCTTCTACAGCCACGCCGGAGGTTACACGCAGCAGTGGGTCGCACCGCGTTTCGGTGGTCGACTGGCGGAGCTCTCGAGGGGTCGCTCGCTGACCACAGCGCCGGGGGCCTCCACCCTCGCCGGCGAGAACACGTTCATCGAGGTCGACGTTGGCGCGGTGGGGCTGGCTCGCCAGGCACGGCGGGCGACCAGCGCGAAAGCAGGAGGCACGCGCGTCACGATGGTGGTGCCCTCCTCGATGAGGGGCGATCTGGAGAGGGCGGGCTTTGTGCCCCTCGCCTGTCGCATCGGGGGTCGCGGTGAGGACGCTCTAGCCGCGAGGGGAAAGGTGGCGATGACTATCGGCCGGCGGGCCGGGCCGAGCAGAAGGAGCCACCTCGACCACACCGACGTGATCGGTGAGATGGACTGGCGCGACCAAGGAGGGTATGAGTTCGATCCAGTCGAGAAGGCGCGAGCAACTTGGCAGGACTTCCCTCACGACCCAGAACGTTACCGCGGCAAGGGCTTGCCGCAGTGGGTCGAGGAGATGATGACGGAGGGCGCAGTGGTGAACTCGGAGGCGGAGGTGATCGCGGCCGACCACCAGCAGTACATGTGGCCAGACGGGGTCGCCCTGACCGAGGCGATCATGGAGACCGAGAGACATCTCGCGATCGGGGCCCTCGAGTACGTTCCGTTGGACGAGGTGGAGGCGGTACTGAGGGACAACGTCGTGCACCCCATCCTCCTCGTGGCCCAGGGCAAGGGCAAGTTCCGCGCGTGCCACGACTACTCGCGCGGCACCAACAATACTTCACGTTCGGCGCCTTTCATGCTGCCCTCGGTGTGGGCCGCGAGGGACGTCGTGAAGGGGGGATCGTACTTCTGCAAATACGATCTGCGAGACGGGTTCTTTAGCATACCGGTGCACGAGAACTCGCGCAACAAGCTAGTGATACGTCACCCAGCGACGGGGCGGCTCTTGCGGTGCAGGCGCCTGCCGTTCGGCTTCGTGGACTCGCCACGGCTATTCTGCGGACTGACGGAGGCGGTGGCTGACATCGTGCGGAGGCGGACAGCGGGGAAGGGCGTGCACGTGTTCGTCTTCGTGGACGACTTCTTGATCGTTGGAGATGATCGAGAGGCCGCTCGGCTGGGGGGCGAGACGCTCGAGCAAGTGCTTCACGAGCTGGGCATACCGTGGGCGCCTCATAAGCAGAGGGGTCCAGCGAGATGCATGGAGTTCCTTGGCCTCCTACTCTGCAACGTGCCGGGGCACAGATGCGTGGCTCTCACGGAGAAGCGTCAGGAAAAGCTGCTGGGGCAGATCGACGAGTGGAGGCGCCGCCGCCCAAGCCGCGTGGGGAGCGGGGCGGGGGGCGGCGTCGAGGGCCCGACGACGACGGCGAACGTGCACGAGCTGGCGTCGTTCTTGGGCCACTTGGTGTTCTGCTCTCAGGTGGTTCCTCACGGACGGACGTACATGCAGGGCATGTTGTCCCAGTTCAAGGGGCTGGAGATCGATTGGCGGCGAGGCGAAGTGCGCCCCTCGCGATCGATGAGAGAGTGGAAGGCGGGCGTGCCGCTGGGCGACGGGTTCTGGCGCGACCTGGAGTGGTGGCACGAGCACTTCTCCACGCAGAACTCGACCTCGATGGAGGTGCCCGTGAAGGGCGAGGTGGCCATATGCGGAACCGACGCTAGCGATTGGGGGACCGGTCAGTTGATGTGGTCCGACGGCCGGCGCGCCGAGACAGTGATGGAGTTCACGGCCACCGAGCAGGCGCGCTCGATCAACTGGCGCGAGCTGCTCGGGATCACACGGGTGGTCGAGCAGTTCGGCGAGGAGCTGAGAGGAAGGTCGCTGCTGATCGAGGGCGACAACACTGCTTCCTTGGCGGCTGCGACCAACGAGAGCTCAAAGGCGGAGGATTCGCAGGAGTTGGTACGGCGGCTGGTGGAGCTGATTGACAAACTGGACTTGACCGTGCGCTTCACGCACACGCCAGGGGTCAAGCTGGACCGGCCGGACCAGACGTCGCGCGGCGACCCAATCGAGGAGCCGAGGGCTCGGGTCGACCGTGACGAGTACAACCTCTTGAACGAGCGGTACGGGCCGTTCACCGAGTGGTTGGGCGCTGAGCGTCGATTCGCCGAGGGGCGTTCGGCAGAGGGCTCTACGCGGATATGGATGCACCCGTCGCATACCACCGTGGGCTCAGCGTTGAGGCGGCTCGGGGAGCGCCTCGGGGATCGCGACGGCGAGACGGCTCGCGGCGTGGTGGTGGTGCCCCACGATCCAGGGGCGAGGTGGTGGCCGCTCGTGCGCCACTTCGCGGTGGCGGGGAGATGGCCCGAGGGGAGTGACCATCTCGAGGTCAATCGGCTAGGCCGATGGGAGAGCACCAAGTCGCTGAGGCCCTCTCTCATCCTCACCTTCCCACGGTCGGCAGGGCGAGTGAAGCCCGTTCTCTGGCGCGCCGGCGTGCCCAAGGACGGCTACACGTGGTCAGCGGAGGCTGAGGCGGATTTGCTGGCGATGCCGGCAGGGTCCTACTTCTACGTACCGGACGACAAGCTCGGCTCGCGCGGTGTACTCTACTGCACGTGGATGGGCTTCAACCCGAACACGGAGGGCAAGATCGAGTATGACGACGGCAAGCCGATGCTGAGGGGCGCCGAGATGCGGATGTACGAGGGCGAGCAGGGCTCCACGCACTTCGCGCTCGACGGACGGGGCAGCGCCATCGGTGGCAGCTTCGTGAACGACTACAAGTCGGCGTGGGCGGTCGACGTCGACCTGGCTTTCGACGTGACGCACATGGTGTCGATCCAGGGCGGAACAACCCCGGCTACGACGGCGACGGGACGAGTCAAGTGGGACAGTGTCAAGCGGATGCAGGTCTCATTCGACTGGAGGGCGGCCGAGGCGGAAATGACGCGCGTCATGGAGGGCGTTCTTCAGGAGGCGACGGTGCAGTGCGAGGGCTGCGACGGAACGACGACGACGGGAGCGGAGCAGACCAGTGGCTCAAAGCGCGTGCAGATGTGCGCATGCCCGTGGGCCGAGTGCTCGCGCGTCGCGGTGAGACGCAACGGCGCGCAGCAGGAAGGCTTTTGCGAGGGCTGCATGATTGGCTGCTTGGCGGACTGCACCTGTAACTGCCGCTACTGTCGGGAGAGGCGCGAGGAGCAGTGGGGGCCAGGCGGGGGAGAGCGAGTCCCGCACAGCGAGAGGCCGCGCAGAGACGGGAACGGGGTCGTCCACCTGCCGGCGGGCGCGGGCGTCTGCCCGCCGGGCAGCGATGCGACGACGGCGGCGGATGGCTCGACGGCGGAGTTGGCGGCCGCCCTCCAGGGCGACGACGCAGCGGCGGGCGAGCCGAGCGGAGTGCACGCCGCACTGGAAGCGGCGAGAGCGTCGGCCGCTGAGGCGGCGGCGGCGAGGCGACACGTCTCTCTTCAGCCGGCTCGGCCCTCAGTTCTGGTCGCGACGGTGGCACCGAGGGCCGAGCCCTTGTCGCACGTGAGCATCTGTCGATACTCGGGCATGAGGTGCACGGGCTGCGGCGAGGAGATCGGATGGGGCAAGCCGATGAGGTCGGTGGGACCCGGGGTGACGCACGACGTGGGCGAGTGCGAGGGGAAGGCGAAGATCAAGATGAACGAGGAGTTGGCGGCGATCGACAAGGCCCGTGCCGAGGCGGCGACGGCGGGACAGACATCGCTCAAGCGCGGCGCGCAGGAGGCCCATCGACTCAGCGAGGCTCGCATCACCAACGTGATGGATTGCTTAGAGGGATGTTGCAAGGAAACTCAACTCCAGCAGGCCGGCGTTGACGCGCGCGAGGAGAGGATGATGTGCCTGCGAGGTTGCGGGCGTGGGCTGCACGGGCGGGCCTGCGCGGGCTTCAGCGCGGGGATCGTCGCTCTCGGAAATCTGACTTGCGCCTTCTGCAGGGCGGCGGACGTGCTCTCGGCGAGCTGCTCGCCACCCAAGGCGCTCGTGTGGAGGATGGCGGAGTCCATGGTGATCGAGGCGTCGACAGGCGCGGCAAACACGCACAAGGGCTACAGCGACCTGACCATGCTGGAGCGCAAGTGGCAGGCGACCGTGGCCGGCGACAGCGTGGCGGCTCGCGACGTGAGGCTTCCACACACGAGCGAGGAGGCGTGCTACCACTTCTGCCTCTGGCTGACGCGGGATGGCGGCAGGGCGCGCTCTTTCGGGACGACGATGATACAGATGTCGTCCTTCTGCTCGAAGCTCATGATCGAGAACCCGGCCAAGTCAAAGCGGATTCAGAACCTGATCAAGGAGCTGGACAAGAAGGGAGCGGCGGTATCGGCCGGTGACACGCCGGTGACGGCGGCGATGATCCTGGAGATGTACGGCGCCGCGGGCACCATCGCGCAAGCGTGCAGGAAGTGCGGGCAGATGGCGCGGCACTACTGGCGGCGCGAAACCATGCTCAACGACTTCGAGCTGGTGGGCGGAGCGAGAGTCGGCGAGGTGTGCGGCGGTGGTGACGGCCATGGTCTCCTTGCAAACAACGTGTGCATCCAGACACCGTTGGAGACCACGGAATTGGCGGGGCTGCCGAGGGTAGAGACCATCGAGGCGAAGATCGAGGACTCCAAGACGGCGGGCCTCGGGCGGTACGTGGTCTTCTGCGGCAAGACCCTGAACACCAAGATCGAGACGGCGCAACACCTGCGCGAGTACTGCGAGCTGTACGAGATCAAGATGACAACGACCACCGTCATGGGCTTCCGCGAGGAGAGGCCGGACTATTGGGTCGTGAGGGTCTCGTTGATCGACATGAGCGCCGAGATGTTCAACCTGTTCATGCAGACGGTGGAGTACACCACCAACGTCGTGATCATGACGCATCGGAAGGACACGCTCTTCTACGCGAAGATGCGCAGGACGGCCAAGACGATCGGCGAGGAGATGAGGTACGTGAACGTGGCGGGCGGTCAGCTCTACAGCACCGCGACGACGAGCGCCATGGCGTGGCTGAACGAGAAGGGCTTCGGCAGCTTCACGTCCCTCGTACCGGGACCGTTGGTGAGGGCCACGCGCGGGCACCAGGTCACGCACATGCCTTTCTCTCCAAAGAGCACGCACGTCCACCTCGTGCCTGCGATGGAGAATGCGTTCGACAGGGTGAGGCTGTCGGGCGTGCCGGACCCGGAGTACGACCAGCTCGCGGAGCCCGTGCCCAAGTTCGGAAACCACTCAAACAGGCGGTACGCCGACCAGGTGGCGCTGCGATACGCGCAACTGGACAACGTCTCCAAGGTGACGATCGACTTCTTCTTCGGCTGGAACCTGAAGAAAATGAAGGAGGACATGATGCTCCACTACGCGGGCATGAACCGGGTGATGCGCTTGGCGCTGAGCAAGGTGACGATGAGGATGTAAGGGATGAGACGACGACGACAAGATGGCGAAGGGGTTGAGGGCCGACGCACGTGCCTTCCATCTTCGCGCGTTTGGTGACACGGCCGCGCGCGATGTGTGTCCCGTTCGACGTCCTGTAGGGGCGTCTTTCTTTCTAATCCCCTATGCTATTGAACTACAACCAGTCGGACCCGCGACGAGTTACTGACGGAGAGCGGCTACGCGGCGTTAGCCGCGGGGCCTGCCGGAGCCAGTCGCTGGCCGCACCATAACCGACATTAGGTTGGAGTGGGGGCCCGAGCGCGCGCGCGCGCGCGGGCCGAGATGATGAGATATGTTAGTGATAGCGACGCGGCGCGCAGTTCAGAGCGGAGCGCCCGCCCCCAGAGCGAGGGGTTTCGTCAACGGGGCAGACAGTATGCCCCCCATGCGCATGCTATGCTCTTTTGACGAACCGGCGCGCCCGTGGGCTTTTTGTGTGCGAGCGAGGCTCAGAACCCACGCCTTGCGCTTTCGTTTT
>ERZ889217.682-NODE-682-length-19502-cov-10.720831_pt1 | contig 19502 bp, 15 predicted proteins | sample MGYA00521098_ERZ889217 | MGnify/ENA primary metagenome ERZ889217 (study PRJEB32303, sample SAMEA104408613) | aquatic metagenome | biome: Brackish water; feature: Pelagic; material: water | place: Baltic Sea | collected 2014-06-10T22:04:00 | depth 2,362 m ... | reverse complement strand
GATTAAATCCTCGGGTGGTGTTTACTCCTATACAGACTCGGCGATTAACGGCTAAACAAGCCGCACAGGCCGCAGCCGCTGGATCAGGCGAATTATTGCGTGAAAGAATTTTTCCATGTGGCTTACACCGCTCAGGCGGCGGCAAAAGCCTGCCTAGCTAAACAGGTCAAACAGGCATGAATTTTCCCTTGGATTTGGGGTGTGTTTTCGAGACCTACTAATTAGTAAGGACTAATCTCACTTTTATCTTCCTCCGGCTTGTGCGCCGTGAATGCCCACGGGGTCGCAAACACCCCCGATACCAAAATCAGAAAGGTTCGCCCATGCTAGATAGTTACTTCAAAATATCTGAACGTGGCTCAACTGTAGGTCGTGAAATACGTGGTGGATTCGTCACTTTCTTCACAATGGCTTATATCGTGGCACTAAATCCGTTGATCATCGGTCTTTCAAAAGATGCAGACGGAAAGTTCCTCGGCGGTGGAGACGCGCCTAACCTTGCAGCAATTGCTGCAGCAACTGCGTTAATCGCAGGTGTACTAACAATCCTGATGGGGATAGTTGGAAACTTTCCTCTAGCTATCGCGACAGGTCTTGGCCTTAACACTTTCGTTGCAGTTGGTCTTGCATCGAAGATGTCATGGGCAGATGCAATGGGACTTGTAGTACTTGAAGGAATAATTATTACCGTACTTGTTCTAACTGGTTTTAGAACTGCAGTATTTCGTGCAGTACCTGCGCAGCTAAAAATCGCCATCTCTGTCGGAATCGGTCTGTTTATTGCGCTAATTGGTTTAGTTGATGCAGGCTTTGTGCGTCGCACAGGAACTGGTCCAGTGCCAGTAACCCTTGGTGATGGTGGAACACTTGTTGGCTGGCCAATCGTTGTATTTTCATTCGGACTTTTCTTGATGATCGGATTAATGGTCAAAAAGGTAAAGGGAGCAATCCTTATTGCAATCGTCGTTGCAACGGCTGTAGCTGTTGCGATCGAGTCTGCATTCAAGATTGGCCCATTGTTTAATGGAGCTACTGGAGAGACAAATCCAAAGGGCTGGAACCTAAACGTTCCAAAGATGCCTTCTGATGTTATTGCGACACCTGACTTCGGACTTCTCGGACAATTTAGCCTCTTTGGCTCATTCGGGCGGATCTCATTTGTTGCAGCAGTGCTCTTCGTATTCACGCTATTGCTATCTGACTTCTTCGATACCGTTGGAACAATCACAGCTATCGGACATGAATCAGGATTGATTGATAGCAAGGGCGATGTTCCAAACAACAACAAGATTCTCTTTGTTGACTCAGTAGCCGCAATGGCTGGCGGGGCTGGAAGCGTCTCTTCAAATACTAGCTACATCGAATCAGCAGCAGGTGTCGGCGAAGGCGCTCGCACAGGTTTGGCATCAGTTGTAACTGGTGTTCTATTCCTGTTGACCACTTTCCTATCACCTCTCGTTGCAGTAATTCCTTACGAAGCAGCAACCCCAGCACTTGTAGTCGTCGGATTCTTGATGATGACTCAAATCAAGGGCTTGGATTGGGCTGATTATGGAGTTGCGATTCCTGCATTCCTAACAATTATCTTGATGCCATTTACCTACAATATTTCAGTAGGTATCGGCGCAGGATTCGTTTCACATGTTGCGATTCGCATTATTCAAGGCCGCCGCAGGGAAGTTCACCCACTGTTGCTCTTGGTATCGGGTCTATTCATGGTCTATTTCTTAAGCTCGCCAATCAATATTTGGATTGGCTAATTAACTTAGAAAATAGGCAGTAACTAGCAAATTAAGCAGGAGAGGGCTCGGGGTAAATCCCGAGTCCTTTTCGCATAAATACAGTAGATCCCCGTTGGTTTTGAGATGGGAATTTAGGGCTTAGAATTCGGACTTACGCCGCGGGGCGTAGCGTAGTGGCTAGCGCGCCTGCTTTGGGAGCAGGAGACCGGAGGTTCGAATCCTCTCGCCCCGACCAGAATATCTACTCTTCAAAAATTGACGCTAGGAGCAAAGTGAAAAGCGCAGTCGAAACTCTCTCGCCAACTCGAGTAAAACTTTCAATCGAAGTCACATTCGAAGAATTAGAGCCACATATTTCAAATGCCTATAAGGCCCTTGGTGAGCGAATCACGATCCCCGGTTTTAGAAAAGGCAAAGTGCCACAAGCGATGATCGAGCAACGAGTCGGGCGCCCAGCAATTTTGGATGAAGCAATTAACTCTTCGATCTCACCATTTTATTCTGCAGCCCTAAAAGAGCAGAATGTATTTGTCATTGGTCGCCCAAATATTGAAGTAACAGAACTTGTTGATCGTGAGAAGTTTTCATTTACTGCAGAAGTAGATGTGCGCCCAGAGCTAAAGCTCCCTGATTTTTCTAAGATAACCCTCACAGTCGAAGATGTTGTTATTTCTGATGCGGAGGTAGCTGAGCAAGTCGACGAGCTTCGTGCCCGTTTTGGAACTTTGAGTACTGTAGAAAAGGCCGTCGAGAATGGCGATTTCGTCTCACTTGATTTGGTTGCGACTATTAATGGTGAAGCCGTTGATGGTGGAACTGCAAATGATATTTCCTACGAAGTAGGCACCAACCGCATGGTTGATGGATTAGATGAAGCCTTAATTGGTCTAAAGGCCGGAGAATCAAAGCGCTTTGATACCCAACTTGTTGGCCAGAAAGATGAGGAAAAAGGCGCAGTAGATGCAACTGTTAAGGCAGTAAAACATCGAGATCTTCCTGAACTAAATGATGATTTTGCCAAACTGGCATCTGAGTTTGAGACACTTACCGAACTTCGTGCAGATATCCAAACTCGCCTAGAGCGAGTCAAGCACTTAGAGCAAGGGGCACATGCCCGTGATCTACTTGTTGAAAAACTAATAGCAGATGTTGAAATTCCGCTACCTGCCAACATTATTGAAGAAGAGGTAAATGACCACTTGGATAAAGAGGGTCGCCTTGAAGATGCAGAGCACCGCAAGGAAGTGACCGAAGAGGTCACTAAGTCACTTACTCAAGAGATACTTTTCGACAATATTGTCTCTGCCGAGAGTGTGTCGGTAAATGAGAATGAATTAACGGAATATCTCGTACGCGCTTCACAGAGATATGGGATGACTCCAGATCAATTTATCAAGGAAGTTTCAGATGCTGGCCAGATCACAACTATGGTCGCTGAAGTTTCCAGAGCCAAAGCACTTGCCGGAGTTCTATCTCGAGTAAAGGTTCTCACCACTTCTGGCAAAGAAGTTAACCTTGAAGAGCTTGCACCAAAACCAGCGACTCCAGCTGCTGAATAATCTCTATTTATCCCGCTTGTTCCGACTTTCTCTCTGGGCGAACACCTTCACGCTAGGTTTTCTCAGATTGCGGAAGCATTTGGCGCCAAACATTGTTAGTGTCATTACTAGGTCATTTAAGGTAATTTAAGTTAAATAAACAATCAGGAGGAAGTTGTGGATCTAAATACACCGCGTCTTGCGGGATCAGCTCCAAGTGGCGGATTAGACGATCAGGTTTACAACCGACTTCTAAAAGAGCGAATTATTTTTCTAGGCTCTGTAGTCGAGGACTCGATGGCAAATGCGATCTCCGCGCAGTTATTGCTACTTGCAGCAGAAGATCCAGATAAAGATATTTTTCTATATATAAATTCACCAGGTGGGTCAATCTCAGCAGGTATGGCGATTTATGACACCATGCAATATATCAAGAATGATGTTGCAACCGTAGCAATGGGGCTGGCAGCATCTATGGGTCAATTCTTACTATGTGCTGGCGCACCAGGAAAACGATATGCACTGCCACACGCAAGAATTATGATGCACCAACCTTCAGGCGGAATTGGTGGAACTGCATCTGATATCAAGATTCAGGCAGAGCAGATGTCATTTACTAAGAAGAAAATGGCCGAGCTAATCTCATTCCACACCGGTCAGAAGCCAGAGACAATTGAGGCGGACTCTGATCGCGATCGCTGGTTCACTGCTGATGATGCAAAGACATATGGCTTTGTTGATCATGTTGTGCGTTCTGCTGGACAGGTATCTGGAAGCGGAGGAACAGCAAAATGATAAGTAACGTGAATAACATGGAGCTAAATAAAGTGAATGAAATTACAAGTCGCTACGTTCTGCCAACTATTGAAGAGAAGACCGCATATGGTTACAAGCGGTTAGATCCATATACAAAGCTCTTTGAAGAGCGGATTATTTTTCTAGGCCAAGCTATCGATGACACTGTTGCCAACGATGTTATGGCGCAGCTTCTGACCCTAGAGTCAATGGATCCTGACCGTGACATCATGATGTACATCAACTCACCGGGTGGATCTTTTACGGCGCTGACCGCCATCTATGACACGATGCAATTTGTTCGACCAGATGTAATGACGGTCTGTTTGGGCCAAGCTGCCTCAGCGGCTGCGATTCTTCTTGCGGGCGGTGCTAAAGGAAAGCGTTACGCCCTAGAGCATGCACGCATTCTGATTCACCAGCCATATAGCGAGGGCGGGGGCCAAGGTTCTGATATCGAAATTCAAGCCCGCGAAATTATGCGTATGCGCTCGCTCCTCGAAGAGATGCTTGTTAAGCACTCAGTAAAGAGTTCTGAAGAGATAACGAAAGATATTGAACGCGACAAGATTCTTACTGCAGCTGAGGCTGTCGAATATGGGTTAATTGATCAAGTAATGGTTAGCCGTAAGGCGTCTGCAAAGTAAAAAGGAATTAGGGCGAGTGAAGAATTCGTCTATAAGCGAACAGAGTCAGGCTGGGATTTAGCCGCAAGAATCGGGGCAAAGTCCTAGCCTTATCTTATGAATACGCGCATTGGTGAATCTGGCGATCTTTTGAAATGTTCTTTCTGCGGCAAGACTCAGAAGCAGGTTAAGAAGTTAATTGCCGGACCAGGTGTCTATATCTGTGATGAATGTATCGAGCTCTGTAACGAAATCATTATCGAAGAGCTTGAAGAGACAAGCTCACTTGGACTTGCTGAACTCCCAAAGCCACAAGAGATTTACGAGTTCCTAGATCAATATGTAGTTGGTCAAGACCGTGCGAAGAAGTCACTCTCTGTTGCGGTTTACAACCACTACAAGCGAGTGCAATCGGGCGAATCAAAGCGCGAAGAGTCAATTGAATTATCGAAGTCAAATATTCTTATTCTTGGACCAACAGGTTGTGGCAAGACGCTTCTTGCACAGACTTTAGCCCGAATGCTAAATGTGCCATTTGCAATCGCAGATGCAACTGCACTAACCGAAGCAGGTTATGTAGGAGAAGATGTAGAAAATATTCTACTTAAGTTAATTCAAGCAGCAGATTATGATGTGAAAAAAGCTGAGACCGGAATTATTTATATCGATGAAATTGATAAAGTTGCTCGCAAGAGTGAGAACCCATCGATAACACGTGATGTATCGGGCGAAGGAGTTCAACAGGCGTTACTTAAAATTCTTGAAGGAACTACAGCTGCTGTTCCGCCTCAAGGGGGACGAAAGCATCCACATCAAGAGTTCTTGCAGATCGACACCACAAATATCCTCTTCATTGTTGGTGGCGCATTTGCCGGGTTAGATAAAATTATTGAAGGGCGCAAAGGAAAAGCTGGTGTTGGTTTTAACGCAGTTCTTCAGAGCCTGGAAGAGAGCGCAGCAAAAGATTATTTCGCAGATGTAATGCCTGAAGACTTATTGAAGTTTGGAATGATTCCAGAATTTATTGGCAGGCTTCCGATTCTTACAAGCGTCGAGAACCTAGATCGCCCAGCTCTAATTGAAATTCTTACTGAACCTAAGAATGCTCTGGTTAAGCAGTATGAGAAACTCTTTGATTTAGATGACGTTGAACTTGAATTCACAAATGAAGCGCTAGAAGTTGTAGCTGATTTAGCGATTAAGCGTGGAACCGGTGCCCGTGGACTTCGAGCGATTATGGAAGAGACTCTGCTCGGTGTTATGTATGAAATTCCATCTAAACCTGAGGTAGCGAAGGTGATAATTACGCCACAAGCAGTTCTAAAGGAAGATGCTCCAACATTGGTAAATCGCGCCTCAGGTGGTCCTAAGCGTCAAAGCAGGGGCGAGAAGTCCGATAAGAGTTCAGAAGAGAAGAGCGCTTAATCTAGACTGAATCCCTATGAGCGAGAGTAATAATTCAAAGAAAAAAGAGTTGGCAGCAAGCTTTACACCTGCCGATATCGAAGCACCGCTCTATCAAAAATGGTTATTAGCTGATTACTTCAAAGCTGATGCAAATTCAAATAAGCCACCTTTTACAATTGTAATTCCACCACCGAACGTAACTGGAAGTCTTCATATTGGTCACGCCCTTGATCACACACTTCAGGATATTTTAATTCGAATGAAGCGGATGAAAGGTTTTGAGGCGCTCTGGTTACCCGGAATGGATCACGCCGGAATTGCGACTCAGAACGTAGTTGAAAAACAATTAGCAGCTAAGGGTTTATCAAGACATGATCTTGGGCGTAAAGAATTTACCGAAAAAGTTTGGGAGTGGAAGGACGAATCTGGCGGGTTAATTCTTGATCAGATGAAGCGCTTAGGCGACTCAGTAGATTGGTCACGAGAGCGCTTTACGATGGATGAAGGTCTTTCAAAAGCGGTACTTGAAATATTCAAGCGGTTATATGATGCCGAACTTATTTATCGAGCTGAGCGGATTATTAATTGGTGTCCAAGATGTTTGACTGCGCTCTCAGATATTGAAGTTGAACATAGTGATGATGCTGGTGAATTTGTTCAGGTCAGATATGGCGATGGCGAGACCTCAATAGTTGTTGCTACTACTCGTGCTGAAACCATGATGGGCGATGGCGCTGTTGCGGTACACCCAGATGATCCGCGCTATAAGGATCTGGTTGGCAAGAAAGTACTTCTGCCACTTGTTAATCGCATGATTCCAATTATTGCCGATGAGCTCGTTGATCCAGAATTTGGTACTGGTGCGGTCAAAGTTACCGGAGCCCACGATCCAAATGACTTTGAGATGGCGATGCGCCACGGAATCGAAATGCCAGTGATCATGAATGAGCATGGCGTAATGGCAAATTCTGGAACTCGCTTTGATGGCATGGATCGTTTTGAAGCACGTAAAGAAGTTGTTGCAGAGCTTGCAAAACTTGGCCGAATTGTTTCGGAGAAGCGACCATATATACATGCAGTTGGTCATTGCCAACGTTGTGATACAACAGTTGAACCTAGACTTTCTAAGCAATGGTTTGTGAAAGTTGCGCCGTTAGCAAAAGCTGCAGGTGATGCAGTACGGGATGGCAGAATTAAAATTGAACCACCAGAACTTGCACCAAGATATTTCGAGTGGATCGATAACATGCATGACTGGTGTATCTCGCGACAGTTATGGTGGGGACATCAGATTCCGGTTTATTACGGACCAAATGGCGAAGTTGTTGTCTGCGGACCAGACCAGAGTCCACCAGATGGATACACGCAAGATCCTGATGTCTTAGATACTTGGTTCTCATCTGGTTTGTGGCCCTTCTCAACTTTAGGATGGCCAGATAAGACCGATGATTTAGCAAAGTTCTTTCCTACCAGCGTACTTATCACAGGCTATGACATCCTCTTCTTCTGGGTAGCGCGGATGGTCCTTCTTGGATTGTTTGTTACAGATGGTGTCGCACCTTTCCAAACGATTGCGCTACACGGACTTGTTCGCGATCGATTTGGTAAGAAGATGAGCAAATCTCGCGGCAATACCGTCGATCCAATTGAGTTCATGGATAAATATGGATCAGATGCGCTGCGCTTTACTTTGGCTCGGGGCGCTAATCCTGGCACTGATCAAGCGATAGCCGAAGAGTGGATTGCAGGATCTCGTAACTTTGCAACCAAGCTCTGGAACGCTTCGCGCTTTGCAATAATGAATGGCGCAAATATTCATGGCCCAGTTCCAGCTTTCGATTCGCTAAATGCGATTGATCAGTGGATCTTGACCAGGTTGGATGAGACTATCGAATCTGTTGATGAGCTATTCGAGAAGTTTGAATTCGCAAAGGCTTGCGAGATTATTTATCACTTTGCCTGGGATGATTTATGCGACTGGTATCTCGAACTTTCGAAGGCAACATTTTCTGGCGATCCGATTGGGGCCCAAAAGTCTAAGCGGGTATTGGGCCAGGTATTGGATCAACTGCTTCGAATTATGCATCCAGTTGCGCCTTTTATTACCGAAGAGCTCTGGTGTTCATTTACGGGAGGCGAAACTCTAGTGACCGCCAGCTGGCCGACATTTAACTTAGAAAATCGGAGCGAAGAATCAAAGAAGATTGTTCTTCAATTACAGGATTTAACTACTGAGATTCGCCGCTTTAGAAATGATCAGGGTATCAAGACATCGGCAAAGATTGGTGCAAATATTATCGGGCTTGAACCCTTAGAGAGCTACGAAGCAGCAATTAGACAAGTCTGTCGAATCGAACCAATTACTGGCTCGGCAACTGCTTCAATCGAAGTTGGTAAGGTAAGGATTGAATTTGATTTAACTGGGGCAATTGATATTGCAGCAGAGCGGGCTCGACTTACTAAGGATCTATCAACTGCTGAGAAAGATCGAGCAACTGCAAAAGTTAAGTTAGAGAATGAAGGATTTATGGCAAAGGCACCGATTGAAGTTGTTCAAGAAATTCGGAAGCGACTTATTCAAACAAGTACTGATATCGAAAGTATTAGCGCACAACTTGCAGCGCTTCCAAAATCGTAATGACTACACCAGAAGATTTAGAAGTTTTAAAGATAATTGAGAGCGCCCTAAATAAGCGTTGGCCAGAGAGCCAAATCGAACCCTCACTTGATCGAATTTCTGCCTTGGTTGATGCTTTAGGCTCACCACAACTTTCGTTTCCGACAGTTCATATCGGTGGCACAAATGGCAAGACAAGCACATCTCGAATGGTCGATGCACTTTTTACTGAACTCGAATATCGAACCGGAAGATTTACAAGTCCGCATCTAGAAAGCTTTTTGGAACGTATATCCATAAAGGGATCGCCAATTTCACCAGAAGCCTTGATTGCCACCTATAACGATATTGCCCTCTACTTGGATTTGATTGACAGTAGATCTACTGTTCCTATTTCTTACTTTGAAGCCTTAACTGCACTCGCATTCGTAGCATTTGCCGAAAACCCAGTTGATATTGGAATCATTGAAGTCGGGATGGGAGGCGACTGGGATGCGACAAATGTAGTTGCAAGTTCGGTCTCGGTTCTGATGCCAATCGGGTTAGATCACACTGAATATTTAGGCGAAACTATTGAGGAGATTGCTAGCACTAAAGCTGGAATTATTAAGAGTGAGTCACATGTTGTTCTTGCGGCGCAAGAACCAGAAGTCGCCCGGATACTTTTAGCTAAGGTCCTTGAAAAATCTGCAATTCCATATCGTGAAGGAGTCGAGTTCGCACTAACTCGAAGAGATATTGCTGTTGGTGGTCAGCTAATTTCAATTAGGGGAGTCCATGGTGAGTACACAGATATTTATCTTCCACTACATGGCGCCCATCAGGCCACAAATGCCGCGATTGCATTGGCGACGGTTGAAGCATTCGTCGGTTTGAAATTGGATGACGAATTAGTTCGCAGCGCTTTTGCATCAGTAATCTCACCAGGGCGCTTAGAGATTTTGCACCGAGATCCAACAGTGATTATAGATGCGGCACATAATCCGCATGGTGCTAAAGCGCTAGCTCAGACCCTGAAGTCAGAGTTTGATTTTGAATCAATCTTCTGCGTACTTGGAATTCTGGGTGAGAAAGATGTCCTCGGAGTTTTAAATGCGCTAGAGCCTGTAGTTGATCGCTTAATTGTCACAATGTCAGATTCACCAAGAGCGCTTTCAGTTGAAGAGTTATTTGAAAGTGCCCTCGCAGTATTTGGAAGTGAGCGAACCTTTAGCGAAGCTAATCTAAACTCTGCAATTACCTATGCAATGGAGCAAGCAACGCTGATCAATCAAGTAAGCGATGGGGTAAGTGCGGTGGTTATTACCGGCTCTGTTGTTACGGTTGGCGCGGCTCGAGTGGCTCTAAAGAAGATAGAGAGCGCGCAGAAGCCATGAGAATCTTGAGCGCATCGGTTCTGGCGATGGAAGCTTTTGTAATGGGATTCGCAGTTCTCTTGGCGATGGGTGAGCATTCAGGTGGAGCTCTCTCACTTGGTGGAATATTGGCAATCCTCTGCCTACTAAATGCCGGCGTTATGAAGAGGAAAATAGGTTGGATAACGGGATCTGCGCTTCAAATAGCAATGATTGCTTATGGTTATGTAGTTACTCCGATGTACTTCATTGGAGCGCTCTTTGCTGCGCTCTGGATTGCAGCCTTTCTGGTGGGACGTAAGGGTGAGGCAATTCGGGCCGAGCTTTTGCGACTAAATCCGCCCAAAGAACGCTCGTAAAACCCAGATTAAGAAGTTTGGACTGTGCGCATTAGACTATCGCCGTGACTGCCCAGAAATTAGAACGCACCCTGATCTTGGTCAAGCCAGATGGGATACGCCGTTCATTGGTTGGCGAAGTTATTAATCGAGTCGAAAATAAGGGCTATCAAGTAGTAGCTTTAAAAATGATTACTCCAACGCGCGAAATACTTGCTAAGCATTATGCCGAACACGAAGGAAAACCATTTTACGAACCACTTCTTGAATTCATGTTATCTGGCCCAATCGTTTCTATGATTGCAGAAGGCAACCGTGTAATTGAAGGATTTAGAAAACTTGCAGGAACTACTGATCCAACTACCGCAGAACCAGGAACTATTCGCGGAGATCTTGCTCGAGATCAGGGAACAAAAGTTGTTCAAAATATTGTTCATGGTTCTGATTCTCCAGAATCTGCCGAACGCGAAATTTCAATCTTCTTTCCCGAGCTAAGTTAAGGACCAAAAATGACCAAGAAGAATCAAAACCGTATGTCATTTATCGGAAGAGATATGGCTGTCGACCTCGGAACTGCTAATACGCTCGTCTATGTACGTGGTCGTGGCATTGTGCTAAATGAACCTAGTGTTGTTGCGGTAAATCAGGACACTGGCGCAATTCTTGCTGTTGGTCTTGAAGCAAAGCGAATGATTGGTCGTACGCCAGGAAATATCGTTGCCATTCGCCCACTCAAAGATGGCGTTATTGCAGATTTTGATACTACTGAGCGAATGCTCCGCTACTTTATTCAAAAAGTTCACCGTCGTCGTTACTTAGCAAAGCCAAGAATTGTTGTTTGCGTACCATCTGGAATTACTGGCGTCGAACAGCGCGCAGTTAAGGATGCTGGTTATGCCGCTGGCGCACGTAAGGTTTATATTATTGAAGAGCCAATGGCAGCTGCTATCGGCGCCGGTCTACCAATTCATGAGCCAACAGGAAATATGATCGTTGATATTGGTGGTGGAACAACTGAAGTAGCAGTTATCTCACTTGGTGGAATTGTTACCGCACTCTCAATTCGCGTTGGTGGAGATGAGTTAGATCAAGCAATTATTGATTGGGTTAAGCGCGAGTACTCACTTTTACTTGGTGAGCGCACTGCTGAAGAGATAAAGATGGCAATCGGATCTGCCTACCAGCTTCCAGGTGAGCCAGATGCTGAAATTCGCGGCCGCGATCTTGCTACCGGATTACCAAAGACAATTCGCGTCTCCGCAGAGGACATTCGCAAAGCACTTGAAGATCCAGTACATCAGATTGTTAATGCAGTGAAGAGCACTCTAGAGCAGACACCACCAGAGCTAGCTAGTGATCTTATGGATCGTGGAATTGTTTTAACTGGCGGCGGAGCGCTACTGCGTGGTTTAGATGAACGACTTCGCCACGAAACTGGCATGCCGGTTCATATTAGTGAGCGTCCACTTCAAGCAGTTGCTGAAGGTTCTGGCAAATGTGTCGAAGAGTTTGAAGCCTTAGAGAAGGTTTTGATCTCCGAACCTCGCCGTTAAGGGAGAGGAGAAGTGAGAACAGGAGGTAGCAATCGTTCTCACCTTCCCCTTGTCGTTCTTCTAGTTACATCTCTATTTTTAATTACCCTTGATTTGCGCGGTGTGAGCGTCACTGCGAATTCCAGATCAGCCACTCAATCATTTTTAGCTCCCATACAGCGAAGCGTTTCAGATTTTTTCTCACCGGTTGGTAATTTCTTCACAGATGTTCAGAATTTTGGAAATACTAAAGCTGCCTTAAAGGCGCTACAGAAAGAGAATGCAAAGTTACGTAAGAAGATTGTCTATAAAAAAGATACCAAGGGCCAGCTAGTGAAGTTAGAGAAAGTATTGGATCTTGCAGGGCGTGGTGGCTATAAAGTGGTTTCGGCTCGCGTAATTGGTAAGGGTAGCTCTTCAACATTTAGTCAGACTATAACTATCGATGCTGGAACCAGAGATGGTGTTCAGAGAGATATGACTGTCATAGGAGAATTTGGCGTAATAGGAGTAGTTAAGAGCGTTACATCTACCTCTGCAATCGTTTTATTGATTAGTGATCCAACCTTTAGGATAGGTGTGCGACTAGCCCGAAGTCAGAGTGTCGGAGTACTAATGGGTGAAGGTGACAATAATTTCACTCTGCAATTACTAGATCCATCTGGTGTTATCGAGAAGGGAGATGTCCTACTCTCACTTGGAAGTGATAACAATAAGCCCTTTGTGCCTGGACTTCCGGTTGGCTTTGTTAAGACTGTCAGCAGCAGCCGCGCCACACTGACACAAGTTGCATCAGTTGGGATTTACTCTAATTTAAATAGTTTAGGAGTTGTTTCAGTTGTCTTACGAAGCCCAAATGAAGACCCCAAGAATTCCTTGGTTCCTATACCTATTCCGATTCCAACTACAACTGTCTATGTAACCCAATCCCCAGAAGCTGTGGTTACTCCTGATGGAGTTGCGAAGGATCAAAATTGAGTTGGTCGCGCGCTGGATATAGCGCCGCAATTCTCTTTCTATTCTTTGTAATTCAAGAATCTGCGATATCAAGGATTAATTTTCCAATTGCCGGGTTCTCGCTTTACCTTGCGGTCCTACTTGGATTTATGGCACTAGAAAATCAACTTGGTGCGATAGTTTTAGGTTTTATCGGTGGACTGATATTGGATCTCTCACCTTCGTCAGATTCACCACTTGGTAAGTGTGCGCTAATTCTCACTTTGGTTGGATATCTAATATCTAGAAACCGTGAGAGTCTCGGTGATTTTACTGAGCGGCCAATAATATTTGTTCTATTCGTTTCACTCGGTGTCGCAGCCACCTTATTAACCTTCTTACTTTTTGGTGTAGTTTTGGGCGAGAACAATGGATCATTTGTATCCAACTTGCAGACTATTTCTGGCAATGGAATTTGGACCTTACTCTTATCGCCGATTCTGCTTCCGGGCATAGTTAAATTGAGAGAACTAACGCTAACTTCTAAAGAGCGAATATGAGCCTTCGTTCTCGCTTAAATTTAATCATTGTTCAGGCTCTGATTATCTCTTTAATGCTCTCGCTCGCTGGGCGACTCTTTTATCTTCAAGTTGCGGCTGGCTTTAAATATCAAGATGCAGCTCTTAGTATTCAGAGTCGAGATGTAGTTAGCCCAGCAATTCGTGGCGCAATTGTAGATAGCTCTGGAATTCCACTTGTAATGGATCGTCCCGGAATGGTTATCTCGGTAGATCGCAGTATTATAGATAAGTTACCTGATGGAGGAAGAGCTGTACTGGCTCGGGTCGCAAAGCTCGTTGGAGAATCAGAGAAGAGCGTCTTTAGAGGAACGAGACTTTGCGGCGAACTTCCAGAGGCCCAAAACGCAGGGTGCTGGCGGGGAACTAGATTCCAACCAATACCAGTTACAAGAACTGCGACTAATGAACAAGCGCTAAAAGTATTAGAAAATTCAGATCTATTTCCGGGAATAAACGCGCTCTCGGTACCGGTTCGAAGCTACCCATCGATGGCGGGTGAAAATGGCGCACATGTACTGGGTTATGTTGGTTCAGTAAATGAAACTGATTTACAAGATATATCGAAGAATTACTTCAGGAATGAGACTATCGGCAAAGATGGTCTGGAATTTGAGTATGACAATTTCTTGCGAGGCAAGGCAGGTATAAAGACGGTAATCGTTGATAGAAAAGAGGCTGTCACGAGCCAAGGAGTGAGCACAAAGGCAGTTGCCGGATTTAATCTAGTTACAAATCTAGATGCGAGATTACAGGCAGCTACCGAAAACGCTTTAGCTAATTCAGTTCTGCGTGCCCGCTCACTTGGTAACCGAGCCGATGGTGGCGCGGCGATAGTTATGGATGTTAAGAGCGGTAAGATTTTAGCTCTAGCTTCCTATCCAACTTATGATCCAAATATTTGGCAGGTTGGATTAACTCAAAAACAAGCTACCGATCTTTTCAGCGAAGAGACTGGAGTACCAGCACTAAATCGAGCCCTACAAGGAATGTACTCACCGGCATCAACCTTTAAATCGGTCTCGGTCGTTGCGGCGATGAGCGCCGGGTATGACATGAATGCTTATTACAAATGTCCAGCTAAGGTACAAATCGGTGATCGCGAATTTAACAACTTTCAGAACAAATCCCAAGGAACAATCAAAATGCGAGAAGCCATCGCAGTTTCTTGCGACACGATCTGGTATCAAATCGCATATGACGAATGGCTTCGAGATGGCGGACTTTCACCTAGATCTGGCCTGCATGATTATTTCTTCACTGCAGCGCGAGGATTTGGACTAGGTAAGAGAACAGGAATTGACCTGCCTAGTGAGGCATCTGGTCGTCTTCCGGATCGAGATTGGAAGAAGCGGTTCCATGAAGAGTATAAAGATTTTTACTGCAACTTTAAAGAACGGGCCAAGAAGTCAGATCTAAATCCCTATCTAATTGAGATTGCTCGCGAAAATTGTCTTGATGGAGATAAAGTCCGAGCTGGTGACGCGGCTAACTTCTCAATTGGCCAAGGCGATATGTTGATGACACCGATTCAAATGGTGCAACTTTATGCGACGATTGCTAATGGTGGAACAATCTTTAAACCTCAAATCGCAAGAGCTGTCATTAAACCAAATGGTGTTGTCGTAAAAGAATATAAGGCAGAAGTTATTGCAGCGCAGGTACTGACGAAGAAGGCAGATAGATTCCTAAAAGATGCCTTGCGGGCTGTAGTGACCGAGGGTACGGCGGAAGGAATATTTTCTGGATTTCCAATTTCAGTATCTGGCAAGACTGGAACCGGTGAAGATCTAGGTTTCAATAAGGATGGTACGACTAAAGCAGATACCGCTTGGTTTGCATCTTATGCACCTTATGAAAATCCAGAGTATGCCGTTGTTATGGTTGTAAGCCAAGGTGGCTTTGGTTCTTCGACTTCGGCGGTAGGGGTAAGAGAGATTTATTCAGCAATATATGGCGTTACTGGAAATCAGATAAATAAGGCAGAAGAAATTTTCCCCAACGGCATACCTAATAAATTGCCAAAGATTGATCCTAAGAACGCTAAGTTGGTGTTGCCATGAGTATCTATTCACCAAATTCAAGAAGAGATAGGGCCCGTGAGAATTTCAGCCAATTCGATCGCATTCTAACCTTCTCAGTTGCTGCGCTCCTGATAATTGGAACGCTTCTGGTCTACGCGGCAACTAAAGATTGGTTTGCTAATCAGGGGCTAGATCCAGAGTATTACTTAAAACGCCATCTAGTTAATATATTAATTGGTGGACTCTTGGCCTACGGGACTACCTTGATTGATTACCGATTACTTCGGGCATATACGCCGATAGTCTGGGCATTAGCAGTTCTAGGTCTTGTAATAGTTCTTATCCCAGGTCTGGGTAGTGAGATCAATGGAGCACAGGCCTGGATCTCCTTTCCTGGTGGTTTTCAAATTCAGCCTGCCGAGCTAGCGAAGATTGCGATCATTGTTGGAATTTCTATGATCTTGGCAGAGAAGCATGACAAGGATGCAAACCCAACAGATAAAGATGTGATGAAGGCGCTAGCTATTGCAGCCGTACCGATTTTGTTAATTCTTCGCCAGCCAGATTTAGGAACAGTTGTGATTATTAGCGCCGCTATCTTGACGATTATCGCGACCTCAGGCGCACCAACAAGGTGGGTAGTTGGACTATTAGTTCTTGCAGTAATTGGTGGCTTCACTGCAATTAAAACCGGAGTAGTAAGTGAATATCAGGTCTCTAGATTGCAATCATTCGTCGACCCAAGCGCGGATCCGCAAGCAACTGGTTATCAACTTCGCCAATCCAGAATAACAATTGGCTCAGGTGGAATTACTGGAAAAGGTTTATTTAATGGCCCACAGACAAATGGCCGGTTTGTTCCAGAGCAACAGACTGACTTCATCTTTACCGTTGCAGGTGAAGAGCTTGGATTCATTGGAAGTGGGTTTATTCTGCTCTGTTATATTTTATTTTTTATAAGGGCATTTACAATTGCAAGACGTACTGATGATTTATTTGGCCGATTAGTATGCGTCGGAGTGATCTCTTGGTTTGCTTTCCAAACCTTTGAAAATATCGGGATGACGATGGGAATGGTTCCGATGACCGGAGTCCCGCTGCCCTTTATTTCATATGGTGGGTCGAGTATGTTCGCCAACTTGATCGGGTTGGGTTTAATTCAGAATGTCCACCTAAGAAGCCGATAATCCAATTAATTTGCGCATATTTGCCCCATAAGTTGGTCTTTCCCACCATTTTAGGCAATACTTTCACTTAGCATTTCGCGCTCGGAGCGGCCCTGAAGGCCTTAATTACTCAAGTTAGCAGCAGATGCAAAAGCTTTCAAAAGGAAGTTTTACCAAATATTTGTTTTAGATGAGGATTTATCGTTATGGCTATAGTGCCAAAGGGTGCGCGCAAGCGTGCAAGTAAAAAATCTGCTGCTAAGGCAGCTAAGCAAGAATCAGAATTGATAACCGAAGCAGCAGAAGCAACTGAAGTTGCCGAAAAAACCACAATAAAAATGGTTTCAGCGCCAAGTATTCCAGTTCCGATGTTTCAGGCAGCTCCCGAAGAGGTAGCGCCTAAGAAGGCAAAGGCCAAAGCCGCAGCAGAGCCAAAGGTTGAAGTAGATTCAGATGAGGGCTCAGATTCTGACTCGAACTCTCGCCGTCGCCGTCGTGGTGGTCGAGGTCGCCGTCGTGGCGGTCGAGATGCTGATGAAAGTTTTGAAAGTTCTGAAGGCTCTGAAGATCGCGATCAAGATAGCGATGAGGTATTAGATGCCGGTGAAATATCTGATGAGAGTGAAGGCTCAGAGAGCTCAACTCCTCGCCGCCGCAGACGCCGCCGTGCTAAAGGTGATGGCGTAACACCTGGTGAGACCATAGAAGAAGATGGCGTAATCACAGTTGTAAAGGTGCGGGAAGCTAGAGAACCTAAAGAACCTAGAGAAATTAAAGAACGTAAAGTCCGTGATGATCGAAGTGATCGCGGTGGCCGTAGTCGTAGCCGCAATGATCGCGGTGGCCGTAGCCGTAATGACCGCGAACCAAGAGATTTTGTGCGTCGTCGTGGAACAGTAATTACTGAGTCAGAATTCTTAGCTCGCCGGGAGAACGTCGATCGTCAAATGTTGGTCCGCCAAGCTGGAGACCGTACTCAGATCGCCGTACTCGAAGACAAGATTATGGTTGAGCATTATGTAAATAGAAATAGCAATATTTCATATGTAGGAAATGTTTACCTTGGTAAAGTCCAGAACGTTCTGCCTTCAATGGAGGCCGCCTTCATTGATATTGGTAAAGGGCGAAACGCTGTGCTCTATGCCGGTGAAGTTAATTGGGATGCCGCAGGTCTTTCTGATGGTGCACCTCGCAAGATTGAACATGTATTAAAGACTGGCCAATCTGTTCTGGTTCAAGTAACCAAAGATCCAATCGGACAGAAAGGTGCGCGCCTAACTAGCCAAATCTCTCTCCCGGGCCGTTACTTAGTTTATGTACCAAGTGGCGAGATGAGCGGAATTAGCCGTCGCCTGCCAGATCAAGAGCGTTCAAGGCTAAAATCTATTTTAAAGAATTTGATCCCAGATGATGCTGGAGTAATCGTTCGAACAGCATCTGAAGGAGCAAGTGAAGAGGAGCTAGAGCGCGATGTAATTCGCTTAAAAGCGCAATGGGAAGATATTGAGAAGAAGTCGGAAGAGTCTGGAACTAGCGCACCTGCACTGCTCTACTCAGAGCCAGATTTAACAGTCCGTGTCATCCGCGATATCTTCAACGAGGATTTCAACAAGTTAATTGTTCAAGGTGATCAAGCTTGGGATGATATAAATAATTATCTTGGCCATATTGCCCCTGAATTAACGGCGAAGATTGAGAAGTGGACTGGATCTCGCGATCTATTTGTTGAGAACCGTATTGAAGAGCAACTTGCAAAGGCATTTGATCGCAAGGTTTATCTGCCATCAGGCGGATCACTGGTAATCGATCGCACAGAGGCAATGATTGTTATCGATGTAAATACCGGAAAATTTATCGGTAAAGGCGGAAACCTTGAAGAGACAGTAACTAAGAACAATTTGGAAGCTGCTGAAGAGATTGCCCGACAGCTACGCCTTCGCGATATGGGCGGCATTGTTGTAATTGACTTTATTGATATGATCCTTGAATCAAACCGAGACCTTGTACTCCGTAGATTAATTGAGTGCCTTGGTCGAGATCGCACAAAGCATCAAGTAGCTGAGGTAACTTCACTTGGACTAGTTCAGATGACGCGAAAGCGTGTTGGGCAAGGACTTATTGAAGCATTCTCAACTACTTGTGAAAGTTGTGGAGGTCGCGGAATTCATATTCATTCAGAGCCTGTTAAAAAGGTTGCACTTGAGAAGGATATGGAGCAACGTTATGTTCCACAGGTTCATGAAGATCAGGGCACCGAAGGCTCAGGTGAATCTGGGCAGTCTAAAGAACCTAAAGAAGCTAGCGAGATGGCAGCGATTGCTGGCGCCTCCCAAATTAAAGAAGTCACTACTGAGAAGCCAGAGAAGCCAGAGAAGTCGGAAAAGACAGAGAAGGCTCCGGCTCCAAAGCGCCGCCGCCGCGCTGTAAGTACTGGGGTAATCACACCCGAATAGAGCTCAAATTACCCAGTTTGACCTATGGGTAGGGCTCTCCGTATCCTTACCCTCTGCCAATTTCTTGGCTAAGTTTTAAATCCAAAAGTACCTAATTAGATGTGTTTGGAAAGGTGTCACCGTGTACGCGATTGTAAAAGCAGGCGGCCGTCAAGAGAAGGTTGCTGTAGGCGACACAGTTATCGTCGATCGTATCGATGCAAAAGCTGGAGCAGCTGTTTCATTTCCTGCGCTACTAGTTGTTGAAGGCACAAACGTCACATCTGATGCCAAGGCACTCGCTGGCGTAAAAGTAACCGGCGAAATTGTTGAAGAGCTTAAGGGTCCAAAGATTGACATTCTTCGTTACAAGAACAAGACCGGCTACCGCCGTCGTCAAGGTTTCCGTTCCCAAC
>ERZ889217.680-NODE-680-length-19519-cov-26.492345_pt1 | contig 19519 bp, 18 predicted proteins | sample MGYA00521098_ERZ889217 | MGnify/ENA primary metagenome ERZ889217 (study PRJEB32303, sample SAMEA104408613) | aquatic metagenome | biome: Brackish water; feature: Pelagic; material: water | place: Baltic Sea | collected 2014-06-10T22:04:00 | depth 2,362 m ... | reverse complement strand
GCCACCATCATCAGCCGTTGCCAGCGTTTCGACCTCCGACCGATCCGCGACGATGTGGCGGCGAAGCATTTGTTGTCCATCGCCAAACTGGAGAAAGTGGCGCTCGATCCTGCGGCGGCAGATGTCATTGCCCGCGCGGCCGAGGGCGGCATGCGGGATGCGGAGTCGATGCTCGATCAGGTTGTTTCCTTCTGCGGTGACAAAGTGGCGGAGGCGGATGTGCTCTCCATTTTCGGTTTCGCCTCGGCCGAGGACGTGGCCTCCCTCGGGGGACATATTCTCGCCGGTGACGCAGCAGCAGCCCTCGACCTGGTGGCCGCCCAAGACGGGACCGGCAAGGATCTCGGACGGCTGTTGGCCGATTTGGTCACCATGACGCGTGACTTGCTGGTCAGTGAAGTGACGGCCAAGGAATTGCCCGGACGGCGCGGCGAGTTGCTGGCGCCTTTGCGCGGACGTTTCACACCACGCAAGCTCACCGAGTTGCTCGAGATTCTTTCGTCGGCGGAAGCCGGCCTGCGTTTTACCCCGGATAAAAAGCTCCCCCTTGAAGTTGCTGTGATCAGGGGGGTCCAACTTCTTCACACCGCGGACCTCGATGAGGTACTGGATGCACTGGCCGGCCTGAGTGGTGGCGTTCCCGCGGGTCCATCCGCCCCGCCGCGCCCCGCGCCCCGCGCCGCCGCGCCGCAGCCCGCCATCGCGGTGGCCGCCAAACTGCCGGCTGTTATGGTCTCCGCGGATTCGCGCGCCACGTGGCAGCGCATCGTGGGCGACATCGTGGCCAAACAACCGCTGCGCAGCGCATGGCTCGACAAGGCGGGTGAGGTCGCCGAGGAAAATGGCGTCCTGCGGGTTGTCTTCCCAAGCGATCAGGAAAAGCAGCTGAAGACGCCGCCGGTCAAGGAGCAGGGTAAAATCATCGAGGCAATGTGGAAGGAGTTGACTGGTCGCGCTGTCGTCTTTCGCCCCGAAGCAACGGGTGCGGTCAGCGCCCCGATCGCGTCCGCAGCATCCGCCGCGCCGATTGCGGAAACTTTTGAAAACGATGCGGGCATCGAGGCGGCGATCGAATTGTTCGGTGCCACGCTCGAACCGGAGGAAAAATCATGAACATCCAAAAAATGATGAAAGAGGCGCAAAAAATGCAGGAGCGCCTGGCCCAAGCACAAACCGACCTTGCCTCGCAGGAGTTGGAGGTATCGTCCGGGGGCGGCAAAGTCACGGTCACCGCGAACGGATCGGGTGACATCACCGCGGTGAAAATTTCCAAGGACGTGGTCGATCCCGAGGACGTCGAAATGCTCGAGGATCTCGTGCTTTCCGGCGTCCGGGAGGCACAGGAAGCAGCGCGCAAGCTGCAAGCCGACACGATGGGCAAAGTGACCGGCGGCTTGGGTGGGTTACCGGGTTTGGGGCTCTGATCGGAGTTCTTGGCCGCGGGGCCGTCTTTTTTTGGCGGGACCCCGCTGCGGGTGTCGGCATGCGCCCGGCGCGTCGGGGACGCCGCGCCCTACCGGGAGGGGGGATGCGTGCTACCGGCTCAACTCGAGCATGCGGCGGATGGGAGATTCGGCGCGGGTCCGCAATACTTCGGGGATAATGATTTGCGGCGTGAGGTCGCGCAGGCAGTCGCGCAGTTTCTCCAGCGTGTTCATCTTCATGTATCGGCAGTCCGCGCAAGCGCAATGGTCGGTCGGGCCGGGGATGAAAGTTTTTCCCGGGATCTCGCGCCGGAGCCGGTGAAGCATGCCGGATTCGGTGACGATGATGAAGGCTTGGGCCGGAGATTCTTGGCAGTAGCTGACCATTTTTTCGGTCGAGCAAACTTCGTCGGCCAGCAGGCGCACCGCGTGGGTGCATTCGGGATGCGCGACCACGGGGGCCGCGGGGTATTCGGAGCGGATTTTTTCGATGCTTTGGCGGGTGAATTCGACGTGCACGTAGCAGTTGCCCTTCCACAGGGTCATAGGACGCCCGGTCTGCTCGGTGACCCAGGATCCGAGGTTCTCGTCGGGGACGAAGAGGATATTGCGGTCGGCCGGGACGCTTTCGACAATTCTGACCGCATTGCCGCTGGTGCAGATGACATCGGAGAGCGCCTTCACCCCGGCCGAGCAATTGATGTAAGCAACCACGTAATAATTTTTCGCAGCGTGCTCCTCGAGGTAGGCGGCCAGTTTCTCGGGCGGGCAGGAATCGCTGAGCGAACAGCCGGCGTTGAGATCGGGAAGAACCACGGTCTTGCCGGGGTTCACGATTTTCGCCGTCTCTCCCATGAAGTGAACGCCGCAAAAAGCGATGACGTCGGCTTCCGTCTCGGCCGCCCGGTAGGCGAGGCCAAGCGAGTCACCCACGTGGTCCGCCAATTCCTGTATCTCGGCTCCTTGGTAGTTGTGGGCGAGAATGACGGCGTTCCGCTCGCTTTTCAGGCGCTTGATTTCGTCGGCCAGAAACATGGGATATGTATAAATGCGCGGGTGCGCCGGGACAATCAGAGGGCGAGACCGTCGAGGTCGGCCGGAGTGCCGAGGGAATGGATGGATGTTCCCTTGCGAATCCGTCCCAGCATGCCCGCAAGTGTTGTGCCGGGACCGAGCTCGAGAAAAGTATCGCATCCCATCTCGTCGAGCAGATACGTCATGCTATCAGCCCAACGAACACTCCCGGTCACTTGCTCGGCGAGGGAGCGTCGGATGTCATCCGCCGCACGCACCGGCTTGGCATCGACATTGCAGACCACGGGATAGCGCGGTTCGTGCAGCGGGGTATGCAGGAGCACTGCGCCGAGACGTTCGTAGGCCGGTTGCATGAGCCGTGAGTGGAAGGCGCCAGCCACCTTGAGTTCCACCGCTTTGCGAATGCCGTAATCTTTGGCCAGGCCGACCGCGAGGGCAACCTTGCCTGCTTCGCCCGAAACAACGATCTGCCCGGGGGAATTGAGGTTGGCCACATCGACATCGGTCGCGGCGGCGAGGTCACGCACGACATTTTCGTCCGCCCCGATCATGGCGGCCATTCCCCCCTCGGTTGCCTCGCAGGCTTCCTGCATGAATTGTCCGCGTTGGGCGACAAGGCGCAGTCCGGTCGCGAAGTCGAAGGTGCCGGCGGCGGCATGGGCGGTGAATTCGCCGAGAGAGAGTCCGGCGCATCCGGCCACGGGGAAATCCCCCAGCCTTTCCCTCACCACGGCAAGGGCGGCCAGGCCGTGGACGTAAAGCGCGGGCTGGCAGACGGAGGTCTTGGTCAGTTCCTCCTCGGGGCCTTCCCAGCAGATTTTGCTCAACGACCAGCCAAGGATTTCATCGGCCTGACGGAAGATTTCCGCGGCGGCGGGGAAGTTTGCCGCCAGTTCTTTGCCCATGCTGACGGCTTGGGCTCCTTGGCCGGGAAAGATCAGGGCAGTATGACGGGTGAGCATAGGAAATTGCAGCGACCAATACTATGACATACTTTACCGAACCATCCTCAAAAAAGCAAGACTGGTCTCGCTCCCTTTAGAAAAAGGAAATTTGTTGTGCGGGGCGGTGATGGGGGGGCTGTGGCGGGTGGCTTCCCCAAAAACTCCAACGGACTCCCCACCGCTCTCAGCCGGAACGATGCAGTTGAGATCTACCCATTGTAGCCGTGGCACAGAATGCCGCGGCTACAGCCTGCGCTGAGGTGGGGCCCAGCAAATGGTGAGTGGATTACGATTTGTGCAACCTTCCGTGCGCGGCTCGCGGGGACGCTCGCCCTCTAGGCAGACCAACTCATGGAGGGCGGCCGTCCCCGGCTGCCGCCCAGTTGTTCAACAGCATGAATCCGGCTCGGCTCAGTGCCAGGCCGGGCCTGATGACCCCTGATGTGCTCAACTTGCCCATGGTCTCGTGGGCTTAGTGGGCCGAAACTTGCGAGTCGGGGAAAGTGCATGATCTGCTGCGGTTGGTCCTCCGCCGTTGCGATGGCAGGTGGAAAACTTCCCGGCGTTGGCTCGCGGTTCGGTCGGCCGCATGACATTGTTGCTTCGGCTGTATTCTCTGTGGAACAAGGCGGGTTCGATCGGCCAGCGGCCGCAGCAACGAAGGCAGAGGTAAGGGGGCGAACTCGGGCAAGGGAGGACGACCAACGAGGCTGCGCCAGCCGACCAGCCAAGCAGAAAGCCCCCGATTGACCGCTTGGTACCCATTTTTATTCGCCCCGGCTTCAATAACACATTCTCAATAATTGCCATTAGCCACTCATGGTCAGGGGGTTGCCAAAAGGGAAAAAAAATAGGCCGCAATGGTATTTTTCTCTTGCCCCCGCTACAGGTTCGATGTTGAGTAGTAGCAATGAAAACAATCACCGGCACCTCCCACCTGATTATTTTAGTCGCGGCGACTGCGCTCTTTGCCACCACTGCCTTCGCGCAGACCCAAAAAAATTACAAGAGTGGAACCATCAACGTCACCCCAGCCAACGTCTCTACGACAACCCTCAATGGTGTGATCAATTCCATTTCTGGCACGGCGGTCGTTAACATTACGGCTCGCAACGTCCGGGTGACCACGGTCAGCGGTGGAACCCTGAATGTTGGTGCTATCTCAGGCACAGCAGGCTCCGTGCCCACCACGGTTACTACATTGAGCGGAGGAAGGGTCACGGTCAACACGACCGGCGCTCTCACCTTGACCGCTGGCACCAACCTGCGGGTTGCGGTAACCAACAACGGTCAGGTCATATTCAACCAGGCTTCAAATGGGTCGTACTCCGGAGTGATGAGCGGGAGAGGTAAACTGAGCAAGGTCGGCAATGGAAGTCTTACCTTGCTCGCAGCGAATACTTACGCGGGCGTTACTACGGTCAGCGCCGGAACACTCCGTGTTAACACAAGCAGCGTGCGCGGTCCCATCGACAACCTCAGTGTTCTGGTGTTTGATCAAAGGTCAGAGGGGACTTATGGCGGGGTCTTAAGCGGCACGGGCATAATGAACAAAGTCGGCGATGGTACCATGACCTTGACGGGAGCCAACACCTTCACCGGACTGACTACGGTGTTCGCCGGAAAGCTCCGTGGTAACGCAAGCAGCTTGCGCGGTTCTATCGACAACCGCACTGTTGTGGCGTTTGACCAAAGGTCAGACGGGACTTACAATGGAGTCCTAAGTGGCACGGGCGAATTGAACAAAGTCGGCGATGGTGTACTGACCCTGCGCGGAGCCAACACCTTCACCGGGCTAACCGTGTTGACCGCGGGTACGATTTCGGGCAATACGTCCAATTTGCGTGGAGCGATCCGCAACAACGCAACCCTTGAGTTCAATCAAGCAGGTACGGGGAATTATGCTGAGGTGATCAGCGGAATTGGTATCTTACGCAAGGCCGGTTCTGGATCGGTCAGCTTCACAGGCGCGAATTCCTACACCGGTGCCACCCAAATCAGTGCAGGCGCCTTGTTTATCGAAGGCGACCAAGAGAACGCCACCGGTGCTCTAACAGTTGCTTCGCGCGCCACCTTGGGCGGAAAAGGTATGATTGGCGGCAACACGACCATAGCGTCTGGCGGCAGCCATCGTATCGGCGCGAGTGCAAGCGGCAGCCAAGCAGGGTATCAGACGTTCACCAAGGCGCTGACTTACGAAGGTGGTTCCCAAGCCTTCTGGCGCCTTACGGCCAACACAACCGTGGCAGTCACGGGCGGAAGCCAAAACTTCGACCAAGCGGGTGTCGGGACGCTTCTTTCAGTGATGCCAACGGCCACCTTCAATCTCGCCTTCAATGCTTCCGGCAGCACTGTGGATTGGTCCGATGATTTCTGGAATGCAGCCAAATTGAATACGCGCGGTTGGTTGGTTTTTAATGCGGCGACTATTTCCGCTGCTGGTCAAGATGTCTTCACTCTTAATCCGCCAAATCAGTGGACTGACAGCCAAGGCGTTCGTTTGTCTGATATTCGTCCTGAATACACCTTCGCTTTCTATAAGGATCAAGCCGCCGGTGAGCTGTATTTGAATTACATCTACAGTCCCTAATCCGAGGATCTTTGGACAATTGCCGATTGAGTTAGGGTCTGGCGGGACGTAGTGCTCAAGTCCTGTGTGGGAAAAGTTCATCAGTTGGCCGGCCGCCCTCTTACTGGCATCGGGCTTTGGTTTGACTCAAGTCCTCCTCGGAGGTTGGTGGTATCCTTGGCTTGCGGCGCCCGGATTGTTTTTCGTCGCTCTTGCCGCCGTCTTGGCCGGCGGGCAAGGCTGGCGCCTTTCCACGGCTCCGGGTGCCTGGTGCTCGGGCTTGGCGCTGGCTTTGGCCGGTTATCTTTTTTGGCGGCAGGCAACCAGCCTTGATGCTTATGCCGCGCGGGAGGACGCGTGGCTGCTGCTTGGGGCCCTCTGCGTCTACCTGACCGTGGCCTGGCACTTGCGCGGAGCAGGCCCTCGCTGGTTGCTGATCGGCGTCCTTCTTACCCTTTCCACCGCCCAAGTGCTCCTTGCCGTGGCGCAGTTTGCCGCGGTGATGCCTTTTCATCCCATGGCTGACCTGGCCCGACAGTTGCGGTTGCCGGACGGCAAGCTGGCGGTGGCCAACCTCGGACTGATCACCGGGACACTGCATGCCCGCACGGCGCTGTCCGGCGTTCTGGAGGTCACCACATTCCTCGCGCTGGGGCTGCTCGTTTGGGGGCGCTGTGCGGTGTGGGTCAAATTGCTCCTTCTCTGGGCGGCGGCCGCGGGATTTGTCGGTATGATCATCTGCCTGTCGCGGTCGGCTTATCTGGCCCTCCCGGCCGGGTTGATTGTCTTTGCCCTGGTCAGCTTTTTTGTCGTCCAGCGCAGTGTGGTCAGGCACCGGTTGCTTCTTGCCGCGGGTGCTCTGGGTTTGGTCGGCCTCGCTTTGGGGCTCGGGGTGGCGACCGGCTACGAGAGCTTGGCCGTCTGGTTCCGCTTGGAAGAATTGGCGGTGGACAAATACCGGCAGGACCTCTGGAGCATCACGGTGCCCCCCATGCTCACGCTTGATCCAGTCTTCGGCGCGGGCGCGAACACGTTCGAGGATCTGGCCCGTCGTTACCGCGGCCTGGGTTTCACCGCAGACCCGATTCATGCCCATAGCGACTGGTTGCAATTGCTCATCGAATATGGGTGGGTCGGCCTGGTCCTTGGGGCGGGCTTTTCCTTCGTTCACTTTGCCGCCGGATGGCGGAATGCGCTCCGTTTGGCCCGAAAGACACCGGCCGACGGTTTTTTGCCGCAGAGCATGGAGTTGGGTTTGGCCACGGGGTCCTTGGCGGCTTTTGCCGCCATCGGCACCCATGTGGTCTTCGACTACAGTCTGCACCTTCCCATCGTCGCCTTGCTCACGGCGTTGTGCGCGGGGTGGTTGGCGGCGGCGCGACCGGGGCCGCCTGATGCGCCGGAGTCGGTGCCGCCTTGGTTGAGGCCGCTCGGGTTATTGCCCCTTCTCCCGGGGCTTGTCTTGGCTCTCTGGATCTGGCGCGATGCGCCGGCCGAGCGTCAGGTGCTGGCGGCGGAAAACGCGCTGGTTCCCCTGCAGGTGGAAAGAGTGGCCGCTGCTGCGGCCGCGGGCTTGGCCGCTTCCCCGCAGCACCCCAGATTACTCTGGCTCTCGGGCTTGGCTGCGCGGCAAAAAGCTTCTGCCCTCGCTGAGTCGAACCCGCGTGAAGCCATGACCGGTCTGCTCGAAGCGGCCGACTATTACCGAGCGGCGGTGGAGGTGCGCCCCGAGGATGTCTTTGCTTGGTATGAATTCGGCCGGACCTTGGACACGGCGGCCTTCGCCACGGAAACTGTCGCGCAGCTAAGCGGCAATCCCGTAGAAGTTGCAGATTTGCAGTTGAAGGTGAACAAACTTCGCACCGAAGCCCTTGCGGCCCATCTCCGCTGCATTGGCCGGGATCCGGACCATGCTCGCGGGTATGAGAGTCTGGCCCGCCACTACGCCATGCAAAGGGAGCCGGAGCGGGCTCGCCGGTCGGCGGAACTCGCCACCCGTCTGACCGGGTCACGGCAGGCCGGGGCGATGCTGAATGTCCTCCGCACGGCCGAGGAAAAAGAAGAGCGCTGAGCCCGGATCCAGACCCGAGAGATTAAGCCTAGAAAGAGCGTTGAGAGTTTATGGTTGAGGGTTGAGAGGTTGAAAGCCAACGACTTCTCGGGTTTGGGTGCGGTCACCCCAAGGATGAGGCCAGCCGATGGCGTAAACTGTTCAAGCTCAGTCCCTCAATTGGTCGCCGCGCCGGACTCCGGCTCTCATCACTCAACTTTCAACTACGGTTTTAGGGGTAAGCAGAGCGGAGGCTTGGCCGCCCGGCCCCAAGGCAGAGAACCGGGGATTTGGCAGAGTGAGATTGGTAGCCTGAGTTTGAGCATTTGCTGCGCGGCCCCGGAGGTCAGCGACCAATCCTCATTCCGCGGGAAACCATCCGTGAAATCGGTGTTCTTGGTCGTTCCATCGCCCGTGCCCAGCTGGTGACGCGGGCGAAACCGCCGAGCCCCGCTGATTCCAGGGGCCCAAAAAGCAAGGGGACATCGGCATTTACACGGCCTGTCCGGCAGCGTGTGCGCTGGCCCAAGCCCACTGGAAATTGTAGCCGCCGAGCCAGCCGGTGACGTCGACCACCTCGCCGATGAAAAAAAGGCCCGGCACGGAGCGGGCTTCCATGGTTTTGGAAGAAAGTTCGCGCGTGTCCACGCCACCGAGGGTGACTTCCGCTTTGGGATAGCCCTCGGTGCCGGAGAACTCGACCGGCCAGTGGTGGATGAGGCCCTGGACGCGGACCCGCTCCGCGGCCGCCCACTGAGCCACCGGCTTGGCCGGTGCATGGCGCTCGCACCAGGCCTCGGCAAATCGCTTGGGCCAGACGGCCGACAATTGGGCGACTGCCGTGCCCCGGCCCGGCGAAGGAAGGTCACCGCCGGCCGGCAGGAGGTCGAAGGCGAGCCTTTCGCCTTCGCGCCAGTAGTTGGAGATTTGCAAGACAGCGGGTCCACTCAGTCCGCGATGGGTCACGAGCATCGCTTCCTCAAAGACCGCTTTCCCGTGCCGCACCCGGACGGGCAGGGCAACGCCGCTGAGCGGGCCGAGTTCGTGCTTGTCGGCTTCCCCGAAGGTGAGGGGCACGAGTCCGGGGCGAATCTCGGTAAGTTTCAGTCCGAACTGTTTCGCGATACGGTAGCCAAGGTCGCTCGCGCCGAGTTTGGGAAAGGAAAGACCTCCGGTGGCAACGACCAGCGCATCGCAGGTCAAGGTGGTGGTTTCGGTGCGTACCTGGAAGCGGTCGGGTTTCTGCACCTCAACGACGCGGGCCCCGCAGCGGATTTCCGCCCCGGCCCGGGCACATTCCTTGAGCAGGAGCTCGATGATCTCGCGCGAACTTGTGTTGCAAAAAAGCTGCCCGAGCTTCTTCTCATGCCATCGGATGCCGTGGCGTTCGACCAAGGCGAGGAAGTCACCCGGGGAGTAACGGGCCAGAGCGGAGCGGCAGAATTCCGGGTTGGAGGAGAGATAGTTGTCCGGGCCGGCCCGCAGGTTGGTGAAATTGCAACGCCCGCCGCCCGAGATGGCGATTTTTTTGCCGGGCCGGTCGCTGTGTTCGAGGACGAGGACACGGCGTCCATTTTGCGCGGCGGTCAGAGCGCAAAATAGTCCGGCGGCTCCGGCACCGAGGACAACGACATCAGGCGGCTCCATCATGGCCTCATCTTGCGCGAGACGCGGGGCACTGACGATGTCTTTGATGCTGCTTGGTCGGCGGGATGGCTTGTGCTACGAAGTCCGGTCAACCATGCCAAAAAAAGTCGCCAAGAATAAACCGCAGCCGACGCGTAGCGAGTGGGCTGCTGTCCGGGGCTCGCAAATCCACGGACGAGGGATGTTCGCCAAAAAGACCATTCCCAAGGGAACGCGGGTCATCGAATACACCGGCGAGCGGATCACCAAGGCCGAGGGGTGGCGCCGGGAGTTGGCGCGGCAAGAGAGGGCCGAGCGCGGGGAGGACGGCTGCATCTACATTTTCGAGCTGAATACCAAGGTCGATATCGACGGCAGTGTGCGGTGGAACACCGCGCGCTACATCAACCATTCGTGCGAACCCAACTGCGAGTCGCAGGTCGTGCGCGGTCGCGTCTGGGTGGTGGCCATCCGCGAAATCCGGCCGGGCGATGAGCTGAGCTACGACTACTACTACGATTACGAGCACTACCACGAACATCCTTGCCGTTGCGGCGCGAAGAACTGCGCCGGCTACATCGTGAAAGCGCCCCTGCGCTGGCGCGTGCGCCGGGCCGCCCGGAAGGGCAGAAAAAAGAGCACGGGCAAGGCGTCCTAGTCTTGGGCGGCCAGTGCGGCGCCGACCGCCTCCTCGAGGCGTCCGCGCGGCGAGGCATCCACCAGTTTTCCCTCCCGGTCGAGCAACCACATGGTCGGCACAGATTGGATGCCGAACCGCTTGGCCAGTTCGTTTTCCCACCCCTTGCCGTCGAAAAATTGCGGCCAAGTCATTTTGTTCTCCGCGGTGAATTTTTCAAAAGCGGCTTTGTTTTCGTCGAGGGAGATGCCAACAACTTCAAAACCCTGCCCGCGGAATTTTTCATAGGTGGCGACCAATTCGGGAACTTCCTCGACACAGGGCGGACACCAAGTGGCCCAGAAATCGAGGAGCACGACCTTGCCGCGCAGGTCGGTGAGGTCGAAGTTTGATCCGTCGACGGCGGTGAAGGTCAGATCCACGGGTGTGTCCCGCATGGCCATCATTTCCAGGGCGGCTTTGGCCGCGCCGGAGAGTTCGGGATCATCGTCCTTGGTCAGATCGGTGAAGATGGCCCGCGCGCGGTCGGGTTCGTAAATTTCGAGCGCTTGGGCTTTGGTCATGCGCAGAACGGGCAGGCGGGCGTCTGCGGGATGGGTTTCGATGAATTTTTCGATCGCCTCGGAAAGTGCGCGGGCCGACTGCTCGGAGCGTTGGCGGTCGAAGTCCATGGAGGCGAGTTGCAGGAGGACCAGACCGGCATCGGCCCGCACGTTCTCCGGTGCTTCCTGGTCATCGGCGATCGACTCCAGTTCCGCCGCCTGACCGGTCATGTCCGGCTCGCGTTCCTGCACCATGGCGAGCGAATTGGCGATTTGCATGACGGCCATCCGCGCTTCCCAGCGGTTCGGACTTTGCGGGTAATCCTGGAGGAACTGTTTAAAGTGTCCAAGTTGCTCGGCGAGCCGCGCCGCGAGCATTTGGCGCCCGGCTTCCTGGTCTTCTTCAGGCAGGCTTTCCGTGAGTCGGGCTGCCTCGTTTTGCAGGTTTTCCCATGCGGCGTTTTCGTCGGCCGAAGCCGGGAGGCAGGAGGCGACGAGAAGCAGGACGGAGCCGAGGAGACTTTTCATGATGTGGGATTCTCTGGCGCCTCGTGGCCGGTGGCAAGCCGAGGACCGGCGCGAAACCGGCTCAGCGCGGCAAACACCGTGGCGACCGGCAGGCCGGGGAGGTTTCCGTCCGGAGCACGCAAAACGCGGACCTGCTCGTGGGGCGGTGCCCAGACACCGGGATCGGTTGGCCCGAAGAGGAGCAGGCTGGGTACGCCTGATGCGGCTGCGAGGTGGCTGACCCCCGTGTCGTGGCCGAGGTAGAGCTGGGTTCCAGCCAGCCGGTTCGCCAATTCGGGCAGCGGGAGGTTCTCCCAAAAGGTAACCCGCGATCTGTCCAGCCCGCGCAGGGCACCTACCGCCGCGGCGTCGGCTTCGCCCCCGATGATGGCCAGATGCACCTCGGAATTGGCGGCGAGGAGCTGCCCGGCCAACTGCCGCCACTTCTCCACCGGCCAGTTTTTTGCCGTGCTACCGGACCCGGGATGCAAGGCGACGGTCACTGCCCCGTGTTTTGCCGGGGTGAGGGCGAGCCGGGTGGCCCGCCCGGCCAGAGGAAGGCCAAGTGCGGTGAGCGGCGCGGCGAGCTGATCGATGGCGTGCGACGATTCGCCCGGACGATGCGGGCCGGTAATGATGCGGGCTGCTCCGGCATTTTGCAGATTCTCGGCGAAGACGCCGTCGGGATCGTAAAGGTAGCTGAGGATGAGGTCGAACGATCCGAAAAATCCGCGCAGGCCCGGGTCGAGTACCGTGCCCCGGGTGAAGAAGCCGGCCAGCGGCCCGTATTCGATCGAGCGGACGTCATCGATCAGACCTGAAGTTTTCGCGAGGGCGGCGATCCCCGGGTAAGCGAGCACCTCGAGCCGCGAATTCGGAGCGGCCTCGCGCAGGGCGTTGAGTACCGGCAGGGTGAGGAGAAAATCCCCGAGGGCACCGCCGCGAATGACGAGTGCGCGTTGAAACAGGGCCGCGGCCACCGGTTGGGCTTAGTATCCGCGCATGGCGGACATTTGACCGCCGAGCACGCCGCCGCCTTCCCACTTGGCCGGACGGTTCCACGGGATGGTGCTGACACCGGGACGGGAGGTTGCGCTGTCTTCGGTGCCGGCGCAACCGGGAAGACTCGCGGCGAGGCACGCGGCGAGGAGGGCAGCCAGAAGCGGGCGTTTCATGAAAGACGCACTCAGTCGCGCAAGGCTTGGTAAATGACGCGGTCGCCGGGCATGACCGAGAGGCCGCGCGGGACGGTGCGGACAAGAATATCGGCGATGGAGGTCGAGGGCTCGACAGAGGTGACGCGGATTTTGCCGAGGAATTGTCCATCGCGTTGCACGAGCATTTCCGCGTTGGGAACCACCCCTTGACGATCGCCGAGGCTGAGAACGACGAAGTTCCATGCTTGGTTCACGGCAAGAATTGTTCCCGAAAGGCCTTGGCGCATCTGCACTTTCTGCCGTCCGTCCTCCTTGCGGCGCAGTTCGGATATTTGCGTGCTGAGGCTGGTATTTTGGTCCTGCAGTTGCTGGTTGACGGTTTCCAACTCCGTCATGCGTGCTTGTGCCTCGGCACTTTCAACGGCGACCGGCGCCCCGTCCGAGGTGGTCGGCGACTGCTCCAACTCGGCTATCTGCGTCTCCAATTCCCCGATTCTGGTGTCCTTGGCTTGGCTGTCTGATTCCAGGTCTTTGGCTTGCTGTTGGGCGGCGGCGAGTTCTTCCTTGGCTTTGTCCCGCTCCCCGCGGGCTTCACCCAGTTCCGCCGAGATTTTTTCTTTCTCACCCCCGAGTTGACTGACTTCTTTTTTTTGCGCTTCGAGTTCCCCTCTGGCCGCTTCGAGTTGCTGATCGGTCAGAGTCAGCTGGCTTTGCACAACGTCCACCTCACTGCGCGCCTCAAGCAGTCTGTCGCGGTTAAGGAAGCCGAGCACGGCAGCGCCCAGCGAAATGAAGATACTGGAGATAAGAAGAATTTTGGTCATGGGAACAGCGTAGGGGGCCAATGAGGAGCGTATGTCTATAGGACCCGCTGCCGCCCAAAACAAGCTGTTTGTCCGATGGTCCTTTTTTTGTTTGGCGCCTCGGCGCGCGATGAGAGTTGTCTCTGCGCGGGGTGGCGGTAGATTGAATTGGCACCGGGGGCCGTGGAGATCCGACTGACGAACCCCGCCAGGGCAGGAATGCAGCAACGGCAGTTTGCTCGGTTCTGTCGCGGTCTTCCGGTGCCCTTTGCTGAAGGCCGGCTTATAGGCTTGCCTGCACGGGGTATTTCCGGTGCCTTGCCTTTAGTAAATGACTGGCCGCCGTGAATTTCCTGCCTTTGGCAAAATTCTCGCTTACCTCGTTGTTGTCTTCCTATCGGGATGTCTCGTGGCGCCCCCGATTTACTGGGCGGGGCAGGCTCTCGAGGCAGCAGGGGTCACCGATTGGCTGGCCAAGTTTCCTTTTCATCGCGTTCTTTCCCGCTGCCTCCAAGTCAGCGCCCTGATTCTCCTTGTCCCCGCCTTGCGCTGGATCGGCCTGCGACGTCCGTCGGATCTGCATCTGGGCCGGAATCCGAGATCGGTCGCCGATCTGGCGGCGGGTCTCGTTCTTTCCGTCGCCTTGGTCGCGGTCGTGGCGGTGCTTTGTTTGCTCACCGGTTGGTCCGAAGCACGTCCGGGAGCGCTTTGGTCGGGGGTTCTGCGCATCCTGCCAACCGCTGCGGCGGTGTCCGTTGTGGAGGAAATCGTTTTCCGCGGGGTCGTGCTCGGGATCTGTCTCTGGTCCCTGCCGCGCTCGGCGGCTATTGCGTGGACCACGGTCCTTTTTGTGGTCGTCCACTTCATCAAGCCGGCCAAGACCGCTATCGCGGCCGACGCGGTGCATTGGTGGACGGGTTTCGCCGAGGTTCTCCGTTTTGCCGACGCGCTGCCGACCGCCGGGATTTTATTTTTCGGGGCAGCCAGTCTTTTTGCGGCCGGCTGGATTCTGGGGTCGGCCACGGTGGCGACCCGTTCGCTCTGGCTGCCCATCGGGCTGCATGCCGGCTGGGTTTTCGCGCAGCAAACCACAAATCTTTTTCTGCAAACCACCGCGACCGGTCCTTCCGGGTGGTTGCCATGGGTCGGACCGAATCTGGTGAGCGGTGCGGTCCCCACCGGCCTCGTGCCGCTCGTTGCGCTGCTGGTCACGGGGTTGCTGGTCAAATTCTACCTTCATCATGTCTTCCGCCCGGTGGTTCCGCGTTTGGATTGAGGCGGCGGCCGGGTTGCTTTATCCGCCGCACTGCGCCGGTTGCGGCAAAGCGGTGGGCCGGAGCGACGCTGGGCTTTGCCGCGGTTGCCGGCGGGCCCGACCGCGCTTGGGTGGATCGCGGTGCGAGGTTTGCGGCCAACCTTACAGCGGTGCGATCACGTCGAGCTTCCGTTGCCCGAACTGCGGCGACCGCGAGTTGTCTTTTGACTTTGCCACCGCCGCTTACCGCAGCCGCGGGGTGGTCCGTGACCTCATCCACCAGTTCAAATACAACCACCGCACGCACCTCCGGCATTTGCTGGCCCGGATGCTGAGTGAGGGCTTCCGTGACCCGCGTCTGCACGGACAGATGCCGTCTGCCCTCGTGCCAGTCCCGCTCCATCCGACGCGACAGCGGGAGCGGGAGTTCAACCAAGCCGAAGTGCTGGCCTCTCTGGCCGGGGCGCGTCTCGGCGTGACGGTCGACAATTGCCTGGAGCGCACCCGCTACACCTTGACCCAAACTCATTTTCACCGCGACGAGAGATTCGAAAACCTCGAGGGTGCTTTCGCCCTGCGGCGCGGCGCGGAGGTGGCCGGACGCGACCTTGTTTTGGTCGACGACGTCCTGACCACCGGTTCGACGGCCGACGCTTGCGCGAGGGTCCTGCGCGAAGCGGGGGCTTCCTCGGTGGTTGTCATTACAGTTGCCCGCGGATAGGAAGAAGCCATGGGAATTTTTCAAAAACCGGCCCTCAAGCTGCGGTCGAAAATCAAGAGCAACGTCCCCGAGGGCCTGTGGACCAAGTGCCCGTCTTGCGGCGAGGTCATCACCCAGACCGAGCTGCAACAAAATCTCCAGGTGTGCCCCCGTTGCCAGCATCACATGACGCTCGGGGCGCGCGAGCGGATTGAGAGTCTGGCCGACGAGGGCTCGTTCGAGGAACACGATGCCGGGATGCTTTCGGTCGACTCCCTCAAGTTCCGCGGTGTCGCCACCTACCAGGATCGCCTCGAGACTTACCGTAAAAAAACCGGACTCAAGGACGCCGTTATCACCGGAGACGCCAAGATCGGGGGGCGCCCGGTCGGTATCGCCGTGATGGATTTCAATTTCATCGCCGCCACCATGGGCTCGGTGGTCGGCGAGAAAATCACCCGGACGATCGAGCGGGCGACGAAAAACAAGTGGCCCGTGATCATCATTTCAGCGTCCGGCGGCGCGCGGATGTATGAGGGAATGCTCAGCCTGATGCAAATGGCGAAAACCAGCGGGGCGCTGGCGCGTCACGCCGCGGCCAAGCTGCCCTACATCTCCGTGCTGACCAATCCCACCACGGCCGGCGTCATGGCCAGCTACGCTTCGCTCGGGGACATCATCATGGCCGAGCCGAAATGCATGATCGGCTTCGCCGGTCCGCGGGTCATTCGCGAAACCACGCACCAGGAATTGCCCAAGGGTTTCCAGACCGCCGAGTTCCTGCAGGACCATGGACTGGTCGACATGATTGTCGCGCGGCACCGTTTGCGCGAAACACTCTCCCAACTGCTCGATTTCTTTGGTCGGAAGCAGTGAACTACCGCGATTCCCTCGCGTGGCTTTTCGGGACGCAAAGCTTCGGCATCAAGCTGGGGCTGGAAAACACGCAACGTTTGCTCGAAGCCTGCGGCCGGCCGCAGGACCATTTGCGTTTTCTCCACGTCGCCGGCACGAACGGCAAAGGCAGCACCTGTGTCATGATGGACTCCGTCCTGCGCGCGGCCGGCCACCGCACCGCACTTTATACCTCGCCGCATCTCGTCGACTTCCGCGAACGTGTCCGGGTCGACGGGCAGATGATCCCGGAATCCTCCACCGCGGAGGGGCTTACCTTGCTCCGCGATGCATCGGAGGGTTGGGAGCAAGCCCCGACTTTTTTCGAATTGGCCACCGTTCTCGCCGCATGGTGGTTCGCCCGCGAGGAGGCGGAGTTTGTCGTGTGGGAAACCGGCATGGGCGGGCGTCTCGATGCGACCAACGCGGTGACGCCGCTGGTCTCGGTCATCATGCCGGTGGGACTCGATCACCAAGCTTGGTTGGGCGAAACGATCACCCTCATCGCTGCGGAAAAAGCCGGCATCATCAAACCCGGTGTCCCGGTGATATCCGCGCCGCAAGCCGACGAGGTCCGTGCCGTGCTGGAAGCCAAGGCGGTGGAGGTTGGGGTGCAGATCGGGTTCGTCAGTGCCCCTTGGGAGACCGGACCCGTCGGTCTGGCCGGTGCGCACCAAAGATGGAATGCGGCCGTGGCGCTCGCTGCCTTGCGGGCGGCCGGCGTGGAGGTCGGGGAAGAAGCTGTCCGTTCGGGACTGGCCAAGGTGAAGTGGCCCGGACGTTTCCAGCGCGCCGGTGCGGCTCTGGTCGTCGATGGGGCGCACAATCCTCCGGCGACCGCGGTGCTGGTGGCCACGTGGCGGGAAGTTTTCGGCCACGTCAAGGCACGTTTGGTCTTCGGCGTCTTGAGCGACAAGGACGCCTCCGCGTTGTTGCACCTGCTGCGCACCATTGCCGACGAAGTCTGTTTGGTGCCGGTGGCCGGTGCGCGCGGTACCTCGGTCGATGAATTACGCCCGATCGCCGAAGCGGCGGGGTTCCCAGCCGTGTATACCTCGACCCTTGAGGAGGTCTTGGCCAAAGAGCGGCAAGACAGCACTCCGGTGCTTGTGACCGGCTCACTTTTTCTGGTTGGCGAGGTTTTGGCGCTGCTGGAGGGGGCGCCGAAGCCGGTGGCTTCAGCGCAATAAATCTGACGATGCGGCGGCGTCCCCGTCGCTACAGTTACCTCAGCGCGGCGATCTCCGCCGCGCGATCCTTCGCCCGAAAAACGGATGTCCCCGCCACCATCACATCGGCTCCCGCTTCCCGGCACTGGCGCGCGGTCGCGACATTGATCCCGCCGTCCGCCGTGATGTGGAAATCGAGGTTGCTCTTTTTCCGGAGCTCCGCGGCGGCGCCGATTTTCGGGAGCATCTCTTCCCTGAACGGTTGCCCGCCGAAACCGGGTTCGACGGTCATGATGAGCAGGATGTCGAATTGCCCGAGATACGGTTCGATCGAGCCGATCGGGGTGTGAGGATTGATGGCCAACCCGGCTTTCCTGCCGGCGGCGCGAATGCGCGCGAGTGTCTCGGGCACATCGGCCTCGGCCTCGAGGTGGATGTCGACCGACGCCGCCACCGGAAGGTAGCGGTCGAGGTAGCGGTCCGGATTGGTAATCATGAGATGGACGTCGAGCGGCCGGTCGGTATGCCGCGACGCCGCCTCGACAATGGCCGAGCCGAACGAGATGTTGTCCACGAAATGACCGTCCATCACATCGCAGTGGATCCAGTCCGCCCCCGCACGGGTTACGTCCGCCACTTCGTCGCCGAGCCGGGCGAAGTCACAGGCCAAGATGGACGGGGCAACGATAACTTGCATGAGGAGAGCTTACGATGAGCGCGGGCGAAATCCAAGGTTTCGACTGGCAACCGGACGTCTTCTACATGCAGTCCGCCCTGCGTTGTGCGCACAAAGCGGCGGCGGCCGACGAGGTTCCGATTGGCGCGGTCATTGTGCGGAACGGCGAGGTCATCGGCCGGGCCTGGAATCAGGTCGAGATGTTGAAGGATGCCACGGCCCACGCCGAGATGCTGGCCATCACCCAGGCCGAGGCGGCGGTGGGTGATTGGCGGCTCAACGAATGCGACCTCTACGTGACCAAGGAGCCTTGCCCGATGTGCGCCGGTGCCATCGTTCTCGCGCGCCTGCGCCGTGTCGTCTTCGGTTGCCCCGACCCGAAAGGGGGTGCGGCCGGGGGATGGATCAATCTTTTGCAAAGCGACACGCTCAACCACCGGTGCGAGGTCACGAGCGGCGTCTTGGGGGAGGAGTCCGCCGCGCTGCTGCGTCAGTTTTTCGGCAAAAAGCGCGCGCCGATTTCGGAGAGCTGATCGACGCTCAAGGGGCTCGCTCCGCGGGCCATGGCGTGGATTTGTCGTTGATTGATCTCGTCGAGTTGCGGACGCAGGTAAGCGCCGAGGTCGACTGCCGGGCGCTCCGGGGGCGCGGCGAGTTCCTTCCGCCAAGCCTCGATCCAAGCCCATTGGATACGGCGGGATGCCTCCATTTCGGCGGCGAAGAAGCGCCGGACGGTATCCGGAGCCAGTCCCTGCTGCTGGCCCGCGGCCATCATGGTGTGCAGGATCGCGGTCTCCCGTTGCGGGTCGTAAACCGGCAGATCGGCGGAGTGTTTGGCCCACGCAATGTCGCGGGACATGCCGAGTCGCTGCTCGGCGAGTGAAGCCAGTTCGCCTTGCGGCGATATGCATCCGACCAGCAAAGCGGGCCCAAGAGCAAGGATGAAGAGCTTCTTATGCATCAGGATTCGTTCCGCAGTACGAAACGGTAACGTGCTTTGCCGGACCCCGAAGGGACTTCGGGCCGGGTGACGGCGTGGGCTTTGATCGTCATCATGCTCTTTTCTTATCTGCCCGGCCCGACCTTGGCGAGACTGGTCAGAGGATCAACATGCAATCGCCGTAGCTAAAGAAGCGGTATTTTTGGTCGATCGCCTCGGCGTAAGCCCCGCTCATCAGTCCCTGGCCGGCCAAGGCGCAGACCAGAACAAAGAGCGTCGATTTGGGCAGATGGAAATTGGTCAGCAGGGCGTCGGTGCGGACGAAGGTGAATCCGGGCTTGATGAAAATCTCGGTGCGTCCCTTTCCGGGGTGCACGGGCCCGGGCGGCAATGACTCCAAGACGCGCAAGCTGGTGGTGCCGACCGCGATGACACGCCCGGCGCGGTTGATCTCCTCCGCGCCTTCGGGCGATACAACGTAGTTCTCGCCGTGCATGCGATGCGCTTCGAGGTTGTCCCCGCGCACCGGCAGGAAAGTTCCCGGCCCGACGTGCAGGGTGACAAAAGTGTGCGGCAGCTTGGCCAGGATTT
>ERZ889217.679-NODE-679-length-19523-cov-18.009965_pt1 | contig 19523 bp, 16 predicted proteins | sample MGYA00521098_ERZ889217 | MGnify/ENA primary metagenome ERZ889217 (study PRJEB32303, sample SAMEA104408613) | aquatic metagenome | biome: Brackish water; feature: Pelagic; material: water | place: Baltic Sea | collected 2014-06-10T22:04:00 | depth 2,362 m ... | reverse complement strand
CTATAGGCAATAGGGATAACACCTTGGTAGATGGGGGTGTTTGCCGGCCCATGGCACCATCAGATGCTTACCCCCTTCCCAGAGAGACTCCAACTGGCAGACAGGGGGATTGGAAGGGGCAAGACTTTAGTCACCTAGATAACACAGTTCCAGCATCAAACGTTGGCCTAGGCGTGCATCAATGGCGCAAAATTGGCGCAGGGCCCGTTGCCGCTGCTCGGAGCGGAGCTGGCGCAGGTCGTTGATAGCCAGGGCCAGGCAATGGTGATCCAGTTCGGACATCGGCACCGCAAATCAGCAGCTCGATCGAACCGGCTCCGGGACAACCCTGCAAGGTGCAAGGGCCAGATCAGCAGCCGCCACCGGCTTAGATCGCCTGGAGCCGCGCCAGCTTCGCCTCCAAATAGCGGAGGAAGGGAGCCGCACTGAGGCGCTCGCCGCAGACCTGCTGCACCAACTCTTCGCCATTGACGCGGCGGCCCAGGGGCCAGACCTGCCCGGCTAGCCAGCCGCGCAGGCTGGCCTCATCCGCCTCGCCAACCCGCTGCTCAATCGGCCCGAGCTGGCGTTCCATCGCTTCAGCCAGCTGGGCACTGATCAGGTGGCCCAGGGCATAGGAGGGGAAATAGCCAAACAGACCCTCGGCCCAGTGGATGTCCTGCAGGCAGCCTTCGCGATCGCTGGGGGGCACCAGACCCAGGAGCAACCGCATGCGCTGGTTCCATTCCCCGGGGAGCTCGGCCACCGGCAGATCGCCTTCGATCAGGGCCAGTTCCAGCTCGTAGCGCAGCACGATATGGAGGCAGTAGCTCAATTCATCGGCCTCCACCCGGATCAGGCCGGGCTGCAGCGGATTGAGGGCGCGCCAAAAGCGCTGGGGTTCACCCCAGGGATCGTCGGCTAGGCCGGAGCGGAAGCGGGGATACCAACGGCGGGAAAAGGCTTCGCCCCTAGCGACCCGGCATTCCCAAAACAGCGATTGGCTTTCATGCACCCCCATCGAGGTGGCGTCCCCCAGGGGCCAGGGGAAGTAGGGCTCGCCCTGGCGGGGCAGGCCCTGCTCGTAGAGGGAATGGCCCCATTCATGGGCCGTGGCCAGGAAGGCGGAGAAGGGTTGCCCCGGCACCACCCGGGTGGTGATGCGGAAGTCCTGGGGACCAACGGTGCAGGAGAAGGGGTGCGCCGAGCGCGATCGCTGGCAGTGCGCCGGGTCGTAGCCCCAGCGATTGAGCAGTTCGCTGCAGAGCTGCTCCTGGAGGGCCTCGGGCAGATCGATGGGTTCGGGGTTGGGGGTGCTTGTGGCCCTCACCTGCTCCAGGAGGGCCGGCAACGCGGCCTTAAGGGGCGTGAAGAGATCCTCCAGTCGGGTTTTGCTGATGGCTGGCTCGTAGGGCTGGGCCAGGATTTCCCAGGGGCTGCGCTGAACCGGCTCAGCGCTGGCCAACTGGGACGCCTGCTGGCGCCGCAGCTGGATCAGCCGCTCCAAGGCCGGGGCGAAACTGGCGAAATCGTCCTGGCGCCGGGCGGCCTGCCAAAGGGCATTGCCGCTGGACTGGGCCTGAGCGAGCGCGGCGACCAGGTCTGGATCGAGGGCCTGCTGGCGCCTGAGCTCCTGGCGCAGCAACTGCAGGTTGTGCACCGCCTCAGGGGCCGAGGCCCCATCCAGCTCGGCTTCCGCGTCTGCGAGCAGGTCGGCGTAGGCGGCGCTGCTTTGGCGCTCGTGCAGTTGTTTGGCCAGCAGGGCGAGCTGGTCGCCGCGCCAGGGGGCCCCGGCCGGGGGCATCACGGTGTTCTGGTCGTAGTACAGGGCGCTGCTGATCGAGCCCAATAGGCGGGTTTGGTGCAGGTGGTCGCCCAGGCGCTGGTGGGCGGGTGCCAGAGCGGCCATCGGTGTGCAGCGAGGTAACCGCAAGCATGGCAAATGTCTAGTAAGGAGCCTTCGCAATCCTTAGGGAATCAAGCGAGCTGCTGGCAGGGGATTCGGGGCAAAAAGCAGGACAGAGGAACAGACAAGCAGCTCCCTGGCTGCACTGATCAGCATTCCTTGTTGATGATATAGCAAAACGGATTGGCTGCCATTCGTCAGGTCGAAGCCGTGATCTTTAAGCTTTGCGGCCCCACCCCCCTACCCCAATCTTCCGATGACCGTTGCAGTCCTGCAAACGGCCTGGTTGGTGCCGCTCTACCCCCTGCTGGCGGCCCTCCTCTCGCTGCTGTGGTCGCCTGGCCTGATCTCCCGCACCGGCCCCCGCCCCGCCGGCTACATCAATCTGCTGATGGTGGCTGTGGCCTTCGGCCATAGCCTGATCGCCCTGATCGCCCTGCACACCAACGCCCGGGCCGGAGCTGAAGCCCTCTACCGCCCCCTGAGTTTCGGCTGGACCTGGCTGAATACCGGCGGCCTGCGGGTGGGCTTCGATGGCTTGGTGACCGAGCAGGCGCTGATCGCCATGGCCTTAATCACGGGCCTGCACCTGTTGGTGCAGATCTATGCCATTGGCTACCTGGAGATGGACTGGGGTTGGCCGCGCTTCTTCGGTTCGCTCAGCTTTTTCGAGGCGGGGCTCTGTGCCCTGGTGCTGACCGATTCGGTGTTTTTCAGCTACGTGATCCTGGAGCTGCTCACCCTGGGCACCTACTTGATTGTGGGGACCTGGTACAACCAGCCCCTGGTGGTGAAGGGGGCCCGCGACGCCTTTCTCACCAAGCGCATCGGTGACCTGATCCTGCTAGCAGGGGTGATTGCCCTGCTGCCTGTGGCCGGCACCTGGAACTTCCACGGCCTGCAGGGCTGGGCCGCCGACATCATTAATAACGGCCGGCCCCTGCCAGTGGGCTTCCAGCTGATCCTGCTGGCCCTGATTGCCGGTCCGATGGGCAAATGCGCCCAGATCCCCCTGCACCTCTGGCTGGATGAGGCCATGGAGAGCCCGCTGCCCTCGACGATCCTGCGCAATGCGGTGGTGGTGGTGGGGGGGGCCTGGGTACTCCTGCGCCTGGAGCCCCTGCTCGAGCTCAGCCCCTTCGTGCAGGGGGTGCTGGTGGTGGTGGGTGGCTCCACGGCGGTGGTGGCTTCCCTGATTGCCCTGGCCCAGGTGGATGTCAAGCGGGCGTTGAGTTTCCTGGTGAGTAGCTGGCTGGGACTGCTGTTCGTGGCCGTGGGCCTCGGGGGCACGGCCGTGGCCGACCACCTGTTGCTGGTCTATCCCCTGCCAATGGCCCTGCTGTTGATGGCCATCGGCACGATCGTGATCAGCAACGTCACCCAGGACCTCACCCAGCTGGGCGGCCTTTGGAGCCGGCGGCCGCTGATGGGCCTGGCCTTCCTGGCCGGCACCGCTGGCCTGATCGGCCTTCCCCCCTTCGCCGGCTTCGCCGCCCTGCAGGAGCTGCTGGTGCTGGTCGCCGCCAGCGCCCATCCCTGGCTGCTGGGCGGGGTGGTGCTGCTGGCCAACACCCTGATCAGTGCCGGCTTGATCCGGGTGTTCGGTCAAATTTGGGGTGGGCGCCCCACCCCGTTCACCCAGCGCTCCGCCGAGGTGTTGTGGCTGATGGTGGTGCCGACCACCGTGGTGATGGGCCTGGTGCTGCACCTGCCCCAGCTGCTGGTGCGCAACGGCATGTACGCCTTCACGCCGATCCCTGGCTGGGGACCCCTGGGCTGGCCCCTGCTGGTCTCCACCCTGCTCGGTGGCGGCTTCTCGGCGGTGTTCTACCTAAGGCCCCATGGCCTGGCCCGGTTGCCTGAGGCCCTGGGCGGCATTCAGGCATGGCTGGCCCACGACATGCAAACCGAGCGCTTCTACCACCGCACCGTGGTGGCCCTGGTGTTGACCCTGGCCCGCTTCGGCGCCTGGAGCGAAAGCAGGCTGGTGGATGGCTTCAGCGGCGGCACCGGAGCGGCCGCCCTCGCTGGAGCCCGCCGCCTGAGCCTCACCACCTCCGGCCGCTCCCAGGCCTACGCCCTCACCCTCGTGTTGGGCGTGCTGTTGATGGCGGCCTGGCTAATCGCTGGCATCCCAGGCCCCCTTGCTTCGGTTCTGCCGTGATCCCTTCTGCCGTGATCCCTCTAGCCGTGATCTCCTCTGCCGCAATCTCTTCTGCCATGACCTTGCTGTTGTTGTTGTTAGGAGTGCCGCTGGCGGCTGGCCTGCTGCTGACCCTGGTGCCCCCCGAGCGTCCTGGCCTGGTCCGCCACCTGGCCGCCGCCGCTGCCCTGGTCCAACTCGCCATAGGTCTGGTGGCCTGGCGCCAGGTGCCGATCGCCATCGGCCTCACCTGGCTGCCGAAGCTGGGCCTGGGCCTGGATCTGGCCCTCGATGGGCTGTCGATGCCGATGGTGCTGCTCACGGCCTTACTCACCGCCATGGCGGTGCTGGCCTCACCGGTTGACCAGAGCCGGCCGCGGCTCTACTACCCCCTGCTGCTGGCCACCAACCTGGGGGTGACCGGGGCTTTCTTAGCCCACAACGCCCTGCTGTTTGTGCTGGCTTTCGAGCTGGTGCTGATCCCCACCACCCTGCTGGTGGCCATCTGGGGGGAGAACCGCAGGGCTGGCGCTGCCGTGCGGTTTCTGATCTACGGCGCCGTTTCGGGCCTGAGCCTGCTGGGCGGCGTGCTGGCCTTCGGCTGGTTTGGCCAGGGGGCTGGCGGCGCCGATGCGGCGGTGAGCTTCAGCTTCGAAGCCCTGGCCTCAGCCCCGTTGCCCCCCAGTGGCCAGGCCTGGGTTCTGGCCCTGTTGCTGCTGGGCTTTGGCTTGAAGCTGCCGCTGGTGCCCCTGCACGGCTGGCAGCCCTTCACCTATGCGGAGGCACCGGCACCAGTCGTGATGATGCTGGGTGGGGCGGTATCCAAGCTGGGGGCCTATGGCCTGCTGCGCTTCGGAGTGGGAATGCTGCCCGATGCCTGGGTCATCTTTTCCCCCTGGATCGCCGCGGCTGGGGCGGTGAGCGCGGTCTACGGCGCCCTTAACGCCATCGCCGCCACCGACATGCGCCGGCTGATGGCCTACAGCTCCCTTGGCCACATGGGCCTGCTGGTGCTCGCCCTGGCCGCCGCCACGCCGATCAGCCTGCAGGGTGCGGTGGCCCAGGTGATCGCCCACGGCCTGATCGTGGCCCTGCTGTTCGCCTGCGTCGGCCTGATTCAGCGCAAAACCGGCACCACGGTCATCGCCGAGCTCTCCGGCCTGCTCAACCCGATCCGGGGCCTGCCCTTCACCATGGGGTTATTGCTCCTGGCCCTGATGGCCGCCGCAGGCATCCCCGGCCTGGCTGGCTTTCCGGCCGAGCTGCTGGTGTTCGAGGGCAGCTGGACCGTGTTCCCCCGGGCCACCTTGGTGTGCCTGGTGGCCTCCGGGTTCACGGCCGTCTATGCGGTGCGGTTGTTCAACCGGGTGGGCTTCGGTCGCCTCGATAACGCCCGCGCCGATTGGCAGACCACCCGCCTCGCTGAACGCCTGCCAGCGGTTGTTCTCACCGTGTTGGTTGTCCTTACGGGAATCTGGCCCGCCGGGCTCACCGGCTGGAGCGAGGCCAGCACCGCCGCCCTTGCCCTCCGCAGCCAGTTGCCAGTATGACGTTCACCAACAACCTGGGCTCCTCCAGCGTGGGCTCCTCCGTACTGGGCCCCTCCAGCCATGCCTACGCCGATGTGATCCATCGGCTGGAGGCCGGTGGTTCGATGCTGCCCGACACCCCAGAGAATCTCCAGCAAATCATCGGCATCTACAAGGCCTATGCCGTGCCGATGGATTTCTATTGGCGGGATTTGCTCTACATAGCCGAGCGCGTATTTCTCAACCCGCTGCCGGCCTTCAAGTACTTCATCTCCCAGGAGTACCTCGATCTCCCCAATCGCTATGCGGGCGATCAGGCGTCCCTACGCATCTGGCGGGGGGGCGAGAAGGCCCACCCGGAGCTCCTGGAGTTCATGGCCAAGGGCGAAACCCGCGCCATGCCCAAGCTCCTGCACCACCTCTGGCACGACCGGGTGAACATGGAGTTCGCCGAAGCCTGCATGCAGGCCATGTTCTGGCACCAGGGCATGGGGGGCCGCTTCAACGACTACCTCGCTAACGAGGCCTACCGGGCCAACGCCGATCGGGCGATCAAGGCCTACTTCAAAGGCAACCTGGTGATGCTGGGGCTGTATAAACTCTTTCCGGAGATGTTTATCGAGAAGGTGCGCCAGCTCTCCTACACCGCCAACCTCGGCCTCTTTTGGGAGGTGATGGCGCCGGTGTTCTTTGAAATGAGCGACCTCTATGACGAGGGCCAGCTCACCAGCGTGCCAGCGGCCATGGACTTTTTGGTCAATGGCATTTTTGCCGTGGCGGGCCGGCCGATCTATCACCATGTGTTCATCGCAGGGGAGTGCATCGAGATCATTCCCAAAAGCGAGGGCTTTACCTGGCTCTACGAGGCCGCCCTTCCCTACGTGGAGGCGGTGTTCTATCGCACCTCACCCTTTCGGGGCACCAAGAGCTACAACGCCCAGGCCGACCAAGTGCCAGCCGACCAGGCCGATTTCCACTACGGCATCCTCTATGCGGATGTGTTTCCCGTGGGTTCGGCGGGGATTCCGCCCACCCTGTTGATGCAAGACATGCTCCATTTCTTACCCCCCTATCTGCAGGAGCTCTACAAGCAGCATCGCCGCGGCGAGCAAGACCAGCTCATTCAGTTGGGGATCACCTTCCAGCGGTCGATGTACAACGTGACCTCGGCCGTGATCCAGGCCCTGCGCTGTGCCCTGCTCTATCCCCTCGATGACACCAACCCGGAGCACCTCAAGGCCAACCGAAGCTTCTTCGAAACCCAGATGGATCGATTCCTGCGGCCTGAGGCGCGCCTCTCTGACATCCAAACCCAGGACTATCGTTAGAACTATTTAGCCCGATCAAGTTTAGCCCAATCTAGCTATTTAGATCGGGCGAACTTGACCAGCCCATTGCGATGGGATGGTGTCATTTGAGTCTTCTTGAAGACGATCGCCCACCCACCCCCTTGTTAGCCGCGCCACCAACCCGATGCCCACCATTCTCGAAACCGCCCAGGCAGCCGGAGCCTTTGGCACCCTGCTGGCAGCCGTGGACGCCGCCGGCCTGAGGGACGCCCTGGAAGGGCCTGGCCCCTTCACGGTGTTTGCCCCCATCGATGCAGCCTTTGCCGCCTTGCCCCCCGGCACCGTCCAAACCCTCTTCGATAACACGCCCCAACTGGCGCGGATCCTCAGGTACCACGTGATCGCCGGGGCCTATCACCAAGCCCAGTTGGTGGCGCAGCAGGACTGGCCCAGCCTGGAAGGGGCGGCCATTCCGGTGCGCTGCCATGATCCCTTTGAAATCAAAAATGCCACGGTGCTGAGCGCCGATCTGGTTTGCAGCAACGGGGTGGTGCACGTGATCGATCGGGTGATCCTGCCCGGCTAGGCCCACAGCAGATCCCCTCAAGGCCAGAGCGATGTTACAAAAATCACCTGGACGGCGATCAAGCGAGGCCTGAGCGATGGCGCAAGCCCCTTACGCTTTGAACAAGCAATTGGTAACGGTCTGAGCCCATGACGACAACCATCCCAGCCTTGAAGCAAGCACGTTTACGCCGTAGGAGTTGGACTAGCGCTTACGTTCTAGCCGCCATCGGCTTAATCACAACTGGCACCATAAGCCATGCCGAAGAAACCAGCATCGGCGTCTATTCCGGCCGCCATTACAACAGCGATCAAAAGCTCTATCAGCAGTTCACCGCCAAAACGGGCATCCAGGTGAAGCTGCTCGAGGCCAAGGATGACAGCCTGATTGAGCGACTTCGCCAGGAAGGCAAAAACACCCCCGCCGATGTGCTGGTGCTGGTCGATGCGGCCCGCCTGGAGCGGGCCACCTCCCTCGACCTGCTGCAACCGGCCCGCTCCGCCACCCTGCTGCGCACCGTTCCCCTCACCCTGCGCGATAGCAAGGGCCGTTGGGTGGGCCTGACCCGGCGGGTGCGGGTGGTGCTGGTGAATCCGGCGCTGGTGAAAGCGGCCTCGATCCGCACCTATGCCGACCTGGCGAATCCGTCCCTCAAGGGCAAGCTCTGCCTGCGCGATCGCAAGAGTGTCTACAACCAATCCCTGGTGGCCAGCCAGCTGCTCCTGCGCGGCGACAGCCAGGCCCGGGCTTGGGTTAAAGCGATGACCGCCAATGTCACCCAGTCCTATTTCAGCTCTGATATTCCCCTGATTCGGGCCCTGGGGAGCGGCCAATGTGGCGTTGGCCTGGTGAACACCTACTACCTGGCGCGCCTGCTCAATGGCGAGAGCGGCCCGGCCGATCGGGCCCTGGCCCGCAAACTGAAGGTTGTGTTCCCGAAACCGGCCCATGTGAACATCAGCGGCGCCGGCATCACCCGCTACGCCAAAAATCCCCAGGCCGCCTTGAAGTTGATTGAGTTTCTGGCCTCACCCGTGGGCGGTAAAGGCTATGCCGAAGCCAACCATGAATATCCGCTCAAGGGCTATGGCGATGACCCCATCTTGAAAGGCATGGGCCAATTCCAGGGCGATGGCCTCTCGGCCGAACAGCTGGGCAGTCGCAATCGTGACGCCGTGAAACTGATGGAAGCCAACGGCTGGTTGTGAGCAAAGCGAGCCCCGGTTTGAGCTGGCCCTGGTCAGCCCCGCGAGCGCTGCTGTTGCCGTCGCCCCCCGAGCCCTGGCCTTTGGCCGTGGCCGTAGCCCTGGTGGGCCTGCTGGCGCTGGCGCCGCTAGCGGCCCTGGCCCTGGTTGCCAGCCAGGGCCAGGGCCTGGCTGGCCTGGAGCTCGGCAACCGGGGCCTTACTCCCTTAGCCAACACCCTCACGCTGGTGTTTGGTGTGGGCTGCACCGGCGGCCTGATCGGCACCTGCAACGGCTGGCTCACGGCCCGCTGCCAGTTTCCCGGTCGCCGCTGGCTACGGCTGGCCCAGTTGCTCCCCCTGGCCACACCCAGTTACCTGTTGGCCGGAACCCTGATCGACCTCGGCAGCCGCTCGGGCCTCCGCATCGGTGGCCTGGGCTGGGCGATGGCCGTGCTGGCCCTCGGCACCTACAGCTATGTGGTGCTGTTAAGCAGCGAAGCGTTTAGCCGCAGTGGTGCTCGCCAGCAGGAGGTTTGCCGCTCCCTCGCGGTGGGGCCCTGGGGCAGCTTCCTACGGGTGGCCCTGCCCCTGGCCCTGCCCGCGGTGGCGGCGGGGATGGCCCTGGGGGCCATGGAGGTGGTTAATGATTTTGGCGCCGTGCAACTGCTGGGGGTGCCAACCCTGTCCTCTGCCATCCTGGAGCGCTGGCAAGGGGAAGGCGACCTCGCTGGGGCAGTGGCCCTAGCCCTGGTCACCCTGGTGCTGGTGGCCCTGTTGCTCTGGAGCGAGCGCCAGGGACGGCGCCGCAGTCGCCTGTGGGCGGCCGGCCAGGAAGGGGGAAGCCCGGAACGCTGGCCCTTGCAGGGCTGGCGCTGCTGGCTCGCCCAGCTGGTCACCCTGGCGCCACCCCTAGCCAGCCTGGGGATCCCCCTGATCTGGGCCTGGACCAGCTGGGACCAGCTGCCGGCCCAACCGGCCGGCGACCTGGTCGCCCTGGGGCTACGCAGCCTGGCCCTGGCCCTGGGCGCCACGGGCCTCACCCTGGTGGCAGCCCTGGTGCTCTCGATCGGCAAGCGCTTGGTGAAGGCCAACGGGATTCAACTCCTCGCCGATGGGGCCGGCCTGGGCTATGCCATCCCTGGCACGGTGCTGGCCCTGGGCTTTCTATTGCTGGGCGGTGGCTGGGGCCTGGCACCGTTGCTACTGCTGGTCTGGGGCTATGTCGATCGCTTCCTAGCCGTGGCCAAGGGGGGCCTGGATACGGCCCTGGAGGGCCTGGCCCCCAGCGTCGATGAGGCGGCCCAAAGCCTGGGCTGCGATTGGGTCGGCCTGGTGCGGCGGATCCAGCTGCCCCTGCTGCGGGGCCCCCTACTGGTGGCGGGCCTGCTGGTGTTTGTGGACACGGTCAAGGAGCTACCGCTGACCTTCGCCCTGCGGCCCTTTGATTTCGACACCCTGGCGGTGCGGGTTTATCAGTACGCCAGTGATGAACGGCTTGGGGCCGCCCTGGTGCCCGCCCTGGTGATCCTGGTGCTGGGATTGCTGGCGGCCATCGCCCTGATACCAAGCCTGGATCAGGAGCTCCCCGATCCCAGCGACCAGCCCAAGACCGCCCAATCGTCAATTCCCTAGGAACGGGGCTTTTGCAGGGGTTCAACCCGATTCAGCTCAGGCGCTCCAGCCCTGATGGAGCCAGATTCAAACCACCTCAACGGGCTGGCCCCCGGGGAAAAGAAGCCCCCGGCCACCCCGAATCAAGTGCAGGCTGCAGGATTGGCCAGGCTCTAAAGGGCGATCCAGGGGTCTCTGCAGGGTTAACGGACAGCCGCGATCCTCCAGATGCAGCTGCCAGTAGGGGCCATGGAACTCCCGGCCCACCACCCGGGCGCTCCCCTGGGGATCGGCCTCCAGGGCCAGGGCCTCGTCTACCAGCACCACCTCCAGGGGGACGCCTGAGGGAAGCGCCTGGGGGGCGCTCGACTCAGGACCGCTGGGGCGCCAGCGTCCCCATGGCGTGTGCACTTCCCCGGCCTGAAGCCGGGCTGGCAGCACATTGGCCTGCATCACAAACCGGGCCACAAAGGCGCTGGCCGGCCGGGCAACCAACTCCTGGGCCGGAGCGCATTGCTCCAGGCGGCCGGCCGAGAGCACGGCGATGCGATCGCACACGGCCAGGGCTTCCTGGGGATCGTGGGTCACCAGCACGGCACTGGTCTGGCATTGCCGCAACAAAGCAGGCAGCTCCCGGCGCAAACGCAGGCGCACCTCCCCATCGAGGTTGGAGAAGGGTTCATCGAGAAGTAATAGCCGGGGGGCGGGGGCCAGGGCCCGGGCCAGGGCAAGCCGTTGACGCTGGCCACCGGAGAGGGCATGGGGATAGCGCTGCTCCAACCCCTCAAGGCCGAGCAGGGATAACAACCAGCGCACCCGCTCCTGGGCCTGGACCAGCCCCTGGCCGCTGCCTGGTCTTGGGCCGCGCGCCAGGCCAAAACAGGCGTTCTGCCAGGCCGTGAGGTGGGGGAACAGGGCGTAGTCCTGGAACACCATGCCGACGCCCCGCCGCTCGGGCACCAGCCAATGGTGGGGGCCCGCCACCTCCCGCCCATCCAGCAACACCCGACCGCGGTTGGGGCGCTCAAAGCCGGCAATCAGGCGTAGCAAGGTCGTCTTGCCGCAGCCGGATGGGCCCAGCAATCCCAGCAGTTCACCGGGCTCGAGGCTCAAGTTGAGGTCCTGCAGACACCAGCCTTCGCTGGAGGCGCCGCCATAGCGATGCCAAACCTGCTCGAGGGCAAACGATCCGGCCGTTGGCGGAGCCGCGGAAATCCGCCCAGGGGCGACCGGCATGGCAGCAAGCAGGGGGGCAGGGGCCTCAACGGCCATGGGGTTCGGTAGGGCGAATGAAACGGGTGGAAGGCCAGGCCTTCAGGGGGTTGCCAGGGGGGCCGAGTCCACCAAGGCGGGAGCCAGGCGCATCCAGGCCCCCTGGCGGGGCACTTCCAGGAGCTGGGCCAGGCGGAACTGGGACATCAAGCGGGTGGTGGTGACCCGGGTGGTGCCGATCAGCTCGGCCAGGCGGTCGTGGCTGAGGCGAAAAGGCAAATCACACCAGGCGCCACAACGGCGTCCCAGGCGGAACACCAACAGGCCCAGGAGGGCATGGAGGCGCTGCTCGGCTTTAGAGAGGTGGCGAATCCGCAGCAACTGAAGGGTCCAGTCCTGCACTGGGTCAGCCCTAACCGGCTCGACCCATGCCCCCAGGGGCCGGAGCAGCAGCGGCGTGAGCGCCTCCAAGCAAACGGCCTGAACGCAGCCCCCCTGGCACTGCCACTGGTCGCCCGCTTGGAGAAAGGCGATCGTCATGGCATCGCCCTGCTCGCAGGAGCAGGAGAGGCGGCCAATGCCCTCGACAATCTCAAGGGCGGGACTGGGGCCAAAGGGGCCGTTGTCCAGCCACAGGCTTTGACCACTAGCGATCCTCACTAGGGCAACAGCAGGCTCGTTCAGCAAAGGCGACGCCATGGCCAGGACACAACAACGCCCGAAGGGCGCCGGGCTCGAAGAGGGGCAACTTAACCAAAGCAACGGCCCTTTTGCAAGCGATTCTCAATAGCATTAGCCAGTTGAGAGTGCCCGGGTCTGGCCGGCCAGGAGTCGGCAGGGACGGCTCACCAGGGCGCAGCAGGAGGAAGACCCTGCTTTCGGCCAGCAGGGGATCGCTACTCGAAAATTGAAAAAGATATATTAAGACAGCCCCATCACAGCCCATCGGCAGCTTATTACTTCAAATTCCAACGCCATTGGCCCCTCGTTGCTTGTTGCTGACCCCATGTCAAAAGCCAAGATCTTGGTGGTCGACGATGAGCCCAAGATCTGCCAGATCCTCGAAACCCGGTTGAAAATGGTGGGCTATGAGGTAGCCACTGCCGCCGACGGATTAGCAGGATTGAAGACCTTTGGAGAAATTAATCCAGATCTGGTGATCCTCGATTTAATGCTGCCCCAACTGGATGGCTACGGGGTCTGCGAAAAGCTGCGCAACCGCACCAGCATTCCAATCTTGATGCTCTCGGGGATCGATGAGGTCTCCCAGAAAATAGCCTGTCTGCAACTGGGCGCAGACGACTACATGGTGAAGCCCTTCAGCCCAAAGGAATTGATCGCCCGTATTGGCTGCCTGCTGCGCCGTCGGGCCGGCAAAGCCCAAGCCAAGGGTCAGGGGATTCCATCCAACACCCTGCTGGTTGCCGGCGATTTACGCATTGATAGCAACCGGCGCAAGGTGTACCGTGGCGATGAACAAATTCGCCTCACCGAACTCGAATTAAGTCTGCTGGAGGTGCTGGTGGAGAATGCCGGTAAGGCCATCGACCGCATCGAAATCCTCAGGCATATCTGGGGCTACACGCCCGAACGACTCTCCGAGACCCGGGTTGTCGATGTGCATGTGTCGCGCCTGCGCTGCAAGATCGAGATTGATCCTGAAAATCCCGAGCTGATCTTGACCTGCCGGGGTACGGGTTACATGTTTCAACGTCTCAACGGCTAGGGGCTTGCCCCGGCGCCCAACGGACCCATGGCCGCTGTAACAATCCCCCCCGCCATGCCCGTCTCTGGCGATCAGGGACGGGCGGCACGAGCAAAAACCGATACGTTGACGGGGGCCCGGAAACAATCGCAATGGCAGTGGAACGGTTCTTCCTTGAGTTGAACCCCCCGGATGAAGAGCTGCGCTCCCGTCCCCATGTGGTTGTGGTGGGGGGCGGCTTTGCGGGGCTGAAGGCGGTCCAGGCCCTCTCAGGCCAGCCCGTGCGCGTCACCCTGATCGACAAACGTAATTTCAACCTGTTCCAGCCCCTGCTCTATCAGGTGGCCACCGGCCTGGTCGCCGAAGCCGATGTGGCCTCGCCCCTGCGGCTCCTGGTCGGCCAGGCCGCCAACGTGCAGGTGCTCCTGGGCGAAGTCATGGACATCAACCCCGACGCCCAGGAGGTTGTGTTCAACGACCGGCAGTATCGCTACGACCACCTGATCCTGGCCACGGGTTCGGGCAGCACCTACTTCGGCCACGAGGAATGGCGGCCGTTAGCGCCACCGATGAAGATCCTCGAGCATGCCGATGAGATTCGTCGGCGCGTGTTGATGGCCCTGGAGGAAGCGGAGCAGACCCCAGAGCGGCTGCGGCGTCAGTTCCTCCAGACGGTCGTGGTGGTGGGCGCCGGCCCCTCGGGCTGCGAACTGGCCGGCTCCTTGATCGAATTAATGCGCCACGCCCTCGAGCGCGATTTCAAGCAACTCGAGATCGCCGATTGCCAGGTGATCCTGGTGGATCCGGGGGATCGGGTGCTGCGGGCCATGCATCCCAGCCTCTCGGCTGCCGCCGGCAGCCACCTGCGCAACTGCGGGGTGGAGTTGCTCCTAGGGGGCCGGGTGCAATCGATCGAACCGGGCCGAATCACGGTGAAAACCGAAGACGGCGAACGGGTGCTCGAGGCGGCCACGATCGGCTGGACCGCCGGGGTTAAGCCATCCCACCTGGGCAAGCTGCTGGCCGAGCGCACGGGCTGCCCCCTCGATCGCAGCGGCCGGGTGGTGGTGCAACCGGATTTCTCAATCCCGAAATTCCCCGCAATTCGGGTGGTCGGTGACCTCAGCAACTACAGCCACACGGCCGATGCCAAACCCCTGCCGGGCATGGCCGGACCGGCCGTGCAAATGGGCACCTGGGTTGCCAAGGACATCCTGGCGGGGATCAACGGCTCCACCGCCAAACCCTTCCGCTGGTTTGATTTCGGCAGCATGGCCGTGGTTGGGCCCCTCTATGCCGTCGCCGACCTGCGGGGCCTACGCGTATCGGGCCTGCTGGGCTGGCTGCTCTGGGCCGTCGCCCACCTGGCCTTCATGCCAGACAACGAAAACCGCCTCACCCTGCTAACCAAATGGCTCTGGCAGATCGCCACCCGCGAGCACGCCTCCCTGTTGATCACGGGCCATCCAGACCAGCACATGGGGGTTGAGGTGGGATTGGAGCGGGCAGAACGGTTCGGGGATCCCGGCGGCTAACCCGGTGAAACAGGTCAAACCTGCAACCCAAGATCCCCACTGCAAAGCGGGAGGCCCCTAATCGCAAGCCCATTTTGCCCGCTGCAGCTAGAGTGATGTATTACCCCATAGCCCAATGTCCATCCCCACCGCAAAAGCCAGACAAAAAACGGCATTGGCCGGCCTCCTCGACGGAGACAACCAATCTCTTGCAAGCCGCGGCTCTGATCAAGTCTTAATTCAGTGGGCAGCGGGAACCACAAGGGCTCGTCGGAGCGCAGTCCATCAAGCGCTAGGTGGCGAGCCGATCAAAACAATCCTCACCGAGCCCATGAAGGCGAACGGGGAAGGCCCCATAGATGTATTAAAAGTCCCAACTACATATAGCGCAGAAGCCATTATTGACGCTTACACCGAACAATCCGGTGTCATCTTTGCCGAAGTTGATCAACAGGTAGCGATTCAATTTATCCCTAACGATCCTGGAGTTGGCAGCCTCTGGGGCATGAAGAGCAGTGGCGCTGGGATCAAGGCTGATCAAGCCTGGAACATCAGCACAGGTTCGATCAAAAATGTTGTTGGCATTATTGATACCGGCATCGACTACACCCACCAAGACCTCTACAAAAACGTCTTCCTGAACCAGGGCGAAATCAGGGGCCTATCTTGGTTTACATCAATTGTAGACAACGACTCAGACGGATTGATCACGTTTTGGGATCTAAACAGCGCGAAAAATTGGGCCGGCACCGCCAATATCCAATTGCATCTCAATGATTACAACAGCAATGGCTACATCGACGCCGGCGATTTGCTAGACAGCCGATCAGGCTGGGAAGACGGAATTGACCTTGATAGCAATGGCTACATCGATGACCTGATTGGTTGGGATTTTGTCGACAATGACAACGACCCACTGGATTTAAACGGTCACGGCACCCACGTGTCCGGCACCATTGGCGCCATGGGCAACAACGGCCTAGGCGTTGCCGGGGTCAACTACCAGGTGCAAATGGCTGGGTTGCGCTTCCTTGATGCCAACGGGAGCGGCTACACATCAGACGCAATCGAAGCGACAGACTATTTCACAGGCCTGAAAACTCGCGGTCTAAATGGCCCTGATAACTTTGTTGCCACCAACAATTCCTGGGGCGGAGGGGGCGCCGACACCCTGCTCAGCAATGCCATTAGCAGGGCTGAACAAGCAGGCCTGCTGTTCATAGCCGCTGCTGGCAATAGCGCCACAAGCACCCTAAGCTACCCCGCCGCCTACACCCAAAACAATGTAATTTCCGTTGCTGCCCTTACCTCTACAGGGGGCCTGGCAAGCTATTCAAATTATGGCTCATCCTGGGTCGATCTTGGAGCTCCAGGCTCTGGAATTTATTCCACCCTGCTTAACGGTAGCTATGGAACCTTCAACGGCACTTCAATGGCGGCGCCCCACGTAACCGGTGCTGCAGCCCTGCTGGCAACCCTATTCCCCACTGCCACAGCGGCCCAACTCAAAGCTGCCCTACTGGATGGCACTGCCAACGGGGCATTGGCTGGCAAAACCCTTACCGGAGATCAACTGGATCTCACGGTGGCAATCAATTATCTCAACAAAACCATCGGAACGGCGCCAGGCGGCCCCACCTACTCCATCGCAACCAACGGCTCCTCCTTTAGCGAAGGGCAAACCATCAGCACTTCTGTCACCACAACTAACGTTGTAGACGGCACCACCCTTTACTGGGCAGTCTCAGGCAATGGCATCGACTCCGCGGATTTTTCTGCCGCAACGTTGAATGGCTCTGGCACCATCACAAACGGTGCCCTAAAAATTAATCTCACGATCGCTAACGATCTGAAAACCGAGGGCACGGAAACTCTCCAAATCAAGTTCTACTCTGATAGCAGTCGCACAGCACAAGTTGCCACTACGGCTAACCTCTCGATTCTTGATAGCTCAGTAGCTCCACTACCACCTAGCGGACAAACCATCTGGGGCACCAATAGAAATGATGTACTCACTGGTGGCATTGGCAATGACATCATTTCAGGCATTGCAAAGACCAGCAAAAACATAGGGAAGCGTCAAATCGATACCCTCACAGGCCTAGCAGGCGCTGACATCTTTGTGCTGGCAGATAGCCGTGGGGTGTTCTACAACGATGGCATTACCACTGCCAAGGGAGCCAGAGATTATGCCATTATCAAGGACTTCAGCATTGGCGATGGAGACAAGCTTCAGCTGAAAGCAGGGCTCCAATACCTGTATACCTACGATGGCTCCGCCAAGGCTACATACATGTATCTGGGCAATGGTGACTCAAGATTCAATGCGGCAGATGAATTGATTGCCCGTCTCGACAACGTTAATCTAACACCGGGCAATGGGGTGTGGATTGTTGATAATACATCTAGCTTGATCACTATGATCTAACCGTACTTCACTATAACTTTTAGCCCTAGCAAAGGTCGTTAGGGCTTTGAATAACTTTGATGAATCATTATGCTCCTTGGTGCATAACTTTCGCATCCGGATCGTAAAGATCCCTCAATTAGTGCGATTCCCAAGGATCATTTTACGGTCATTGATCGGCACCAAGGCGATCTTTGCTTTGAACTCTGGGCTATGGGCAGGTAGTTACTTATTGATGGGACCTGTCTAAAAAACAAGTCCTACTCACAGCGCCCTGCGAGCCTGTCCATCCACAAAACCATGCCTTGATCTCTATGGCACTAGCGCCTTGAGCTTCCAAGGCGCCGGCCAACTCCTTAGCGCTGCCCACCAGGCCTGGGGCTCTCCATGGGCCTTAAATTTTAAACTGGATAAATCTAGGCCAAACTCAGCACAACCAGTGAAGGCCCCCATGGGCTGCCGCCTCACTTTTGCGAAAGAGGGCTGCCATCGCTTTGAGATGGGTATGGAAGCAGCTATCTTCAATGGCATCGCGGTGACCAAGCACCGCCCCCACTTCCGTAATGCCGAGCTCGTAGGACAAGGTTTCAATGCCACAGGCCTGGAGGCGCGCCAGATCATGGGGTGGGCTATAGCTCAAGGCAATGCCATCGGCGGCAGCTGCCTGCCAGCACCTAAAACTGTGGTCCTTAAGACCAGAAGGAGTGGTGGCCAAGCTGCGCTCGTGCAATTGGCCCATCAGCATTGGGGCCATTCCCACATCTAAAGCGTGAGAAGGATAGAGCGCCACCTGATCTGACGTGACTACTTTCTGCGCATGCAGGGGATGGGTTTGGTGGCTCACGAGCTGGAGATCAAACCGGCAGAGGGGCACAGCCATCACAGAACCTGTCACTTGAACCCGCTCAAAGCGCAGGCGCTTCAAGGGCTGCTCCAGGAACGAGCTGTAGTCCAAAAGGCCGCCGATCCAGTAGTCGATCAGGCGGTTCTCCAGCAGGCTCAGCACCCGCCAACTATCCATCGTGCGCACGGCGAGCCTCTCCCCAGCGAGGTCCTGCGCTTGGCTAGCCAGCGGACCTTCCACGAAGCCATCCATCAGGCCTTCCATCTGCCAACCCATGCCATAACGAAATCGGCCCTGGCGCACCCTGCGCTTTTGGGTCGCCTGCCGCAGGGCAGCGAGCATGTCGAAATTACGGGTGGCCCGATACACCCCATCAACCCGATCAAAGCCAAAATCAAACAGTTGACTAAAGGAGCGGTAACGGCGCGAGCAACTGCTCTGGGAAATCCCCAGGGCCTCAACCGCATAGATCGTGCTCTGGAAGAGCTCGAGGGTGTCGAGCACATCCAAATCACCAACAACAGACTCACTCACCACCACTGGTCCAACTCAGACCATGAAGTAGTTCAATCCTCAGAACCAGCAAATGTCTTGCTAGATGCAATTACAAAATAGACCTATTCATTTCAGTTAGCACAAGCTACCCCCCCCCCGAAATGCATGGAACTTTCTTGCAGAATCTGCATCCATGCAACCTTTTCATATCACAAATAAAGCTAAAAATCATGGCTATGGCCATCCGCTCACCAGGCCGATGTCGCCAGCTCCTCTTCGGCCAAGGGCCTGGTGCTTGTCGATGGGGTTTTAACGGCGATCCTTGGCGGGATGCTGGTGCTGGAGTGGCCTAGCGACAGCCCTTGGGCCGCGGCAACCCTGCGGGGAATCTCCCTGTCTTTCCCGTCTGTGAACGTGTTGACCAGTTCAAAGTCAAACAAGCCATAATCAACACAGCTGCTTTCAATGACAATGGGCACCAGAGAAGCCGTTAACCCCCAATCTCTTGATTCGGGAATAAACTTTTGACCCCTACCATCCTCCAAGCATCGGCAGCCCTTAAGGAATTAAAGGCAGGGCATGAACGATTTGTTAAAGCAATCTCAAAACATCCCCATAGCAGTCAACAACGGCTGAATCGCCTTGCTACCGGCCAACAACCGATGGCAATGATACTGAGCTGCTCGGATTCCAGGGTGCCGATCGAGCTACTTTTTGATGTGGGCTTTGGCGACGTGTTCGTGATCCGCAATGCGGGCAATGCCTGTACGCAAGGAAGCGTGGCCTCAATCGAATATGGCTTAGAAGCTTTAAATATCAATCTGCTGGTTGTCTTGGCCCACGAGGGATGTGGTGCGATTGCGGCAGCCTGCGCCGACCATGTGAGCCTCAGCCCAAGCCTCAGCAAGCTGGTGTTGCATATCCGAGAAGAGCTCGTCGCTGGGGCCGTTCCCCTCGATCCAGACGTCGCCGTGCGCCGCCATCCCGTCTTGACAGCCCAACAATTAATAGGCAGCAGCCAGCTGGTACAGGATCGCGTCAACAGTGGTGCCTTGCTAATCGAACCTGCCTGCTATACCTTCGACCATGGCAAAATTGAGTGGATGGGTTCCACTTCGACGGATTGACATTCGCCCCT
>ERZ889217.677-NODE-677-length-19566-cov-11.397929_pt1 | contig 19566 bp, 17 predicted proteins | sample MGYA00521098_ERZ889217 | MGnify/ENA primary metagenome ERZ889217 (study PRJEB32303, sample SAMEA104408613) | aquatic metagenome | biome: Brackish water; feature: Pelagic; material: water | place: Baltic Sea | collected 2014-06-10T22:04:00 | depth 2,362 m ... | reverse complement strand
GCGTTTTTGCGCAAGCCAACTGGAGTCGCGAGCGAGTGCTGCAAGAAATCCATGATCGTTTGCAGATGCCCGGCAGCGAGATCGTGCGCGGTGCAGGTGGCATGGCCGAAGGTGTGCAAGAAGCGTTCAAAGATGCAACTCTGCCGAAGTTTCGACCTGGCGGGCTCTTGCTCGTGCACGCAGGTGGCCTAGCCGGACTTTTCAGTTCAATCATTGGCGGCTGGGTCAACGGCAGTGCCGGTAGCGACCCAGTGACTAAGTTGGTGACGTGATGAGTAACCGTGTAATTCTTGACCCGACAAGCGAAAAGAAGATGGTGTCGCGTGAATTGCTAGCGCGACCGAAAAGTATTACTGGGCAAACGATCGGCTTGCTGGACATTTCAAAAGCTCGTGGCGATGTGTTTTTGAATCAACTCGAATCTCGACTCACGACAGCTGGCGCAAAGGTGTTGCGTTTTCGCAAGCCGACGTTCACCAAACCAGCACCAGTTGATCTGCGCCACGAAATCGCCACAAAGTGCACACTGGTTATTGAAGCCCTCGCCGATTGAGGCAGTTGCACGTCGTGCAGTGTGCACGACATAGTCGATCTTGAAACTCGCGGTGTGCCAGCGATGTTCATTGCCTCAGATGTTTTTGTTCAAGCGGCTGAATCTCAAGCGAATGCACTCGGCTTTCCGACAGTGCAACGCGTGTTTGTGCCACACCCAATTCAAGATCGCACCGACAATGAAATGCGTGCACTCGCCGACTCGGCTTACGACTCGATCGTTGCAGCAATTACAAAAAACTAGAACTAACTAATTAATCCCAGGCGTCGTCTTCGTTATAAGGCCGCGCACGAGTTGGTGCGCTATCGCGTTTCCAAACTAAAACGCGTCGGCGAAAATAACAAACTTCTTTGCCTGCTTGATTAAAACCTTTACTCTCGACCGTCACGACACCACGATCAGGTTTTGACGACGACGGCTTAACATCAAGCACACGAGTCTCGGCATGAATCGTGTCACCATGAAAAGTCGGATGCTTATGTTGCAGCGTTTCAACTTCGAGATTGGCAATCGCAGCGCCACTCACATCGGGCACGCTCATGCCAAGAACGAGCGAATAAACCAAATTGCCGACTACAACATTGCGACCCTGCACGCTTTGTTGGGCGAACCAATCGTTGGTATGCAGCGGATGATGATTCATCGTGATCATGCAAAATAAATGATCGTCAGCCTCAGTAATTGTTTTGCCAGGCCAATGTCGATAGACATCGCCGACTACGAAGTCTTCTAAATATCTGCCAAATGGCCGTTCGTGAATCGTCACGAGTTATACGCTAATTGCCGCGGCGTCGTTCTTCACGGGTCTCTCGCATAACAGGTATCTCATCAGTATCTGCAAGGCCATAACGCGGATCATATTTAGGCAACAGAATTTCTTTGGTGCGGTCAGTCGTGGCGTTTCGCTCGGCCCATTCATAACGACTTGTACGTTTGACGTTTCCGGCGACCGCATATCGCTGCAGAGACTTCAACTCGCTGGCTTGTTGCAACGCAAATCTTCCGAAACGCAAACTCAAATAACATACACCACCGACCAGAATTGGAAGCCAAAACTGCACTAGTCGATAACTCAAAACGCTTACGGTCGCGGTTGTCGTGGTGAGACCAAAACCAACTAGTGACGGAATATAAATACCTTCGACAATGCCCAGACCACCAGGAGTAATCGGTATTGACGCGAGAATATTTGCTAAACAAAATGAAATTATAAGTCCGACAATGTCAACAGACCCACCAAAAGCGCGCACAAATACAAACAATGCAATGATGTCGAGAACCCAGTTAAGTAATGCCCATGACAAAACCCGAACAAGCAAACCAGGCTCAGCAGCAAGACCGCGCAAACGATCACCTAGGTGCACAGCAACTTCACCAGCCTTGTCTTGATCAAAATGCAATCGTCGAGCAATCCAGCGCAAAAATTGTTCGGCGCGTCCTTGACGATCAATTAGACCAAGCACGACCCCGGCAGCAATCAACATAATTATGATTCCGAAAATTGCTGCAGTGCCATAAAACGCATTCACACCACGACCAGGGATCGACACGATCAAACCAAACCACAAAATCAAATTAAGAACAACCGCTGAACCGATGCCCGCAGTGGCAAGAGCGAAACCTGCATCACGACCATTTGCTCCGGCGAGCGTGATCATCCGAAAACCAAGGGCACTACTCGCCGCTGAACCGCCAGGTACGAGACTGCCAAGCGCGCGAGTAGAAAGTTGAATTCGAAACAAAGTTATGATACTTACTTTGTCTGCATCTTCGCCAAGCGCGACATGAGTCAACATTGAATAGCAGAACAGCGCAGCAAACTCGAGTCCGACACCAAACAACAACCACAAAGGTTCTACTTCTCCAAGTTTGCTGAGTGCATCGCCGAATCCAGGCACAATCGGCAAGATAAATAACCAAAATATGAGCGCAAATACGGCCCACCTCGCCCATCGCAAAGATGAACGCAGACCACCTGGTCTGCGTCGCTGGGGGGCGACGCTCATCTGCCCATATTACGGGTTAGTTGTGCCGAATTAGGTGCATCTAAGTAGCGTTTGGGCTGTGACTAATTCTTCAAACACCTCAATTACCTCAGATTTAGTAAACGCTGCGCGAGCAATCGAACTTTCCGATGCGATCGTCGGCAAAGGTGTGCGCACGCTCACCACAACTGGAGGCCCAGATTCACAACAAGTTCTGGCTTACGATCTTGCGCACGCTGGTGCCGCAGTTGAAACTGCGAGATCAATGCTTGACTACGGCGCCAAGGGCGAACTCGAAGCAACACTCACATGTGCATTCGTTGCCGACATGGTGCACGATTTAACTTCGCGATTAATCGGTCGCGAAAAACTTTGGGGTGTTGATTCATCGACCCTTGACGAGTCAAGCGATTTTGTTGAAAAATATCTCGATCCAAATTTGCTTGCCTCGCTCGCCAATCAATCGGGCCCACGACATTTAGACGATGACTACGAAATGGTGCAAGATACTTTCAGAAGTTTTGCCAACAAAGTGATCGCACCACATGCAGAACATGTGCACCGCGAGAATCTCGATGTGCCTGAAGACATTATTTCTGGTCTCTCAGAAATCGGGGCATTCGGATTATCAATTCCAAGTGAGTATGGTGGCTTTAGCGAAGGTGGAGACGGCGAATACATGGCGAGTTGCATCGCCACTGAAGAACTTTCTCGCGCTTCACTAGGCATTGGTGGCTCGCTAATAACTCGTCCAGAAATTCTCACACGTGCACTTGTCAAAGGTGGCACTGAAGCGCAAAAACACGAATGGCTTCCAAAACTTGCGACAGCAGAAGTCATGGTTGCAGTCGCAGTTACTGAACCAGATTACGGCAGCGATGTGGCTTCGATAAAAACTACGGCTGTGTCGGCAAAGCAAGATGGCGCAGACGGTTATTTAATTAATGGAGTAAAAACTTGGTGCACATTTGCCGCTCGCGCGAATGTTTTAATGTTGCTCGCGCGCACCGACCCAGATCGCACAAAAACTCACAAAGGATTAAGTGTTTTAATTGTGCCTAAGCCTCTGGGTAATGCACACGGTTTTGTTTTCAACCAGCCGTCAGGTGGACGAATGGAAGGTCGCCCAATCGACACGATCGGTTACCGCGGCATGCATTCGTACGAGATCGCTCTCGAAAACTGGTGGGTTCCTGCTGATCATTTGATTGGCGAAACTGCAGGACTTGGCAAAGGTTTCTACTATCAAATGGAAGGTTTCGAAAATGGTCGCCTTCAAACTGCTGCACGCGCAGTTGGCGTAATGCAAGCCGCCTACGAAGCAGCACGTGACTATTCACAAAATCGCAAAACCTTTGGCAAAAATATTGGCGAATACCAATTGATCCAAGTGAAACTTGGACGAATGGCTGTTGTGATTCAAGGTGCACGACAATTCAGTTATGCAGTTGCCAAACTGATGGGCAAAGGCGAAGGCGCAATGGAAGCCAGCATGGTCAAGGCTTACGTTTGCAAAGCAGCCGAATGGGTAACTCGCGAAGCAATGCAAATTCATGGCGGATACGGATACGCCGAAGAATATTCTGTGAGCCGACTTTTCGTTGATGCGCGAGTGTTAAGTATTTTTGAAGGTGCTGACGAAACTTTGTGCCTAAAAGTTATTGCGCGACGAATGGTCGAGAACGCAAAAAGCTAGCTAATTTACGAATTCAATTAAGTCGTGAAGACTTTTGATCCGTTCGCAGTCTGCCCCTTCGTGAAACCCATACGGGTCGAGCAAGATCGGCGACAAACCAGCGTTGCGTGCCCCACCAACGTCATTGACGTATGAGTCACCAATGTAAGCAATTCGATCGCGTGGCACATTCATCACTTGAACTGCCTTGTCAAAAATTTCTGCTTCTGGTTTAGCCACACCCACAACATGCGAATCGGTAACGATCAACACCGGCACTCCTGAACCCTCGCCCACTTGGCACACGTTTTCATTCGCAAGTGTTTGTTCGATCTGGCCGCTGGCATTTGAAACTATGCCAACACGAATACCCAGTGAATAGATTCGCCATAACGCGGCAACTGATTCGTGCAATGGAAACCGCCACAAAAATGCCGAGAAAACTTTGAGCAGGGCGCGCGCTGCATTATCGACCTGGGTTTCAGGTACACCAGCCTCACGGGCATACGCCTCGCGATACGAACTCCATGAAATGCGCTCGATCGAATCTGCTGCTTGCAGCGCCGTTGCGGCGTCAATTGCAGCCATGCCCGCATAATGGCAACGCACAAGCACCGAAAGACTTGTTGAACCACCAAATGGTTCAAGCACCATGCCAGTAGTAAGTGGATCAGGAACGAGAAAAATTCCACCTGCATCAAACAGCAACGCGTCGAAACGCTTAGTCATCGATTTAAGCCAATTTAATTTTGCTAGTTCAGTTACTTGCTGCGCTTCAAGCCAGCACGACCGCCGCGTGAAATAAATTTCAAGGCCATCTTGCGACTGGCTTCATCGATCATCTCATCGCCGAACATCACTGCGCCTTTGCCTTCGCCTTCAGTTGCAGTTGAATACGCATCCAAAATTGCCCAGGCACGATCAAACTGTTCTTGTGTTGGTGAAAACACTTCATTTAGAATCGCAACTTGATCTGGATGCAATGCCCACTTGCCGTCGTATCCGAGTGTGCGGGTGCGCTGACAGTAGTTTCTGAAGCCATCCGAGTCGCGAATATATAAGTAAGGACCATCGATTACTTGTAGACCGTTGGCACGACCAGCCATCAAGATCTTCGAAAACACATAATGAAAATGGTCGCCAGGATATTCTGCGATTTGTACTCCACCTGTCAGAACCGGCATCTCCATGCTTGCTGCAAAATCGGCTGGACCAAAAATAATTGTTTCGAGTCGCGAACTCGCGGCACAAATTTCTTCTACGTTAATTAATCCACGAGCAGTTTCGATTTGGGCTTCAATGCCGATATGACCGACTGGCAAACCATTTGCAATTTCAACTTGGCGAAGCAACATGTCTGTTGCCACAATCTGCGCTGCAGTTTCAACTTTCGGCAACATGATTTCGTCAAGTCGCTCGCCTGCACCGGCTACAACTTCAATAATGTCAAATGCTGTCCACTTTGTGCTCCAGTCGTTGACGCGAACACAAAGAACCTTGTCGCCCCAATCTTGAGAACGAATCGCAGTCGCAACTCGTGCCCGTGATGCTTCTTTTTCTTTCGGCGCAACTGCGTCTTCGAGATCTAAGAACACCATGTCAGCCGGAATGCCAGGCCCCTTGCCCATCATCTTTTCTGATGAGCCTGGGATCGATAGACAACTTCGGCGTGGTAGTTCTCTTGAGCGTGCAGACATGTCTAAAATCCTACATCGCGCTACGGCGCAACAGTTCGGTAGTTGGTGGGCATTCGGCAGTTAGCGGTAGTGATGCGTCTTGAGATCTGCCATTTGGCGAGATAATTTGCGTGAACAAAGAAACCGGCACCACGTCTACCGCGCTTTGACTGATCTCAGATTCGTCACCAGTTGAAAAAATGTTTGCAACCATTCCAGACCACAGTGCTTCAGGCAACCTTGTACCACATGTTGTTACAAGCCACACTTGTTTTTGTTCACAATATGCAAGTGCTGCTGTGGCATGACTTCCGCCTGCACACAAAACATCATGCGCACCAGTCGCCAGTGCTTCAATAATCACAACATCACTTTGCGAAATTGTTTGCGAAAGATTTTCATGTTGAATCAGCGTCGCATCAACATCCATTGATTGCAATCGATCAACTGCCGCATCACCATCGCCGTTGCTCTCAACAATAAATATTTTCAAATCAGATCTCGACGCGAGCGCATTCAGTGTCGCCGTCGGCCAACCCACAACGCAAACAACAGCATCTTGCGGCACTGCGTCCTGCAAAGTTTTTAGCGTCGTGTCAGATTTAATTTCATCGTTGCAACGCTCAAGTGCCGAAAACGGGTCGGTCGCACCAAGCACATGACTGCACAGCCACCAAAGAGGCCCCGCTGTTGGGTGACGTTCGACAATCCGCCGGGCCGCCAGCACGATGCCAGCCGGCTCGTGACGCAGTCCACCAAAGGCCGAAATCGTCTCACGCACAAGCGATACGGGGTCTGCCCCACGGGCACGAGCCACATATCTCAGATGCTCAATTGGGTGCATTTCCAAAACGCTACTCCCGACTTGCTACGGTCGTTGCTTGTGATTACGAAACCTTCCCCAGACACAACTCTCCAACCGCTCTCTGGCGATGCTCGACCACTTGAAGAATGGCTGACGACTTTTCATCTTGCAACGATCGTGCTTGACCCGTTCACTAATGAAAGTGCGTGGATCTTGCCAACTGCTGTTCGCATCTTGCGGCAATTTGCCGGAGCATCAGTTCGCGCAAATTTTGTGATCACAGCAAAACCAAATGAAGCACGAGAATTTCTCGGGCCATTCGCCGATGAAATTTTAGTGTTCTGCGATCCAGCAAGAACATTCGTCAAGCAACTCGGGCTGAGCGAACTTCCTGCATTCGTTTATATCCAAATAGACGGCAATGTTCCGGTTAGCGCAGAAGGCTGGAACGCCAACGCCTGGAGAAGTGTCGCTCATCACATCGCAACTGCGGTCTCGTGGAGCAAGCCAATTATTCCTATTGCTAGCGACCCTGGTGCATTCAAAGGTTCACCCGCCATCGTCTAAGTCAGTGAAGTGAATAGCCTGTAGATATGGCACAAACGCAGCCTGAGCCGTTTGTTAGTTCACCGTTGTTACCTCTTGGCCCAGATAAAACAATTTATCGAAAAATTTCAAGCGACGGGGTCACAACGTTAAAAACAGATCTCGGAACTTTTGTTCGAGTTGATTCATCGGCGATTACTTTGCTCACCGAACATGCAATGCGTGACATCGCACATTTGTTGCGTCCTGACCACCTGCAACAACTCGCCGATATTCTCAAAGATCCACAGGCAAGTGATAACGATCGTTTTGTTGCACTTGATCTTTTAAAAAATGCCAGTATCGCTGCCGGAGGTGTCTTGCCGATGTGCCAAGACACCGGCACGGCAATCGTTAAAGCATCCAAGGGTCAGATGATATTTACTAGCGGCAGTGATGAAGATGCAATTAGCCGAGGCATCTACAACACATTCCAGACTTCAAACTTGCGATATAGCCAACTCGCGCCAATCACAATGTATGAAGAAGTCAACACAAACACGAATTTGCCGGCAGAAATTAAAATCTCGGCGACAGCCGGTGACGAGTTTAAATTTCTGTTCATTGCCAAAGGTGGTGGCTCGGCAAATAAGAGTTATTTATTTCAAGAAACAAAAGCACTACTTAACGAAAAAGTTTTATTGCCGTGGTTATTTGACAAAATGCAAACACTCGGAACATCAGCATGTCCGCCATATCACCTTGTCGTTGTAATCGGCGGAACTTCGGCAGAGTATGCAGTCGAAACAGCGAAACTAGCGAGCACAAAATATTTGGATTCGCTGCCGACAAAAGGTTCAAGAACCGGTCACGCGTTTCGTGATATTGATCTTGAAGCAAAAGTTCTTAAACTTGCACAACAAACTGGCATCGGCGCCCAATTTGGAGGAAAATACTTTTGTCACGATGTGCGGGTTATTCGCTTGCCTCGACACGGCGCAAGTTGTCCTATAGCAATGGCGGTTTCTTGTAGCGCCGATCGCCAAGCACTCGGCAAGATCACAAAAGAGGGCGTGTTTCTTGAACAACTAGAACAAGACCCTGCACGTTTTCTGCCAGAAGTAACCAATCAAGAATTATCTGCCGAAGTTGTCAACATCGATCTCAATCGTCCAATGGCTGAAATTATTGCAACTCTTGCGAAATATCCTGTCAAAACACGAATCATGCTGACCGGTCCAATGGTTGTTGCTCGAGATTTAGCGCACGCGAAACTCAAAGAACGTCTTGACGCAGGCAAAGGTTTGCCAGATTACATGAAGCAATATTGTGTTTATTATGCTGGGCCAGCAAAAACGCCAGCAGGTTTTGCATCTGGATCATTTGGTCCGACGACGGCCGGTCGAATGGATAGTTACGTTGATCAATTTCAACGCGGCGGCGCAAGTTTGGTCATGCTTGCCAAAGGCAATCGTTCAAAACAAGTTACGCAAGCCTGCAAGACTCACGGCGGTTTTTATCTTGGATCAATTGGCGGCCCGGCCGCACGTCTCGCACAAGACTGCATCACCAAAGTTGAAGTTCTCGAATACGCAGAACTCGGCATGGAAGCCATTTGGAAAATCGAAGTCAAAGACTTCCCCGCTTTCATCGTTGTCGACAACAAAGGTAACGACTTTTTTGAAATTGTTAATGCTGAAGCTCTTGGCACTCCGGTGCAAATTCATAAATAGTGACGCTCGTCGAAGAACGAATCTCGTGTCCACTCGGTGCATGGACCGGCGAAACTGGGCGCTGTCAACTTTGCAATAAATTAATTGAGTCGACTCGTCGCCGAACTTGGTGCTCAGACAAATGCGCTCGCGACTGGCAGCGCAATCACATCTGGAGATTCGCTCGGTCAGCAGCCAAGCGACGCGCAAAATACCGTTGTCAACAGTTGAACTGCCAAGCCGAGCGGCGCGACTGCGAAGTTAATCACATTTTTGCACGAGATGGGGCTGGTTATGGGCCTGGGTGCCATCACCATCTAAGCCCAGATAAAAATGGTGTCGGCGGATTAGAGGTTTTGTGTCGTGCACATCACGCAAAAGTCACTGCTTCACAGGCAACAGCGCGAGCACAAGCCCGCCGTGTTGCACGCGAAATTATTGAGACGAAAAAGAAAACTAAAAAATTAAAGAAGTGATTTCATTGCAGCTCGGGTTGCAGCAATTTCATCTGGGTCACTGCTAAATTCAACCGCAGCAAAATCTGTTACACCAATTCCGGCGAGATCAGCAACGCGTTGCTTAACTTGTTCGGCGGTGCCAGCAATAACTATGTCAGCCGGGCCAACAGCACCTTCATGATCAAGCATCGCCCGATAACTCGGTAACTGTCCGTACATCACGAAAACTTTTGCTGCAATTTCTTGAACTTTAGCAACATCATTAGTCACACACACAGGAAGCGCCGCAATTACTCGTGGCGCTTTGCGACCTGCCTGTTTTGCTGCTTGCGTTATTGTTGGCACTGTTAAAGACTGCAAAGTTTTTGGCCCCGTGCACCATGTCAAAGTGCCATCGGCGAGTGCACCAGTTACGCGCAATAACTGTGGCCCAAGTGCAGCAACCACAACCGAAAATGGTGAAGCACCAACTGCAGATAGGGCGCCTCTAGTCGTATAAGTTTCGCCAGTGAAATTAGATTTTTCGCAGCGCGCAAGTGGCATCAACACTGAGAGATATTCTCGCAAGTGTCGCACAGGCTTGTCATAAGACATACCCAACATTCCTTCAACTACAACCCTATGACTGAGACCAATTCCAAGACATAGCCGACCATTTGATGCAGCATTAACCGTGTGGCTTTGTTGTGCGATTGCCATCGGATGTCGTGGGTAGGTCGGCACGACACTCGTGCCAATTTCGATTCGTTTAACTTCTCGTCCAACAATTGCTAATGCAGTTAGCGCATCGTGCCCAAAAATATTTGGGGCCCAATAACTTGCAAAGCCATCTTTTTCTGCCAATGTCGCTTCAGCAACTACATCGTCGATTGTCCCTGAGTTGACTGTTCCACCGAAGATTCCGATTTTCATTTTGATGCTCTCTCTGTTTGGTATTTAAGAGATTACAGCCACTACTACTGCTTTACGGCAGCGTAGTTTGAGTCGGCAGTGTTGAACCTGTCGGCAAAGTTGTTTCAACCGTCGGCGCAAACAAGGTGCCTTCAGTTTCTGGCGTCACATCTTTGCCCGCTGCCGAATCATCCCGAAACTTTGATTCAAGGCATTCGCCTTCACGAAATGGCGCTACATCCAAAGCCCGCGCGACTGCCACTGCGAACACACTTCGGCCTTTTGGCGACAAATGGACTTTATCGTCACTCAAGACTCCCTTTGTCTTAGAAATCGTTGCCCAATCCAATATTGAAACATTTTTATTTTGACCTGCGATAACTGTGATCGCTGCATTCACTTCGCGTTGTGCATTTCTAAATAACGAAGTATTTACCAGCAACACCGGTCGCGGATTAAGTTTGTCGAGCATCTTGGTTATCTGCTTTGAATACGAATCTTTATTGCCTTCGTAATTCGTGCCTAAAAAGATGACCGCAGCATCCCAACCAGCTTCGGCATTTATTCTTTGACCTAAAACGCGAACACCAAATTCGGCGAATCGACTTGCTTCTGCTTCGATCGCAACTTGCCAACCCAAGGGCACGAGAGCAGCGCACATTTCGTTACCGTAACGACTTGAAGTTGACGCCATTATTGAATCGCCGATCATCAAAAGACGGCTACCGCTGGCTTTTGATCCAATTGAACCACCGACAATTTCTGGAAGTTCAATTTCAAAACCTTCAGGAAGCGTGATCGCTGTACCGAAGTCATAGCCCGGAATTCGCCCGACACCAGACAAAATATTGGTTTCGCCGTTTGCGTTGCTATTGAAAGATGAGCAACTTATCAGTGCAAAACTTGCAACTGAAAAACTTAATAATTTTCGAATTCGCGTCACACAGCCGTCACTTCGACCCGAGCATCATTAAAGCAAGCACCACTAGCGAGATCATTTAGTTCGTCAGTTGCAAACGCGTTCGCAGTCAAACCCTGATTAGTTGCGCGCAACCACAAACCTTTTGGTATAAAACACACACCCCGACGCAAAGTTTTATCGATCACCAAATCTATTTCAAGTGATGCTCTATCGTTGTGCACTCGAACTCGTTGCGCATCGGCGAGATTGCGAGCTTTTGCATCATCTGGATTCATAGAGATCGCCACCCGAGGCGGATCAGTATCAGCGAACATCGAATTAATCGTGTGCGAAGTTGCAGGTGTTATCAATACCAACTGATTCTTTTCTTGCGCAGCACGATATTGCGGCACAGGCAACTCGCTATTTGGTGCAAATAGTTGGGCACGCTCATCAGTGAAACTCGGCCAAGTGTCTGCGAATTGCACAGTTGTACCAACTTCACGCAACTGCACAGCCCGATTGCGTTGCACAGAAATACGATCAGCAATAAATTGCGGATCACTGTTGAACTCTCCGGCCTCGAAACCAAGCCGCGTCGCCAATCCAGTTGCAAACTCATTATTAGATCGCGATTCGCCAACACGATTGATCACTGGTTCAATCACTTGGGCCGAATACGTGCCATATGAACCCACTAGGTCGTGCACTTCAAAATGTGTAGTCGCCGGCAACACCACATCGGCAAATTTTGCCGTATCTGTCATCACTTGCTCGTGTAACACAGTGAAAACATCTTCACAAGCCAGCCCAGCAAGCATGCCGATCTGGTCTACCGCAGTAACAGCAGGATTAGCACCTTGAATTACTAAAACTTTCGCTGACACAGGCCACGCACCAACATCGCCACGCAAAACTCGAGCCACATGATTCATGTTTAGTTTGCGACGAATTGGTGGCTGAATATTGTCTGGCCAAGTCGCGTTCACATTTACAGAAAATCCATCACTAGTTGATGCCAAAATCCCAGAGCCACGCGTGCCGAAGTTGCCAGCCACGACCCAAAGACCGAGCACTGCCAAAACGCTGCTGCCGCCGTTTCGATTTCTTTCGGGGCCGTAACCTATTCGCAAAACCGCAGGCTTGACGGTGGCTATCAAATCTGCAAGTTCGCGAACCATATCAAGCGAGATACCGCAAATGTTGCTTGCGTCTTCAAGCGAATATTTAGTTGCTGCTGCTAAAAATTCTTTGCTACCAGTTGTGTGAGTCTCGATAAATTCACGATCAACACGATTGGTGCGCACCAATTCATTTGCCAATGCGTACGCCAAAACAACATCCGTGCCTGGTCGCACAGCAAGATGCAAATCTGCTCGCGATGCGGTGCCAGTTGCTCGCGGGTCAATGACAACAAGTTTGCCGCCAGCCTTCTGTACTTTTGCCAACAGCGGCAATAAGTGTGTGCCGCTCACGGCTGGGTTCGCACCCCAGACGACAACAAGTTTGGCGTCTACGACATCGAGGGTGTCGATACTCAACATCTCACCAAACATTTGATCCCATGCAGCCCCATAACTGGCTGCACAAATGGTGGGCAAGATTTCTGGGGCACCGAGTCGAGCAAACAAATGTGGCGTTAAATAATTTGCTTCAAGTTTTGATGCCGACGAGTTATATAAATATGGCAACACCGAATCAACGCCATAATTTTTTACTGCGTCAGTTATTTTTGCGGCGATTAAATCAAGTGCTTCATCCCATGATGCTTGGCGAAACTCACCGTCACCTTTTTTGCCGATCCGAATTAACGGCGTCATAATTCGTTCTGGTGAATAAACCCTGTCGGCATGATGTTTCACTTTTTTGCAAATCCAGCCATCTGTTAATGGATTTGACATTTCGTCTACAGGTGCCGCATCAATTTTTGTGATTCGACCCATTGTGAGCGTGACTTCAAGTGAGCATGCATCAGGACAGTCAAGCGGACATGCAGTACGCAGCAGAACTTCATTCATTCATCTATTATCGCACGACTAATGGGTGTTGCGAGCGGGCGAAAAACTACTTGCTTCTATTGTGTTAGTTCGTCGAATGTATCAATATTTCGTAATTGTTTGAATTTGAACCACCAAATGCCAACGATGCCGAGTGTTGCGATTCCGCCACCAATAACAGTGGCCTGAACGCCAACTACTTGCGACATCGCTCCTGACTCAAACGCCCCAAGTTCGTTTGTCGCGCCGATAAATACATTTTCGACTGCTGACACACGTCCTCGTTTGTCGTCTGGGGTAACTAATGGCACGATCGCTCCGCGCACAAACACACTGATCATGTCACCCGCACTCAGAATCATCACTGCGAAAAATGCCACCCAGTAGTTGTGTGTCAACCCGAGCACGATTGTTCCTGCACCAAAAACACCAACTGCGATCAGCATCGCCCGACCAACATGACGCCGAATTGGTTTGAATGCCAACAATGCAGCCGTACTTGCTGCGCCGATACCGGCGGCAGCACGCAACCATCCGTATGCAACATCCCCAACAAGAAGTTGATCTTTAGCAATCACTGGCAACAGTGCAATTGCTCCGCCAAAAAGCACTGCAAACAAGTCAAGTGAGATCGCTGCCAACAAAATAGGTGTGCGTTTAATAAATCGCAAACCTTCCATCGCCGAATGCAGTGTTGGCTTCTCGGTTTTCGCTGGCTGATCTGAAATTATTTTGAGTTTGATTCGCGAGATCAGCATTATTCCAAGCGCAATCAAACCTGCAGCGGTCGCATATGCAATCCATGGCGCCGCGGCATACAAAAACCCAGACATCGCTGGGCCAATAATCATTGCACCAGTCCAAACCGTCGAATACATCGCCACCATTTGTGGCAACCCATTCTCTGGCGCAATCATCGGCCCGATTGAACGCATTGCTGGCGAAACAAACGCTCGTGATGTGCCATAAAAAACTGCAATTACGAAAATCGGCAACACATTTGTTGGGTTGGTCAGCGAATAGCCCACAAGAGCCAAAGCGCATGCAAATTCGCCAAGCATTGCCAGCACTGCAACACGGCGACGGTTGTATCGGTCGGCGACACTGCCCGTGACGAAAACCAATAACGCGATCGGCAAAAATTCGGCAAAACCAAGCCAACCAATATCAAGTGCGCGGCCGGTGATGTCGTAAACGTGTTTGCCAAGAGTGGCTGCTTGCAACATCAAGCCGATATACAAAGCCGAGTTCGCAATGATAAATGACTTAACTGCTGGCGATTGAAACACCTCGCGCGCCGAAAGATTAATTACTTGGTTAGTTTCTGGTGTATTCACAGCGTCAATACGGTACTTCTTTTTGACGCATTAGATACGTATATATAATCTGTGCCTATGACACTTTCACCTCTTGCACAACAAACTCGCTGGATCGATGGTCTCGGTCAAGCAGAATTAGTCAGCACAGACAAAGTTTCGGCACTTGAACTTCTTGAAGCAGCAATTGAACGAACGACCGAATTCAACCCACCGATCAACGCGATCAATATCACTTGGTTCGAACATGCTCGTGAACTTGCAAAAAAATTCAAATCAAACTCAAAGCACAAGTTTGGTGGTGTGCCATTTATTTTGAAAGATCTCGGCGCACCGTTCGCGGGGCAACACATGTCAAACGGCAATATCGCGCTTAAAAATGCCAAGTACATCGCGCCAGCAAATTCGTTATTAGTTCAGCGATTTATCGATACAGGATTAATTCCTTTTGGTCGGGGCAACTCTCCAGAGTTCGGAAGCGTGCCCGTCACCGAGCCACTTGCGTGGGGCGCAACTCGAAATCCTTGGAATCTTTCAATGACATCAGGTGGATCAAGTGGCGGAAGCGCCGCAGCAGTTGCCTCAGGAATTATTCCGATGGCACATGCCAGCGATGGCGGCGGAAGTATTCGCGTGCCCGCTTCGTGTTGTGGACTCGTTGGATTAAAAACTTCGCAAGGTCGCATCTCACTTGCACCGTTCGGTGATGAAGCAAACTTCAGCGTGCACTTCGCGGTCACACGAACTGTGCGCGACACGGCTGCGCTACTTGATGCAACACACGGCCCAGGCGTCGGTGACCGCGTAATCGCAGCAGCACCGACAAGACCGTACATTCAAGAAGTTGGCCAAGACCCTGGCAAACTTCGCATCGGTTTTATTGATCATCATCCAGTTGGTGGTCAAATGGATAGCGAATGCGTTCAGGCAGTGCGTGACACTTGCAAACTTCTCGAATCTCTCGGACATCATGTTGAAAACTCATGGCCAAAAGCACTCGAGCAAGCAGACTTCGCCGGAAAGTTCACTGCGATGTGGTCGACAAACATGTCAATTGCTCGTGATCTTTTAGGTCAAATGCTCGGGCGCGAAGTTGTTAAAGACGATATCGAATTCATGAACTGGGCAATGGCAGAATTCGCCGCCACAAAAACTGCTCCTGATTACGCCAGGTCAGTTGTTGCCTCAGTGAATTTTCGGCGACTAGTTCAACAGTGGTGGGCCGACGGCTTTGATCTTTTGGTTACACCTACAACGGCGCGTCTACCAATGCTCATTGGCACAATCAAAAACGAACCAGAAAATCAAATGAATTCATTACGAATTGCTGGCGAATGGATTCCGTTGACTCCTCCATTCAATACAACTGGCCAACCTGCAATAAATATTCCGTTGCAATGGACATCTGACGGTATTCCAGTCGGTATACAAATTGTTGCCGCATACGGACGTGAAGATTTGCTCATTCGCATCGCATCACAACTCGAAACCGCCCAACCATGGGCGCACCGAACCCCGAATTTGTAACCCGCCAACCCTGTTACACCCTTAGGGGATGATGTCTCTTCCCCAAAAAGAAATAGAGACAATAATGATCACCCAAGGCGCAGTCGAATTCGAACGAATCCCTAAGCCAAAGCACGGCAGCGAAGACTGGCTTCGATTGCGTTGGCGCGACAAAAATGGCCGGTGCACATTCGGTGCGTCAGATGCTCCTGCGTTGATGGGTGCTTCGCCATATTCGACTCGCTCAGATCTTTTTTTTGATAAAAGTGTTGACCCAACAGTCGAACAAGACAAGCCGGTCTTTCGTCGTGGCAATGTGCTCGAACCTGCACTACTTGAAGAAGCATCACATCTACTTGGTGTAAATGTTTTTACTCCATCGGTGATGTATCGCGCGGGTCGCTTCACAATTTCTAAAGATGGTGTCGATAACGAAGAGCGACCAACAGTTGGCGTCGAAGCCAAAACAAGTGCCCGCTACAGCGTTCATACGGCTGATGACCTGCCCTTTGAATGGCGTTGGCAAGGCTGGGCGCAACAATCCGTATTAAACGTTCCATTGTTTTTTATTGTGCTTGACCGTGACTTGCGAATTTCAATGGTCGAGCTGCCACGCAACCAAGAAGCCATCGATCAGTTGTGGGCCGAAGCCGAGCGCTTTGGTGCACTCGTCGACTCAGGTGCACGTGCCGACGCCGACATCAACCAGTTCAGTGCCGATCAAATCTCTTCGCTCTACAAAGCAACGTCGACAGCAATTGAACTTCCAGAGTCTGCACGCGCAGTTTTAGCCAACCTACGCGACGCCCGCGAAACTCGACGCCTGGCAGAAAAACAAGAGACGATCGCCAAAGACGAACTCGCGAGATTGTTGTTGGCTCACGAAATAGGTTTACTCGACGGCGAACAAGTCGTCACATGGAAGCAACACTCAGGCAAACAAGCACTCGATACAAAGCGACTACGCGCTGATTTGCCAGAGGTCTATGAGAACTTTCTTAAAATTGGTGACCCGTTTCGAGTCATGCGCGTCAAATAAATTATTTCACGCCAGCGAGACGAGTCATCCAGTGCTTCCAGATAATCACCATTGCTGCTGTGTCTAGTTCGCAGTATTGCAGCAACATTTTTTTGACGGCTTCACGATGTTTCGCGTCAGAGCGACTTAATCCATACATCATTTCTTGATAAGTACGCATCGCGCCGATGCCCTCACGCACTGCATCAACCGCAATTTCGGTCTCTTGACTATTCGAATCGCTATTGTCAGTTTCTAAAATTACACCCGTTAAGGCATCATACGGGTCCATTGCTCCTTCTAGATTTTCTCTGAAATATTTCGAGAACCACGGATCGCGCCACAAATATTCATTGCCACTCCAAATCGCCGGCAAAACATATTTAATGCTCAGTCGACCTTCCATTTCTGGATGGTAATAGTGCAAGCCACAAAGTTCGAGCAAATCTTGCACTCGCCCCCCATCTTTGCGATCTTGCACCATCGCATCAACCCAGTCGGCAAGTTTTTTGTCGCCGAGTTTGTAATGATCCATCTGCCGACGAATGTCTTTTAATGTCGACTGTTCAAAATCGCTCCATACCAACATCGTGCCGGTGTCACCGATTGCATCGCGTAACGCTCGGACAAATTCGAAACTCGGAAACGCATCAGCGACATTTATCCATTCACAGTGTTGTAACTCTTTGTCACCTGGCTTCAAAATCGTATGACAACTAAATTGAAAAGCAATCTGTTCATACGGTTGCATGCCCTTGTGATACGGCACTGCTAGCCGCGAGGTTTCAAAATCGACAAAATGCAGCGGATATTCGCACGCATCAAGTTCTTCGCGCAAAAGTGGGTCGACCCATTCTTGACCATTAATAGTGCATTGAAGTTGCTTCAATTGTCGACGTCCAGTTGATTTGCTGGCGTCAATAATGTTCGCCGGAATATCAACAAGCTTTGAAATTCGACTTTTAATCAATGACGCAATGCCGTTGCCCTTGTTGCCGGCAGCATCTGCCAACAAGCCAGACTTAAACAAGTCGATGATGTGCGGGTCACCAGCGGCTAACTCTCCCCAACATTCAGCAAAACCATTGCGGCTGCTGGCAATATTTCGATACTCACAATCACGACAGTGACTGCCGATCGGCGAATCAATCGCCATACTTGGGTCAGCAACTATTTTTAACAAACTTTTTCTCGTTGAGCGCACTTCGGCGATAAGTTCGTCAACTTCAGTTCGTGCATTTAAAAATCCTAAAAAATGCTGGCTTGCAAATGCGACGGGATCGCCCACATAAATTGCCCGTGGCCCAGTGCTGCCTGGGTCTTTATCTAATACCAACTCAATTTTGTTGAAGATTGCTTCTTCTTTACAAGTCTTTGATTTATCAACCAAACAAAGTTCTGGTACGACTTTCATTTCTGGATAAGCCAGTTCGAGCACATCTGTCTGAAATGCAAGATCTAATAAATAGTTTCGCCAACCTGCTAGCACTCCACCCTTTTTTCCACGAAATGGATTTATCTCTTCAACCGAATTGAAGCTTGCGGCCTTTATTTCAATTAACCGCAGTGTGTTGCCGGTGCGTTGCAAAATATCGACTCGCACGAGCATGTCATTGACAACAAAAGTCGGCTCAAACCACACGCCGTCGCCAGGCACAGCCAACATTCGTGCGGTGGCTTGTTCTGCGGTTTCGCCAGCCTTCGGGTTTATCCATTGTCCATTTACGAATAAAGTTCGTGCTAGTGCTTCAATCATGAACCCGCCGTCAGCAAAAAACTCTAAAAATGAGTTGCCCGTATTGAGCGATGGATATCCAGATTTAGAATATTTTAATTTGACCGGGCAGTCGCACCCCAACAAAAAATTCGACTTCGACAGCAATTTCGCGCGATCAGCCACTAAAACAACTTACAACTCATCTGTCGCGCAGTAAGCGACTACTGAAACTACTGTGTTGTCGCAGGCACTGCGACGTAGCAAATATCGATTGCTGGAGCAATCATTGCGTCGCCATTGCCACGCGGTCATCGCCTTCTGGGTTGCGCCATGATCGACCAGCAGGCTCAACAATCACACGTTGCAACGCGCCATCGGTGAATGTAAACGGAGACTCAACGCCACGAATCACCGACGACCCGCGCAAATAACCAACCGTCATACCAAACACGCCAAAAAACACCGGCACTGTTGCCGCTATCTCACCCGAGCCAACAGGCAAGTCGTCGTAATACAAATTCACTTCTCCTTTAAACCGACCAGTTGATTTAAATTCAACTCGCAATGTGTGCACGCCAACTGGCACGTCAACTTCTGCCGAAACAGAAAAATAATAAAGATCCAAAAAGTTGTGCACATAATGCAACCGCTTGTCTTTGACGTACACGGCGTAACCACCAGCACTACTGCCTTGGGCGATGATCGCGCCTTCAATGCCGGTTGTGGGCACTGTAACTTCGGCCAAAATATCAAACGATCGATTGCGCAAATTTGGTGCAACCAATGGCGGTATCGCACCAATGCCTGGTCGATATTCGTATCGCTCTTGTC
>ERZ889217.675-NODE-675-length-19632-cov-11.241201_pt1 | contig 19632 bp, 16 predicted proteins | sample MGYA00521098_ERZ889217 | MGnify/ENA primary metagenome ERZ889217 (study PRJEB32303, sample SAMEA104408613) | aquatic metagenome | biome: Brackish water; feature: Pelagic; material: water | place: Baltic Sea | collected 2014-06-10T22:04:00 | depth 2,362 m ... | reverse complement strand
GGAATTAATTCCACCAGGAACAAGTTCCTTATTCCAACCAAATCCGGCGAAGCCAGATTGCCAGGTGAGTGACTGTTTGCGGCCAGGATCAAAACCAACACTGCTTAAACTTGCAAGTATATTTCCCTTATTCGGCATATTTGCTTCATCTAAAGTTTGGGTATAGCCCAGACGTATCCAGCGATCTGTCATCCAGTCGGTTAGCGTAACAATGTCATAACCAATATCTTTGCCGAGCTTTAACTGACCTTGTACTTTTCCATAAAATTCATCGTTATCGTTTACATCAACTAAATAATCAACATCAATTCCGGATGATGACATAAACGCTTCTAAAGTTGGATATGTTCTTGAACCATTTACGCGCTTTGCATCTAAGTAGGCCGCCCAGTTTGCCCAGCGAACTGTTCCACCTACATCTTCAGCAATTCCTGCTGCCACCTCTTTACTTGCATCGGTACCACAAGAGGCTAAGAACGCTGCTGCTGAAAGTCCTCCAACCCCCGCAAAGAGTGTTCGTCTTGTTAGCTTGGCATTAATAATTGACTTTGCTTCCGGTGACAGTATGCTTTTTTCTTTCATGCTCTGGACTCCTCAAGGGTTTGAATTGAACAAGTGGTTATTAAATCTCTTATTTAGTTTGCAAGGCTCTCGAACAAATCTAAGTGAGTCTGTGCGAGCCGCTTTATTATTGCCTAAATTGAGCAAAAATTGTCAATTTACTTACCTATACTCCCAAATTAGTCATTACATGCTTGATTCGGGTGTAATCCTCAAAGCCATAGCTCGATAGATCCTTGCCATATCCTGAGCGCTTGAAGCCACCATGTGGCATCTCAGCGACAATTGGAATATGGGTGTTGATCCAAACAGCGCCAAAATCGAAGGCCTTAGCCAATCTCATTGCGCGCCCGTGATTGCTGGTCCAGATACTCGAGGCCAGTCCATATGGGACCCCATTGGCCATTGCAATTGCCTGGGCCTCATCCTTGAATTTCTGAACTGTAATGACTGGTCCAAAGATCTCGTTCTGAATCATCTCATCATCTTGGTGTAGGTCAGCAATGACGGTAGGGGCATAGAAATATCCAGGGCGATCAACCTTGCTTCCGCCAGCAACAACACGGGCATGGCTTGGTGTGCGCTCTACAAATCCTGATACTCGAGCTAGCTGATCTGCGCTATTTAGCGCACCATATAAAACATCCTCGGTTGGCGCACCAGTTGCAATGTTGGTCTTTGCCTGATGGGCAAGGAGTTCGACAAACTTGTCATAGACGCTATCTTGAACAATAACTCTTGTCGCAGCTGTGCAATCTTGTCCGGCATTGAAAAATCCAGTGATCGCAATATTCTCTGCCGCATTCTCAAGATCAGCATCATCGAATACAACTACGGGCGCTTTGCCGCCAAGTTCTAAGTGAACTCGCTTAAGTTCAGTTGCTGCAGATTTAGCAACTTCGATACCAGCTCGTACCGAACCAGTAATTGAGACCATCGCAGGAACCTGATGTTCGACGAGTTTGCGACCAGTCTCGCGATCACCACAGATTACGTTAAATACTCCGGCTGGTAGAAACTCTGACATTACCTCTGCCATAAATACTGTTGAAGCTGGCGTGGTATCACTTGGTTTTAATACAACAGTATTTCCGGCTGCGATTGCAGGAGCCCACTTCCAAACCGCCATCATCATTGGATAATTCCAAGGTGTAACTTGAGCGCAGACGCCGATTGGTTCGCGGCGGATAAAAGATGTCATTCCACGCATATATTCGCCAGCAGATTTACCTTCTAGATTTCGGGCAGCTCCCGCGAAGAATCTAATCTGATCTAGCATCGGTGGAACTTCTTCGGTTGTTGTAAGTGAGACTGGCTTTCCAGTATTTTCGACTTCAATTGCAATTAGCTCTTCACTTCTAGACTCAAGGGCATCTGCAATTTTATTTAGCGCACGTTGGCGCTCTGCAGGTGTCGTCTCTCGCCACTCAATAAATGCTTTACTCGCTGCGCTGAGCGCTTGATCAACATCATCACCGTTAGATAGTGGCGCAGTTGCATATGCAATTGCTGTTGCTGGATTAATTATTTCTGTTGTCGCACCAGACTTTGCTGGTTGGGACTTGCCATCAATAAAGTTATTTAGCTTTTTCATACCTCAGAGATTATCTCGGACGCGGCTAATTGACCACATGCGCCGTCAATTTCTCGCCCTCTGGTATCTCGAACTGTGACTGCCACCTTATAACTCTCCAGAACTCGGACAAATTCGGCCTCATCTTCCGGCCTTGAGGCGGTCCATTTGGAACCTGGGGTCGGATTCAACGGAATCAGATTGACATGCGCATTTCGATTTTTGAGAAGCCGGCCGAGTAAATCAGCCCGCCAAGCTTGATCATTAATATCTCGAATCATTGCGTACTCAATCGAATAACGGCGCCCGGTACGAGCCTCATATTTATCGGCTGCCGCCAAAACCTCACGGACTTTCCAGCGAGAGTTAATCGGTACCAAAGTATCTCGGAGCTCATCATCAGGTGTATGCAGCGATACCGCGAGAGTTACTGGGATTCCCTCTTCACAGAGTTTCTCAATTCCATTTACGAGACCAACCGTTGAGAGCGTTACTGACCTTGCGCCAATCCCAAGACCATCTGGCTGGGCGGTTGTGATATTTCTAATCGAGCGGATAACTGCGTTGTAATTTGCCATTGGCTCGCCCATTCCCATGAAGACCACATTTGAGAGTCTGGTCTCCCCTCCCGGCAGTTCGCCTGCAGCGCAAATTCTTGCTGCAGCTACGACCTGGGCGGTAATTTCACCGGCAGTTAAATTTCGAGTAAGCCCTGATTGTCCTGTTGCACAGAATGGACAGTTCATTCCACAACCTGCTTGAGATGAGATGCAGACCGTTGTGCGATCGGAATATCGCATTAAAACGCTCTCTACTAAAACGCCATCATGTAAGCGCCAGAGATCTTTGCGCGTCTTGCCCGCATCTGTCGTTACCGATTTAACCAAGGTAATTAATTTAGGAACAAATTCTTTAGCTAAAGTTTCCCGTAAATCTTTTGGAATATCACTCCAGGTATCAGTCTCATCACTGTAATGCGTAAAGAAATGTACCGCCATCTGATTAGCTCGAAAGGCTGGAATACCGAGTTCTACTGCGCGCGCTTTACGCTCTGCGGGATCTAAATCCGCAAAGTGCTTTGGTGGCTTTACTCGCTGCTTTGGTTCATCAAAGACTAATTTTATCTCACTCATAATTTAAAGTGCTTAATTAGTTCGAGCGCGAACCAGACTGCTGGACCTGTAAAGAGAACTGAATCAATCCGATCAAGGATTCCACCATGGCCAGGCAAAATCGATCCCATATCTTTGATTGCAAGATCACGTTTAACTGCAGATTCGATGAGATCGCCACAGGTAGCCGTGATTACAGCGACCAGACCTATAGCAGCCCCAATCCACCAGTTATGTTCTAGTGCAAACTCAAAGACAAGTGCCGAGCCAATCGTTGTCGCAATAATTGAGCCAATCAGACCTTCCCAAGTCTTCTTTGGACTTATGTTAGGAGCAAGTGGATGCTTGCCAAATAAGACTCCAAAAATATAGGCGAAAGTATCGTTACAACTTACAAGAACTACAAGAGTAAAAATTCGAGCAAGTCCATCTTTATCATTTGCAAGCAAGAGAATAAAGCCAGCTAGAAAAGGTAGATAGAAGATTGCAAATGCTGCTGCTGTTGAATTGCGGACAAAATCTTTGGGGTTCTTAAAAAGGATATAGACCAGCAGCGTTGGAATCGTAATTGCCATTGCAACAGCCAGGCTAGATACTCGACCAAACCAAGCGGCGCCAAGAATTGCAGTAAGTGCAATCAATATTGCATTCACGGGAAGGGCAATACCACCAGCCTTATATGCGCTGGTTAACTCTCGCGCGGCAAGACCAATTGCAATCCAGGCAACAATTGCAAAGAGGAATTTTGCATAGGACATCGTCAGAAATACAGTTGCCAGAATGGCAATAGAAACCAGAATGGATGGCCCTAATTTCCGGCCAGCCTTGGCATTTATCGCCGCATTAAGCGAATGAAAGTCATCCATGATTTAAACTTCGAGAAGTTCGGCTTCCTTATGTTTTAAAAGTTCGTCAATTTTGAGCACATGATCGCTCGTAATCTTCTCAAGATCCTTCTCGCCGCGAGCCACATCATCTTTTCCGGCTAGCCCATCCTTCTCTAGCTTCTCCATCGCCTCTTTCGCGCTCCGACGGATATTGCGAATTGAGACCCGAGAATCTTCTGCCTTGGTGCGGGCAACTTTGATGTAATCCCTGCGCCGCTCTTCAGTTAGCTGTGGGAAATTTACACGGATAACTCCGCTATCAGATGCCGGATTAACACCTAGATCTGAGTCGCGAATCGCTTTCTCGATTGCAGCAGATGCACCTTTATCAAATGGTGAAACAATTGCCATCCGAGGCTCTGGAACTTGAAATGAAGCCAGCTGAGATAGCGGTGTCATAGTTCCGTAGTAGTCGACGACAATCTTTGCAAACATCGCTGGATGAGCGCGCCCAGTACGGATGGCTCCAAAATCTTCCTTTGCCACTTCGACCGCTTTATCCATCTTTGAAGTTGCATCACTTAACGCTGTTGAAATATCGCTCATCTTCTCCCCCTTATAACCCTTTTAAAACCTAATAAAACCTAATAAAACTAAGAAACTAAAGTTCCGACGCTATCGCCTCGGACTGCGCGTGCGATATTGCCCTTGTTCTTTAAATCAAAGACAACAATCGGTAAGTTGTTTTCACGGCAGAGGCTAAATGCTGCTGCATCGGCGACCGCTAGTGACCTAGATAGAACGTCATCAAAACTTACATTCTGATATTTAATCGCCGATGGATCCTTCTTGGGATCTGCTGAATAGACGCCATCCACACCGCTCTTTGCAAGCAACAGAGCTTGTGCTGAAACTTCTAGTGCGCGCTGGGCTGCGACGGTATCTGTTGTGAAGAAAGGCATACCTGCACCGGCTCCGAAAATAACGACGCGACCTTTTTCTAGGTGGCGAATTGCGCGACGTGGAATATATGGCTCAGCAACTTGTCCCATTGTGATTGCAGTCTGTACTCGGGTATCAATTCCCTCTTTTTCCAGAAAATCTTGTAGTGCTAAACAGTTCATAACGGTTCCAAGCATTCCCATATAGTCAGCGCGAGCGCGATCCATACCTCGTTGTTGCAGTTCAGCGCCCCGGAAGTAATTTCCACCACCCACCACAATTCCGATTTCGGTTCCGCCGCGAACTACATCAGCTATTTGAGATGCGACATCGTGGACAACATCTGGATCTACTCCGATGCCCTTCTCGCCGCCAAATACCTCACCAGAAAGTTTAAGGAGCACTCTCTTATAACCTTTGCGGGCCATATAAAAGTGCTCCTTATCTACTTAAATCGGTTAAATCTAATAGCTCAGATTACTGTCCAACTCGGAATCGGTGAAATGCCGACACGGCCGTCTTTGCTTCATCAGCTATCTGTTGAACGGTCTTCTTGGCATCCTTAGCGAAGGCCTGCTCCAGCAAGCTGACTTCCTTTACGAATCCAGTTACGCGACCCTCGACGATCTTGGAGATTGACGCTTCAGGCTTGCCTTCAGCGCGAGCAGTCTCTTCAGCAATGCGACGTTCGGTCTCGATATTTTCTGCTGGAATATCTTCGCGGCGCACAAATTGAGGTGCAAACGCTGCAATATGTTGAGCAATATCTTTGCCAGCCTCTGCTGCATCCTTAGCTAACTGAACTAGTACGCCAACTTGTGGCGGTAGATCTGGGCTAGTGCGGTGAAGATAGAGCGAAACTGGTGAACCCTGAAGTACTGCAACTCGGCGAAGTTCAATCTTCTCACCAAGCGTTGCATTTCCTTCATCGATAACCTGTTGAACGCTCTTTCCATTTGTGAGCTTTGATGCGTTGAATTCTGCTAGATCACCAATCTTGCTAGCCAGCAAGTGATTTAATAACTCATCAGCTAACTCTTGGAATCGATCACCCTTCGCAACGAAGTCAGTCTCGCAATTTAACTCGAGCATAACTCCAACATCGCCCTCAGCCTTTGCAAGAACCAAGCCATTTGATGTTATACGACCTTCGCGCTTTGTAACGCCCTTCTGACCCTTCACTCGAATGATCTCAACGGCCTTTTCATAATTGCCATCGGCTTCTTCAAGTGCCTTCTTGCAATCAAGCATTCCAGCGGCTGTTGCTTCGCGTAACCTCTTTACATCTTCTGCTGTGTAAGCCAATTTAATTACTCCCTTGTTGCTTCCGTAGTTGCTGCTGCTGGCGCTTCCGTAGTTGCTGCTGCTGGCGCTTCCGTAGTTGCTGCTGCTGGCGCTTCGCTCTGATCGCCCTTGGTTAGAAGTTCTTTCTCCCAATCGGCCAGAGGTTCTGCCTCTTTAGATTCAACTGGCGCTGCCTTGTCTGCAACTGCCACAGCTGCTGCTGAACGGGCAGCTAAGCCTTCAATCGCAGCATCTGTAATCACGCGAGTTAGAAGCGCAATTGAACGAATAGCATCATCATTGCCAGGAATCTTGTAGTCAACTTCATCTGGATCACAGTTTGTATCCAAGATTGCTACTACTGGAATTCCGAGCTTGTGAGCTTCGGCAACAGCTAGGTGCTCTTTCTTAGTATCTACAACCCAGATTGCGCTAGGCAACTTAGTCATGTTGCGGATACCTTCAAGGTTCTTAGTTAGCTTCTCACGTTCGCGACGTAGAACTAGGAGTTCTTTCTTTGTTAAAAGTTGGTCATTTGAATTCTCAAGAAGTTCGAGCTCCTTAAGGCGTTGAATGCGCTTGTATACGGTTGGGAAGTTGGTAAGCATTCCACCGAGCCAGCGCTCTGTAACGTAAGGCATCTGGACGCGGGCTGATTGGGCCTTTATTGGCTCATGTGCCTGCTTCTTTGTTCCTACGAAGAGAATATGTCCACCCTTTGCAACGGTATCCTTAATAAATTCATAGGCGCTATCGATTAGTGCAAGTGATTGTTGAATGTCGATGATGTAAATACCATTGCGCTCAGCAAATATGTAGCGCTTCATCTTTGGATTCCATCGACGAGTCTGGTGTCCAAAGTGGACCCCGCTATCGAGAAGTTCTCTCATTGATACAACCGCCATGGCGGCACACTCCTTTTTTGCAGATTGCTATCAAGCAAAATGCACTCGGTTGACGACCTAACAATTTGTTTGGTCCCTAGTGTCTTGACACCGACCGTTTAAATTAAACGGACCGAAATGGTTAATTAGAAATTAACTAAAAGTTTCAATCTAATAAGACACGTGAAGTCACAGATCTTGCGATTTGTGCTGGACTAATCCTAAAGGATGCTCGGGGGTGCTAATTACCGCTGAATAACTAGTGCTAGCTCTCACCCAATATTTAAGCCCTGGGATGAGCCTGCTCGTAGGCCGCCTTTAGGCGCTCAGGTGAGACATGTGTGTAAATCTGGGTTGTAGCAAGTGATGAGTGGCCCAATATCTCCTGCACAGTCCGAAGATCTGCTCCACCTTCAAGGAGATGTGTTGCGGCAGTATGGCGAAGTCCGTGTGGGCTCATATGCGAGCCAATTGATTCCATTGCATCATAAACAACTTCTCGAACTGTTCGTTGATCAATCCGCTTTCCCCTGGCACCAAGAAAAACTGCATCCCCTGAAGTTGAGTTCACTAATTCAGGGCGCGCTGTAGCCAACCAATTTTGAATTGCTCGGATAGCTGGCAACCCAATAGGAACTACTCGCTCCTTATCGCCCTTTCCTAAAACTTGCAGCGTATTTCTCGCCATATCTACATCGCGAATATTTAGGCCACAGATTTCAGATACTCGAATTCCCGAGGCATAAAGAACTTCAATCAGCGCTAAATCTCGGATATTAATTGCAGATGGATCTTCCCCGGCCTTTGTTGCAATCGCTTCTAAAACAATCTGAGTCTGTGAAAGATTTAGTACCTCGGGAAGAGTTTTATGAGCCTTTGGGATTGCCAAATCTGCGCCGATATCAGTTGGTATCCAACCTTGACTTGCCGCCCAGTAAGTAAAAGCTCGAATCGAAACTATGCGCCGTGCAAGGGTTGCGCGCGAAATTCCAGTTGATTGCAAGTTGGCTAGCCACGATCTGATATGTGAGATTTGAAGGTTAGAGAATTCAGTAATTCCAAGTTTTGCAATATGGCTGAGAAATGACTCAAGATCACTTACATAACCACGAATTGAGTTATCGGCAAGATTTCGAACTAAAGCCAGATGCTCTTCATACTTGGCAACTAACTCGGCGCTCACAGTTGAAGGCTACTCGGGTTTTCTACCTTGCCGCAGCAAGCCAAACGTAACTGCATCTTCAAGAGCCAGAACTGAGGCTGCAATTACATTCTCGTGCACGCCAATTGTGTTCCACTCTGACTTACCGTCGCTGGTTTCAACTAGAACGCGAGTTATGGCGCCAGTACCAAGTCGACCTTCAAGAATACGAACTTTGTAATCAGTTAATTCAAGTTTCTCTAACTCTGGATAGAACTTCAAGAGTCCAGAACGGAGCGCAATATCGATTGCATTAACTGGACCATTTCCAGAGCCTTGCGATTGGATCTCTTTGCCGCCAGCTGAAATCGTTAAAAACGCCTTTGAAGTTACGTTATTTTTAGCATCACGGCTTACTGTCGTATCCCATTTTTCAACTTTAAAGAATGAAGTTCGTTTACCGTCTATCTCTTCACGAAGTAGTAGCTCGAATGAAGCATCTGCAGCTTCAAAGGTGTAACCCCGAGATTCCATCTCCTTAACGCGTTCAACTACGCGACCAACAACTCCTTTGTCACTGCCGATATCAATTCCGAGTTCTTGGGACTTGAGCTCGATTGAAGCTTTGCCAGCCATTTCAGAGACCAACATCCGTCGATCATTTCCAACTGAAGTTGGTTCTTCATGTTGATACATTGCTGGATCCACTTTTATCGCGCTGGCATGTAGGCCAGCCTTATGGGCAAAGGCAGAGACTCCAACATATGGTTGGCGAGCACTTGGCGCTACATTTGTAACTTCAGCGACTGCATGTGAAATTCTAAAAGCTTCACGGAGTGCGCCATCTGGAAGTACCTTCTGGTTCTTCTTCAATTCGAGGTTTGCAATAATGCTTACTAGATCAGCATTTCCAGTCCGCTCGCCATATCCATTTAGCGTTCCTTGAACATGGGTGGCGCCAGCGGTGATCGCAGCAAGTGAATTTGCTACTGCGCAGCCAGTGTCATTGTGGCAATGAATTCCAAGTCGGGCGTTAGAGGCTTCTAGAACATCATGTACAACATCAGCTAGCTCATCTGGCAACATGCCGCCATTGGTATCGCAGAGCGCAATTACATCAGCGCCAGCCTGCGCAGCCACACGAACTACTTCAAGGGCGTAGGCTCGATTAGATTTGTAGCCATCGAAGAAGTGCTCAGCATCGAGAAAGACTCGCTGGCCACCTGCGCGGAGAAATTCGATTGAATCTTTAATCATTGCTAAGTTCTCATCCAAATTTGTCTTGAGCGCAAGATCAACGTGCCTGTCATGGCTCTTGGCGACCAAGGTAACTCCGGCTGCTCTTGAATCTTGAAGGGCGCGAAGTAGAACATCATCTGCTGCCTTTACATTTGGTCTACGCGTTGCACCAAATGCCATAAATGTTGCGTTCTTTAACTTTAATTCAGTCTGCGCACGTGCAAAGAATTCTGTATCTTTTGGATTTGCGCCAGGCCATCCACCCTCAATGAAACCAACACCAAGATCATCTAGGTGGCGTGCGATTGCCAGCTTGTCATGAACTGAAAGATTTAAGCCCTCTTGTTGGGCGCCATCTCGAAGTGTTGTGTCATAGATATGGAAGTTGTCATTCATTTAGCAGACCTTCACATTCCAACTATGTTTATCTGCGATCGTTCCATGTTGGATAGCGAGTAGGGTTTGGCGAATCTCATTAGTTATAGGACCAGGATTTCCATCGCCAGTTGTCCATGTGCCAAATTGACTCTTAGCAGCTCCGATCGAAGTGACAACTGCTGCGGTTCCACAGGCAAAGATTTCACTGATCTCACCGCTTGCTACGCCATCTCGCCAATCATCGATTGAGAACATGGCCTCTTCAACGCTATAGCCAAGATCCTTAGCAACACTTAAAATCGAATCTCGAGTAATTCCAGGAAGCAGAGTTCCGGTTAATTTTGGAGTAATTATGGTTGCGCCTTTGCCAGATCCTCTGATGAAATAGAGGTTCATTCCGCCCATCTCTTCAACCCAGCGTCGTTCAATTGCATCTAGCCAGACAACTTGGTCACAACCTTGCGTTGCAGCTTGTTTCTGGGCAACTAGTGAGGCGGCATAATTTCCACCACATTTGGCTTCGCCAGTTCCACCAATTGCGGCGCGGACATATTCCGTTGAAATCCAGACATTGACAGCCTCCGATGCATTGAAATACGCACCGGCAGGAGTTGCAATCAACATATATGTGGCCTTATTTGAAGGGCGAACACCTAAACCAATTTCGGTAGCGATCATGAAAGGGCGAATATATAGCGATTCACCAATATGAGTTGGTACCCATTTACGATCTTGCTTAACTAAAGTTTTAACTGTTTCAATAAAATCTTCAACTGGAAGCTCTGGTAGAGCAAGTCGCGCCGCACTGCGTGCAAATCGCTTGGCGTTAGCATCTGGGCGAAATAGCGAGATGCTGCCATCTGGTTGTGAATAGGCCTTCATTCCTTCAAATATCTCTTGACCATAATGAAATACTGCAGTTGCTGGATCTAGCGTTATAGGCCCATAAGCTTTTAGTTCGGCCTCACCCCATCCAGAAACTTCACTCCACTCAAGTACAACCATATTGTCGGTGTAATACTTTCCAAAGCCACCAGCTGCAATCTTGGCATCGCGATCTTCATCGGTGAGCGGATTTGGATTTGGATTTAAATTAATTTTCATTTTCTTGCCGCAACTCCTGCAGCCAGAGCATCACCAATTTGTGTGGTGCTGCGCCTTGAATCGCCGCGGCTGAGTAAATCTTCAGCTACCGCACGTTCGATATCAGCTGCTGCATCAGTCAAACCAAGATGCGAGAGCATCATCGCTACTGACATAACTGTTGCAGTTGGATCTGCGAGTGATTTACCTGCAATATCTGGCGCTGAACCATGTACCGGTTCAAACATTGATGGAAATTCACCGGTTGGATTTATATTTCCAGATGCCGCCAGTCCGATTCCGCCACAGATGGCAGCCGCTATATCTGTCAAAATATCACCAAATAAATTATCTGTTACTACAACATCAAAGCGCTCTGGATTGGTAACAAAGAACATCGATGCAGCATCTACATGGAGATAATCGGTAGTGATATCAGGAAACTCTTTTGCTACCTCGTTAAATGTTCTAGTCCAGAGTCCGCCAGCTCTAGTAAGTACATTGTTCTTATGTACCAGGGTTAGCTTCTTACGTGGGCGTTGCTGGGCTCTAGCAAACGCATCACGAATTACTCGTTCGGCCCCGCGCCGGGTATTTAGACTCTCTTCAGTTGCAATCTCATCCTTTGTGCCCTCTGCAAGTGAACCTCCGGCTCCAACATATGGACCTTCAGTTCCTTCACGAACTACAATAAAATCAATTGAACCTGAATTAACAAGTGGCGACTTAACGCCAGCATGTAACTTAGCTGGACGTAGATTTACATAATGATCAAAGGCAAAGCGTAATTTAAGAAGTAATCCTCGCTCTAGAACGCCACTTGGAACCGTTGGGTCGCCAACCGCACCAAGAAGAATTACATCCGCTTTTGCAAGCTCAGCCAAAACTAAATCAGGAAGCGTCTCTCCGGTCTTGTGCCAATACTTAGCTCCAAGGTCGTAGTTAACCTTCTTAAATTCCACGCCGTAGTTAGCTGCAACAACATCTAAAACTTTTAGCCCTTCAGCAACAACTTCAGGACCGATGCCATCGCCGCCGATAACGGCTAAATTAAAACTCTTCATAGCTACCAACTTATCCAATCAGATTAACGGCTTGAACTAATTTTGCGCCAGTTGCGCTCTTTAATTCTGCAACAACATCAGATGCAACACTTGAATCAACGGTCAGCACCATTAGCGCTTCACCGCCGGCACTATCCCTTGCTACCTGCATTCCGGCGATATTGATATCGGCTTTACCGAGAGCATTTCCGACCATGCCAACTATTCCTGGGCGATCGGTATAGCGTAGGAAGAGAAGATTCTCAGTAGGTGCTAGATCTAAATCATATTCATCGATTGCAATTATCTTCTCGACTTTACGAATTCCCATAAGAGTTCCATTTACAACAACAATGCGCCCATCAGTTAGCGCTGCATGAAGTGAGATCATGCTTCGATACTCTGGACTTTCAGGATCGGTATTAACACTTGCGCTCATACCGCGTCCTTCTGCAAGCGCCGGTGTGTTTACATAAGTAACATCCTCTGCTCCCGTAGCAATAAGTGCACCCTTAAGCGCACTTGTGGCCAGAACTGAAGAGTCATGCTCTGAAATATCACCGCGGACTTGGACCTCCATTGAAACTGGAAGTTCACCAGCAATCGCAGTAGCAATCTGCGCCATCTTCTCAACTAGTGGCAGGCTTGGACGAATCTCTTCATGAATCGCACCGCCCTTAACATTTACTGCATCAGGAACTAGTTCGCCAGATAGCGCCTTGCGAACTGAAACTGCAACTGCAATTCCTGCACGCTCCTGCGCTTCATCAGTTGAGGCGCCAAGGTGTGGCGTTGCAATAACGTTATCTAATTGGAAGAGTGGTGAATCTGTGCAAGGTTCAGTTACATAAACATCTAGCCCAGCTCCGGCAACGCGTCCCTCTTTAAGTGCATCAAAGAGCGCTGCCTCATCTAATACGCCACCGCGAGCTGCATTGATAATACGAACTGTTGGCTTAACTTTTTTAAGAGCCTCTACACCGATTAAATTTGCTGTCTCTTTGGTCTTTGGCAGGTGAATAGTTATGAAATCGGAGATCTTTAAAAGTTCATCTAATTCAACTAAGCGAACACCAAGTTGCGCAGCGCGGGCAGGTTGTAGATATGGATCATAAGCAACAACATCCATTCCAAATGCATGCATGCGGGCAGCTACAAGTTGTCCGATTCGACCAAATCCAACGATTCCGAGAGTCTTCTCAAAAAGTTCGGCGCCTGTGTACTTAGAGCGTGCCCATTTGCCATTGCGGAGTGCGGCATGTGCAGGTGAGATAAAGCGAGCAGATGCCATCAGAAGTGAAATGGCTAGCTCGGCTGCGCTTACAATATTTGAAGTTGGTGCATTAACAACCATGACACCTGCTGCAGTGGCTGCAGGAATATCAACGTTATCTAGACCAACGCCAGCACGTGCGATTACTTTTAACCCTTTTGCTGCTGCAATAGCTTCACTATCCATCTTGGTCGCAGATCGAATAAGTACTGCATCTACACCGGCGCCGAGCGCAGCAAGTAGCTGCCCACGATCTGCGCCATCACAGTTGCGTACTTCAAAATCTGGCCCCAAAGCATCTAGTGTTGCCGGGCTAAGTTCTTCCGCAATTAAAACAATAGGTTTAGCCACGCGCAGCAGCACCTTCCTTATAATCATCGTTGTTATTGCCCTTGACCCATGTCATCATCTTGCGAAGTTCGCGGCCAACAGCTTCGATTGGATGAGCTTCACCCTTTGCGCGAAGTGCCTTAAATTCTGGGGCGCCGGCATCTTGGTCATCAATAAAGCGCTTAGCAAAAGTTCCGTTTTGAACATCAGCCAAAACTGCCTTCATATTTGCCTTAACGCTCGCATCAATTACACGTGGACCGGAGATGTAATCACCGTACTCTGCAGTGTCAGAGACTGACCAACGTTGCTTTGCGATACCGCCCTCATACATCAAGTCAACGATCAACTTGAGTTCGTGGAGGCATTCAAAGTATGCAACTTCTGGTTGATATCCAGCTTCAATTAATGTTTCAAAACCATATTGCACAAGCTGAGAAGCCCCACCGCAGAGAACTGCTTGCTCACCAAATAGATCGGTCTCGCACTCTTCAGTAAATGTCGTGAGGATTCCGCCTGCGCGAAGTCCACCGATTGCTTTAGCGTATGAGAGTGTTAGTGGCCAAGCCTTTCCAGTTGAATCTTGCTCTACCGCAACTAGTACTGGAACTCCGCGACCAGCTGTGTACTCACGACGTACTAAGTGGCCTGGGCCTTTTGGTGCAACCATTGCAACATCGATATTTGCCTCTGGCTTAATGTAATCAAATCGAATATTAAATCCGTGACCAAAGAAGAGAGCTGCTCCTGGCTTAATGTTTGGCTTGATTGAATCGTTGTAGATATGGCGTTGCACATGATCTGGTGCAAGCAACATAACAACGTCTGCCTCTTTTACGGCATCGGCAACAGATAGAACGCGAAGTCCTTCTGCCTCGGCCTTGGCACGAGATTTTGAACCTTCAGCTAAACCAACTCGAACATCTACTCCACTATCGCGAAGTGATAGCGCGTGGGCATGTCCTTGTGAGCCGTATCCAATTACTGCAACCTTCTTAGATTGGATAATTGATAGATCGGCATCTTCATCGTGATATTGGGTTGCCACTTTTATGACCTTCCTCTTCTTGTTAGTTTCCTTCTGGTTGATTTACTTCGGTTACTGCAGTTGTTCGTTATCGGCTAAGCCTATTTTTTATCGCTCATCTTCTGAAATCGAGCCAGGTTTTAACCCCCGAGACATCGCAACTAGGCCTGATTGGATCAGTTCTAGGATGCCAAAAGGCTCTAGAACCCGGAGCAGGGCTGAGATCTTCTCGGTATTTCCGGTGGCCTCGATGGTCACAGCATCTTGGGCGACATCTACAACCTTGGCGCGAAATAGCTGGACCGTCTCTAGGACTTGAGATCTAGTCTTCTCATCCGTTGAAACCTTAACTAGCAAAAGTTCACGTTGTACCGAGACCACTGGATCTAGCTCGGTAATGCTAATTACGTTAATTAATTTATCTAGCTGCGCAACTACTTGCTCGAGTGCGTGGTCTTCGACATTAATCACGATTGTCATTCTTGAGAAGTTTGGGTTCTCAGTTGGTCCAACAGCAAGTGAATCAATGTTGTAACCGCGGCGCGAGAAGAGTGATGAGACTCTAGCAAGAACACCTGGGCTGTTCTCAACTAAAACCGAGAGCGTGCGAGTCTTTGAAAATGAAGTTGAAGATGACGGTGCATCTGGATGTGATTGTGTCATTCTAGAGCTCCTGTGAATCCCAGATAGGTGCAAGGGAACGGGCGTTAACAATCTCATCATTTGATGTGCCAGCAGCAACCATTGGCCAGACCATGGCATCACGGTGAACACTAAAGTCAACAACTACTGGTCGATCATTGATCTCCATTGCCTGCGCAATTGTCTTATCGACATCATCAGTTGAATCACAAGTTAGACCAACACAGCCCATTGCATCAGCTAACTTTGCAAAATCTGGGATTCGCTTTGAATGAAGTTCGGTATTTGAATACCGCTCGTTGTAAAACAGGGTCTGCCACTGACGGACCATGCCAAGGCTCTCATTATTAATAACGGCAACCTTGATCGGAATATTATTTAACGCACAAGTTACAAGCTCTTGATTTGTCATCTGGAAACAACCATCGCCATCGATCGCCCAGACCGTTGTATCTGGAGCACCAACTTTTGCTCCCATTGCTGCTGGAACTGCGTAGCCCATTGTTCCAAGGCCACCTGAGTTCAACCAAGTTCGTGGCTTCTCGTATGAAATAAATTGTGATGCCCACATCTGGTGCTGGCCAACGCCGGCAACATAAATAGCATCTGGTCCAGAAAGTTTTCCGATGCGCTCAATTACATACTGCGGTGAGACGCTGCCATCTTTTGGATGGTCATACCCCAACGGAAATCTTGTTCGCCAACCGTAGGCTTGGGTTAACCAGGCAGAGATATCCGGCTGGTTCTTCTTAAACTCACTCTTTAGCGCTGGGATTAGCGCCTCGATTGTTAACTTTAAATCTCCAATTAGCGCAACATCGGCGCGACGATTCTTACCAATCTCAGCTGGATCGATATCTGCGTGGATTATCTTGGCATTAGGTGCAAATGTTGAGAGCTTGCCAGTTACGCGGTCATCAAAGCGAGCTCCTAGCGTTATTAACAAATCTGCTTTCTGCAGCGCAGTTACAGCTGCAACTGTTCCGTGCATACCAGGCATGCCTAGATGCTGTGGGTGTGAATCTGGAAATGCACCGCGCGCCATAAGCGTTGTAACAACTGGTGCGCCAGTTAGCTCAGCAAGTTTCAATAACTCTTTGTGTGCGCCAGCTTTTATTGCGCCCCCGCCAATATATAGAACTGGCGCCTTAGATTGGGCGATAAGAGCTGCAGCATCGCGAATAGCTTCTGGCGATGCATCTAACTTTGGACTATATCCACCAAGTTCAATATTTTTTGGATAGTTAAATTCAGTCTGCATCTGTAGCGCATCTTTTGCGATATCAACTAGTACTGCGCCAGGTCTTCCAGTACTTGCAATATGAAATGCCTCTGCGATGCTTCGCGCAATATCTTCTGGTTTTGTTACTAAGAATGAGTGCTTAGTTATCGGCATTGTTATTCCACGAATATCTGCCTCTTGAAATGCATCTGTGCCTATCGCACCTGATGCAACTTGTCCGGTGATTGCGACAATAGGAACTGAATCCATCTGGGCATCTGCAATTGGCGTAACTAAGTTTGTGGCACCTGGTCCTGAGGTTACAATGCAGACTCCGGTGCGACCAGTAGCTTGCGCATATCCAGTTGCAGCGTGTCCAGCACCTTGTTCATGTCGAACTAATATGTGGCGGATCTTGCTATCAAAAATCGGATCATATGCCGGCAAGATTGCACCACCTGGGATTCCAAACATGACATCAACGCCAGAGGCTTCTAACGCCTTTACAAGAGCACTTGCCCCCGTCATCTTCGTTGATTCACTCATGTTCATCTCCCTTCTAAACTCGCTCTAATATTTAATTAACCGCTCACTGCAGGGGCGATAAATGCGAAACCCCTCAGTTTCCACTGAGGGGTAGCACACGGACTAGTTATTCACTAGAGCGTGCGCTCACCAATTACCACGACTGAAGTCATGCCTTAATTCTCCCCTGCCATATGGGATTGGTCAACCCATAAGTTAGGTATCTCACTATTTAAAACCCCATTAAAGCGAGCTTTCAAAACGAGGTCGAAGGGCTTAACCGCAGACCGCGCCTTTCGATGCCGAACCCACAACCTTTGAATACTTCGCTAAAACGCCCCGTTTGAATTTATGTGGGAGCGGATTGAAATTTTTGCGGCGTTCTGCCAACTCGGCCTCATCAACCAGAAGATCTAGGGTTCGAGCGATTGTATCGATACGAATTAGATCGCCATCTTTGATAAATGCGATCGGGCCACCATCAACTGCCTCAGGTGCAACATGTCCTACACAAAGCCCAGTGCTGCCCCCACTGAAGCGACCATCGGTTAGTAGCAAGGTTGTCTTGCCGAGTCCGGCTCCCTTGATTGCGCCTGTGATCATCAACATCTCGCGCATTCCGGGTCCACCTTTTGGACCTTCATATCTAATTACAACAACATCTCCGTCTTTAATGGTTCCATTTTCGAGAGCTTCCATTGCAGCTTGCTCGCGCTCGAAGACTCGAGCCGGACCCTCAAATTTTTCAACACCGACTCCTGCGGTCTTGCAGACTGCGCCTTCTGGTGCAAGTGAGCCGCCAAGTATCGTGATTCCAACCGCAGTAGAGACTGGTGATTTAATTGCATGCAGAACATCTCCATCTGGATCTAACGGAGTGATGTCAGCCAAATTCTCAGCCATTGTCTTTCCGGTAACAGTCAGACAATCACCATGCAGTAATCCGGCATCAAGTAGCGCTCGAAGTACAACTGGAATTCCACCAACACGATCGATATCTGTCATTACATATTTTCCAAATGGCTTTAGATCGCCAAGTAGCGGAACTTTAGATCCAATGCGGTGAAAATCCTCAAGTGTTAAATCAACTTCGGCTTCATTAGCGATAGCCAATAAATGAAGAACAGCATTAGTTGATCCCCCAAGTGCCATGACTACGGTAATTGCATTTTCAAAGGCTTTCTTTGTCAAGATTTGCCTTGTTGTGATGCCCTTGCGAATAAGTTCAACAACCGCTGCGCCAGATTTAACTGCGTAATCATCACGGCGACGATCAACTGCGGCCGGAGATGCAGATCCTGGTAGTGATAATCCAATAGCTTCACCAACGGCTGCCATTGTGTTTGCGGTATACATTCCGCCACAGGCACCTTCACCAGGGCAGATTGCTCTTTCAATTTTATCTAATTGCTCCTTTGAGATTAGCCCTCTCGCGCAAGCGCCAACAGCTTCAAAGGCATCGATGATTGTTACATCTTTTCCATCGACCGATCCCGCCAGGGTTGTTCCGGCATAAACAAATACTGATGCGACATCGATTCGAGCTGCTGCCATCATCATTCCTGGAAGAGATTTATCGCAACCAGCAAAAGTAACCATGCCATCCAAGCGCTCTGCCTGCATAACAGTTTCAACTGAGTCAGCAATTACTTCGCGTGAAACGAGTGAGAAGTGCATTCCCTCATGGCCCATCGAAATTCCATCTGATACCGAGATAGTTCCAAATTGCATTGGAAAACCACCAGCGTCTATGACACCTTTTTTCGATGCCTTTGCCAGGCGATCTAGCGAGAGATTACAGGGGGTAATCTCATTCCACGATGAGGCAATTCCAATCTGTGGTTTTGCGAAATCTTCATCTTGCATTCCAACCGCGCGCAACATTCCGCGTGCTGGTGCTCGCTCTATTCCATCTGTTACTAATCCAGAACGGGGCTTCATCGAGTTACTCATTTAACTTCCTATCCTTGGCCGAGGTGTTTTAATAATAGCTCGCGAACCTTTGCGGCATCAGCTGCGCCGCCCGTAGCTTTCATGACTGCGCCAATTAGTGCGCCAGCTGCTGGAATATTGCCGCCTCTAACTCTCTCAGCGGTATCTGGTTGTGCGCTAATTGCAGCTTCGATTGCAGCCATTAGAGCCGAGCCATCGGAGACTACTTTTAAGCCACGCTTTTCGATTACATCTTTCGGTGAACCCTCACCATTTATAACGCCCTCGACAACCTGTCTCGCTAATTTGTCAGTTAGCTCACCGCTTGTAATTAAGGAGATAATCTCTGCTACAGAACGAGTAGAGATAAGAGATGTTGGTGCAACTTCTCGCTCATTAGCAACTCTTGAAATTTCTCCTAGCCACCAAGTTCGGGCGCGAGTTGGCTCAGCGCCAAGTTTGATTGTCTCTTCGACAACATCTACTAACTCAGCATTTACCAGAGAGCCCATCTCTGAATCTGGTACGCCCCACTCAGCCTGCAAGCGCTTGCGGCGATCTGCAGGATTTTCTGGCAACTTTGCTCGCAACTCTTCAATCCACTTTGCATCTGG
>ERZ889217.674-NODE-674-length-19648-cov-15.782116_pt1 | contig 19648 bp, 15 predicted proteins | sample MGYA00521098_ERZ889217 | MGnify/ENA primary metagenome ERZ889217 (study PRJEB32303, sample SAMEA104408613) | aquatic metagenome | biome: Brackish water; feature: Pelagic; material: water | place: Baltic Sea | collected 2014-06-10T22:04:00 | depth 2,362 m ... | reverse complement strand
AACATCTGTTGCCCTATGCATTGCGCTTGCGACGCCTCCAACGCGATGTCGTAGGTTTCGCCGTAAGCAAAGCCAAGTGTTTGCAACTCAAGTGCGGTATCCGAGCCATCTTCAACGACGTCACGGCTGGGCTCTTCCACGATCTCGGGGAGTGGCAATGTTGTGCCGGTCACGGCAAAGCCTGGATTGCTCGCGCTGCGGGCCAACTCGCATTGACTTACTAAAAACTCTTCGACAGCAGTGAGCGCTGTTGCTATTGACTCGTCGGTAAATGCCACGCGCGCATTGGCCACGCGGGAGCTCGTCGCAGCTGCTGGCGGGTCATAGTCAACAGCATCCAGGCTCACTACGAGCTGTCCGTACGCAGCCAGCAGCACTCCGAGCGGTGCGCGCAGTGAACGCGGTGATACTTCGCGCATCACCGCGACTAAATCAGATATCGCAACAACCGACTCTTGTAGCTCAAGCGATGTGGTGGTATCTAATTCGCTGACTGCCCTCTCGACCCGCTGTCGCGCCGCAGCAAATAATGTGCCTTGCGAACATGCCGCAGCTGGGGACTCGTCTCCACACCCAGCCAGTGACACAACAAGCAACGCAGCAGCCGCTCCAGCGGTGAATCGATGAACGAAACGGCTCACGGAATACCAGATGTCGTATTAGGTGCTGCACCTGTTGTTCCGGTCGCGATCAGCCACGATTCGTACATACGGTGATACTCGCCACGTTGTTGCATGAGCTCGTCGTGCGAGCCATCATCCACGACTTGGCCGTGAGCAAGCACCACAACGCGATCAGCACGCGCGGCAGTGGATAATCGATGGGCTATGGAAATTGTGGTGCGACCCTGGGCAAGTTTGCGCAAAGCCCGTGCCAACCGCACTTCGGTGAGGGCATCTACCGACGACGTAGCTTCGTCCAAGATCAAAATGTCGGGGTTCACCAGAGACGCTCGCAATAAGGCCACCATTTGCCGCTCGCCTGCCGACAGAGATTGACCCCGCTGGCCGACAAGAGTTTCTAACCCCAGCGGCAGATTGGCGACCCAGTCATCTAGCTCGAGCCGCGTGACCGCAGCTCGAAGTTGGGCATCGGTGGCTGCTGGCTGGGCAAAGCGCAGGTTGTAGCTGATGGTGTCAGAAAACAAGAAAGGCTCTTGTGGCACCACGGTTAAACGATTGCGCAAATCATCGTTGGCCACGTGCCGCACATTGACTGCCCCAATGGTCACACGACCAGCAGTGGGGTCAGCAAGCCGAGCAATGAGCCGGGCAATCGTCGTTTTGCCTGAGCCCGATTCCCCCACTAACGCCACATGCTGGCCAGGTGCAATGGCAAGACTCAGTTGCAGTAGCACGTTGGTCGGCGCAACTTCTTCTTCGCGAGGTGCATAGGCAAACGTGACCTCATGCAGTGACACGCCCAGTCGGCCTGCGGGCAACGCCACAGGATTGGTTGCTGGTGGTGGCCCGATCGGCGTGTCGAGAATTCCCAGCACGCGCCGCAAACCTGCCACGGCAGTTTGGGTTTGGTCGATCACTTCGGTGAACTCGGCGATCGGTTCCAAGAATCGATAGGTCAGGAACATGAAACCCACCAGCGAGCCAGCGGTGAGACCAGCGGCTTCGCCCCGCCACACACCGATGCCCACAACGGTAACGACGGTGAGCACACTGAACACTTCACCTGAGGGAAACAAAAAGGCACCGATGATTCCGGCCTTAATCGACACTTTCGAGCGCTGCTTGGTGGCGTGTTCGACTCGCTCGAGCGCTGGCTCGACTGCGTTGTAGGCCTGCAATGTTTCAACACCCGCCACAGTTTCACTCATTGCCGAAAGCATCGAGCCGTTACCTGAGCGAACTCGGTCATATGCCCGCACCAACCGACGTTGCACCAAACGCAACACGATGATAAGCGGTGCCACGACGGCAAAAGCGACCAATGCCAGCACCCAGTCGTAAGCCAACATCGCGCAAGCAACCACAAACATCAACGACAGATTCAGCATCCATGACAGCCCACCCCAGGAGAAAAACTGGGTGAGAGTTTCGATATCACTCGTTACTCGCCCAACGAGTGCCCCGCGACGTTCTTCGTTGTGGTCCGCCAAACTCAATCGGTGGATGTGTTCAAACAGCCTGACGCGTAGCCCATAGAGGCCTCGCTCAGCTGATGTGCCGAGGCGATGCACAGCCGTGCGCTGGCTGAAAGCCGCGACCATTACGACAACAGCAGCACCAATACATAGCTGCACGATCAACTCGAGACGTACTACTCCGCCAACAAACCCTTTGTCGATGGATTGCTGCATAACGACCGGAACTGCGACGCGCCCAGTGGCACCCACCAACGCCAGAAAGAACGTGAGTAATAGCCCTTTGCCGAGGGCAGGTGCTTCAACTATGCCCTGTCGTATGGTGTCGACTGCTCCGCGGCGCTGCACGCCTTGTGTGATGTCATCGATCATGGTCATGGGAGTGATGTTTCGCCTGGTGCACCGCGATCATGCTCGAATGCACTGATGAGCTGATGATATTGCGAATTTGACTTCACTAAGTCTGCGTGGCTGCCCATCGCAACAACTGCTCCATTCACCATGAAAACCACCTCATCAGCCAACGCAATCGTCGACGGCCGTGACGCGACAATCAAGGTGGTGATCATTCCACCGAGCGCCTGCAAGTTCTTGAGCACCGTGGCTTCGGTTGCAGGGTCAAGTGCTGACGTTGTGTCATCCAATAACAGAAGCTCACTGCCCATCGCCAACGCTCTTGCCAAGGCCAGACGCTGGCGTTGCCCACCGCTCAGGCTCACCCCACGTTCGCCAAGCTCGGTGTCCATACCCAGGCCCAATTCATCAACGAAATCGCTGGCTCCGGCTATTTGTAGGGCCTCGCGCAACTCACGCTCGCCCACTGGCGAACCCAGCGCCAAGTTGTAGCGCAGTGATTCAGCGAACAGAAATGCTTCTTGAAACACCAAGCCAACATTCTTGGTGCCCAGCCGCACCCGACCCTCGTGTGGCGAAATAAGCCCCGCGATGAGATGCAACAACGTGGTTTTGCCCGCACCCGTTGCCCCGACTACGGCCACCGTTCGTCCCTTGCGCACCGTCAGATTTACGCCTCGTAAAGCATCTGTGCCTGCTGCGTGCGCCACGCTCACGTTCACCAACTGCACCATGTCGCCCGTTTCGGGCTTTTCGCCCTGGGCTCTACTGGCACCGCTCGCACTAACGGGTGTACCGGCTTGCTCAATCGCATCCCGCGGGTTTGCCAACAGCGGCTCACGCAAAATTTGCTGAACGCGATCCCAACCGCTTATGGAGTGCGGCAGCTCACTGAACAAATAGCTCACGATGCGCAGCGGAAACGCCACGAGAGTGAAGAGATACACAAACGCCGACAGATCACCAATGGTCATTGAGCCACTGCGAATGCGCATAGCACCAAAAGCAATAAGTGCGATGTTTACCAATGACGGTGTGGCATCAATGAGTGATTCAAAAGTCGAGCGCAGACTCACCGCTTTGGTGCGAGCCAGCTGTAGGCGACGCGAGATTACAGCGAGACGCTCGGTTTCGCGGTCCTCTGCGCCGAAGGCTTTTACCACGAGCACTCCATCAAAACTCTCGTGGGCTGCCTGCGAGAGTTCACCAAGTTCATCTTGGGCAACTCGATAAAAGCGATCTACTTTGCGTTGGTACAGCACATTTGTAGCCAACATCGCAGGCAACACCAAGAAAGCAAATAGCCCGAGCCACAGATCGGTGTTGATGAGCCAGGCACCAGCGGCAACGAGTAAAACAAGAATTGATGTCGAAAATGGCAACGGTGCCAACAGCGCAATCGCAGCATCGGTGTCGGTGCCGGCACGGGCTGCCACGTCGCCAGTCATACGAGCCCGATGCCATGCTGGCGGTTGGGTCATCATGTGGCGCAACACTTTGTCGGCGATAGTTCTGGCCGTAGTCCACTCCAATATGCCTGCAAACGACCGACGCACCACCACGCCTGCTGCACGCACAACGCCTATCGCTACAACAATCAGCGAAGCAGAAAACCATGTGCCGAAACCCACCGACCCACCTGCACCGGGCTCAAAGGCCGGCAAGATCACGTCATCGATCATCAACTTCACGCCATATGACGATGCGACTGTGGCAATGGCAAACACCGCTGCGCCGCTCACCGCAATAACGAAATAGCCAGTGTGAAAACTAACCAGCGCAAGAATCAGGTTCTTGGCTTGAATGAAGCGATTCGGTGGTGAAATCACAGGTAGCGTTTCGGCAAATGCGGATTGCGACACGTTCCATTCTGTCACTCATCTGTGCGGCTATCGCGGTTATGTGGGTCTATGCGCTCGGCTTTGCCTCCAAAGAAGCGGTGAACAAAATCGGCGACATCGAATGGACGCAGCGTGCCGAGGTTCGCTGTAAACAAGCCGAGCTACAGCGCATCGAGCTCGCCGACTATCGCCTGATTACAGAACCAGGCACGGGTGGGCTATCCGAGCGCGCCAACTTGGTAGATCGCGCCACCGACACTTTGGTAGAGATGCTGGCAGACCTTCAAGCTGATATGCCGTCCGACGAAAAGGGCCGCGCGCTCATACCGCTCTGGATCGCCGACTACAACATCTACATCAGCGACCGCCGTGCCTACAGCGCGCAACTGCGCGCCCAAAGTAACGCACCTTTTTCCGAAAGCACCTACGAGGGCTTGCCCCTGGCTGAGCGCATAGCAACCTTTGCCGGCGACAACCGCATGCCGAGTTGTTCGCCGCCGATCGACTTGTCGGTGTAGCGCGCTCTAGGTGTTGGGCTGACTCGCAAACTCCTGGGCCGGCGTCCAGCCTGAGTCGGCTGAGTACTGCCGAATCACCCGAGCTGGTGCCCCGACAGCAACGCAGTAATCGGGCAACTTGCCAGTAACCACCGAGTTGGCACCCACGGCCACGTGGCGACCAACTTGCGCGCCTGGAAGCACGACGGTTCCGGTTCCCAACCATGAACCATCACCGATTCGCACAGGCTCCTCGGGTTGTGTCTGCTGCGAGATCGGTCGTGTCACGTCTTGATAGCCATGATTCTGATCGGTGATGTACACATGGTGGCCAGTCCACACGTCGTTACCAATCTCAATTGCCAAATGACCCACAATGCCACTACCTCGACCGATCAAACATCGGTCACCGATACGTACTACGGGCGAGGTAACGCATTCTTGGCCGGGCATCATGCCAGCAGATAACGCACAGTACGGACCAAGCATCGTGTCGGTGCCTATCTCGATGTAGTGCTCGTTATAAATCGTGACCCATGGAAACGCAATCAGCGAACCATCGCCAAACTGTTTGAATTTCTTGCCACGAGCCGTGCTGTTGGTGATAGACGCAGTGAACTGCCAGTCTTCCCACCGACTCGTCACCCAACCAGCGATGAGACTATCCACACGCCTACGCAGCACCTCCCCACCGTACCCGTCGCAGGAAGGTGAGTACCATAAGCAGGTGCCATCCGCCGTGACAAGACAGATGAACATCGTCTACGGTCACGCCGCTCGCTTTGCTTCCCCGATTCTCGCCAAAGAACACATTCAGCTCACTGCGCCCGTGCAATGCCCGCAACTCCCATGGATCGGTGACCGAATCTCGCTCGAAGGCACCAGCTCACAGGAAGACTGTCTCACGCTTAACGTATTCGCACCTACCGATGCGGAGAATCTTCCAGTCGTGGTGTGGCTTCACGGCGGAGGATTTGTCAATGGCACTGGCAACTCCACGTGGTACGACGGCAGCAATCTGGCCGCTCGCGGATGTGTTGTGGTCGTCGCCAATTATCGACTCGGGGTGCTTGGCTTTGCTGGTACAGCTGATCTTGGACTTCAGGATCAGATTGTCGCGCTTCAGTGGGTACAAGAGAACATCCAGCGCTTCGGCGGGGATGCCACCAATGTCACCATTTTCGGCGAGTCTGCTGGTGGAGCAAGCGTTGTGGCTTTATACGCAGCACCGGCCGCCGAAACCCTATTCGCACGCGGTTGGGCAATAAGCGCCTCCGTCGGCCAATTGCGGTCAGTTGATCGAGCAAATGAAGCTTTAGCAGTCTTTCTGGACAAGGTTGGCGCGTCGTCGCTTGACGCCCTGTCACTACGTCCTGCAGCTGAGATCGTTGCTGCTACGACTGGAATCTGGACAGAAGCAGATATCAGAGTTCCGGATGCCGACCCCTCCAACCGAGATCGCACAGCTGTCACCTTTTTCAGTCCAACAATCGGTGGCGCAGTCGTCGCCGCTGATGCTGAGCAACGTATAGCACTGGACCCTCGCCCGCTCGTGATTGGCACCACTCGCGACGAAATGGCAATGTGGTTCATTAATGACCCTAATTATCTAACGCTTTCTGAAGCGGATGCTCGGAAATACTTTGCCACGATTTTTGGCAATGACGAAGATCTGGCGTGGAACCTCTATTCTTCTCTGCGTCCCGGTTTCACACCAGGTCAACTGGTGATGGCCGTCGTTACGGATGAGGGTTTTCGAGTGCCCGCATGGCGCATCATTGATGCTCGAGATCGAGCAGGCTCGGCGACGTGGTCCACCTTTTTTACTTGGCCATCACCCGTGCTCGGCGGAATCCTCGGTGCTAGTCATGCACTCGATATCCCCTTTATTTTCGACAACACCGATCTGCCAGGTGCTGAATTTCTCTTAGGGCCGACCCATGAATATGGCACTGCGCACCGACATCTTGCCGACACGCTTGCTGGATCGTTGGTGGAATTCGCCACGACCGGTCGGGTTGGCTGGCAACCGACCGAGGGTAGACGCACCACGCTGCGGACTGACGAGCACAACGAAACATGGGTCGATCCAGAACGAGAGATCTACGATTTGTGGTCGGGTAAAGCGTTAACTCTTTTGTCGTGAGCGACATCATGGATGCTTTGACGTATCCCGTGTGGCATGACAGTGCAATTCAGCAAACCGCGTTTGGAACTGCACCTGCACACGCCGAGGTTGACGTCGCCATTGTTGGTGCGGGCTTAAGCGGTTTGTGGACTGCCTACTATCTCAGTTCGGCTGAACCGTCTCTGCGAATCGCGATTCTCGAGGCGCGACATGTCGGCTTTGGTGCAAGCGGCCGCAACGGCGGTTGGTGCAGTGGATACTTTCCTCTTACCGTCAGTGAGCTTGCTTCTGTCTACGGCCGCGACGCGGCGCTGCTTGCGTATCAAGAAAGTTTCGCCACTTTGCCCGAAGTTGAACAAGTGCTTCGTCGTGAAGGTATTGAGTGCGGATGGCATCAAGGCGGCACGGTGCAGTCGGCCAGCACAGCGCTGCAAGCAGAGCGTCTGCAAAGTCTGTTAAAGCAACAACATGCCAATGGGCTCGGTGCCGGTGACGCGGAATGGCTACCAAGCAGCCGAGTAAGCGAGCACATATCAGTCGCCGAAACCCACGGGGCGATTTACAGCCGGCATTGCGCGACACTCAACCCTTTTCAACTAGTCAATGGCTTGGCGCGGGTGCTCGATCAACGTGGTGTCACCATTTGGCAAAACACTGCTGTGCAAGCGATCGATAACGGTGTCGTCACCCACAGTCATGGACGTGTGGTTGCCAAGCAAGTGGTGCAAGCCACCGAGGGTTATTCACATTCGATTGCCCAGACCAAACGACGCATCGTGCCGCTGTATTCACTGATGGTGGCTACCGAGCCGCTCAATCAAGCGACGCTTCAGGCAATTGGCTGGCACAACCGGGCCACATTTAACGACGGCGGACAAATGGTGATTTACGCTCAGCTCACACCCGACGGCCGCATTGCTTTTGGTGGGCGCGGGGCGCCATATCACTTTGCGTCGCGGGTGCGTGAACGCTTCGATCTTGACGACCAGACACACCGCCGAATCGTGTCAGCCATCGCCCAACACTTCCCCGCTGCCGCCCAGGCGCGCATTACTCACCGCTGGGGCGGGCCGTTGGCAGTGCCCCGCGACTGGACACCCACCGTCATGCTCGATCGCGCACAGAAATACGCGCGACTTGGTGGGTATGTGGGTGACGGTGTAGCCGCTACCAATTTATTTTCTCGCGCATTGGTTGATTTGATTCTCGAACGTGACACTTCGTTGACCCATCTACCCTTCGTCAACCACCGCTCGCCCCGTTGGGAACTGGAACCCTTGCGATTTTTAGGGGTCAACTCGCTGATTGCGTTATCAGAGTCGATTGACAACTACGAAACAAGCCACCACAAAGTTCCGAAGTTGCGTACGAAGATTTTTGAGGCGTTGCTTTAAGGCAGAATCTCCGACATTGCGATGGGTCGGTGGGCGGCGATGCTGCGGTGTGCGGCTTCACCCATGGCTACCGATATGAGCCCGTCATACAGTGTTACCTCGGCTGGAGTGTTGTTCCGAATTGCTTGCTGCATCGCCACATGCTCACGCCACGAAGAGCCGTGATGTGCTCCTTGGTGCTCTAGGGCCAAGGGCGACTCAGCTTGGTTGACTGATTGCTCGTTGGTTTGAAACCAACCATCAGCCCGCAACCCAAGCCGCACGATGCCCTGCGTCACGAGTGCTTCGGCCTTACCGAGATCGCCGACCAACGAAATCTCTTGCTCATTTTTTGTGGCTTCGGCGAACATGCACAAGTCCAACGATGCTCGCGCGCCATTATCGAAATCGACCACAACAAACGCGTTATCTAAAATGTCGGGTGTGCGCCCGCCGTACGTCTCGTCGAGATGGTTGACGTCTTGAGCCCCCGAAGCAAACACCGAAGTTGGTTCGGCTTGCAATACCAAGCGCATCAAGTCAAAAAAGTGACAACACTTCTCCACGAGTGTGCCGCCAGTGTTGACATTGAATCGGTTCCAGTCGTGCACCTTTACTAAGAATGGAAATCGATGCTCGCGAATTGCCAGCATGCGAAGACTGCCCAACACGCCGCTACGCGCATGTTCAAGCAGTTGCATCGTTGGCGCCATGAATCGATATTCCAGACCGACCCACACCACGCGCCCAGGTCGCTGCGTTTGGTGCTCAAGTGCGAGCAATTCTTTGCAATCTTGGGCGGTAGTACATAGCGGCTTTTCAATCAACAAGTGCGCTCCACTGCGCAAAATCGGTTCGGCCAGCGCGCGATGGGTGTGGTTCGGGCTAGCAAGCACCACCACATCAAACTCACCAGCCGCCACCATGGTCTCCACATCGGTGTACACCTGAGCCGCATCACGATCGGCACCAAGGGCGTGGCGAGCGGCAGCAAGACTCGGAGCATGGGGGTCGCACAGCGCCACGATGTGGGTGTCTGGCAAGGTCTGCAATGCCTGAATGTGCTCGACTCCCATCATGCCGGTGCCAACGATGGCATAGCGCAATGCGGTAGACGAGCCAGCAGCCACGGCTTAAGAGTAGGGCCAAGACAGTGCTGATAACTGCAGATAAGTGCCGACACGTGCCAACATCTCGACAGCACACGAGATAGTTTCGGTGTCGTGCTTGACGACCGCTTCTATTTTCGCCAGTTGTTGTCGGGCCGTGACTTTGCCCATAACGACGACATGGCTCGTCAAATGGTGAATTTTGTGTATGCGATCGGTGATCGTCAGACGGGTGATTGTGTGCTCATCGATCCTGCGTACGACGTGAACGGTCTCATCGATGCAGTCGAAGCCGACGGTCTACGCCTTACTGGTGTGCTCGCCACGCATTATCACCCCGACCACGTTGGAGGCTCGATGATGGGTATGCGCATTGACGGCATCGCATCTCTACTTGAGCGATGCAGTGTGCCGATTCATGTGCAGCAAGCCGAAGTCGAATGGGTTACCAAGGTGACCGGCGTTGAGCGAACCCATCTCACCTCACACGAGCCTGGCGACATAGTGAAAGTCGGTGACATCGAAATCACACTGGTGCACACACCGGGCCACACTCCAGGCAGCCAGTGCTTTTTGGTGGATGGACGACTCGTTTCAGGCGACACGCTGTTTCTTGACGGCTGCGGTCGCACCGACCTGCCTGGTAGCAACCCAAGCGACATGTACGACAGTTTGCAACGCCTGGCCTCACTGCCTGACGACACCGTGATTTTCCCTGGGCATCAGTACTCGCCCGCGGCACACGCCGCAATGTCACAGGTGCGTGCGTCGAATGCCATCTTCAAACCCAAAACCAAAGAAGCGTGGCTCGGCTGGTTTGCTAGCTGAGCGCGCCCGAGATTCCGACCGAAAAACCGCTCAACAGCAGCAGCAAATACACCAGCCGTTCGAATCGTTTGCCATTGACGTGCTTGCGTAAGCGCAAACCGAAGTATTGCCCGATGATGATGAGTGGAATCGAGCCACCAGCCAGCAGCAACGCCGCTCGACTGAAATACCCAGCGAATCCAAAGAACACCAAGCTGACCGGGCCCGACACGAGAAAGGTGAATGTCAAAGTTGCTCGAAAGGCGGGGGGCGACAGCTTCGCCATCTGAGCAGCCAGCACTAACGGTGGACCATTGGTGCCAGTTGAGGTGGACAAGACGCCCGACAACCAACCTGCAAGCACATCGACCCAGTGGTGATGGCGCAGATTTCCCGCACCTCGCATCAACGCGATCGTCGCTACAACGATGAGGGCTCCGAGCACAATTTTGAGCAGCTCCTGGTTGACCATAGCCAGAATGACCAGCCCGAACGGCATTCCTAATAGTGCCGGCACATTGAATCGCACGGCGGTTGCACGATCGATGTCTTTGTATACGCGCAACACGAGTGTCGCAACATTAAACACCGAAGCGATGCTCACTGCAATGACGGCCGTCGTCAAATCAATAACGATCGCTGCGAGCGGCACAGCCAACAGCGCAAAACCGAATCCGCCGACCGACTGCACGAGAGCGGCCAGCATCATGACGCCCAGACACCAAACAATTGCAGCTGTGCTCATTTGTCGCCAAGCACAGCTAACTGTCGGTCAGTGCTGTGAGAGCCTCGTCGAACTGAGCAGTATGTTGCTCGACATCGCTCATGGTATGAAACGGGGAAAATAACGCCATGTTGTGAAACGGTGTCAGTAGCACACCGCGGTTAATTGCCCATAGATGCATGAACGCATCCAACTCATGATCCACTGCTGCCGCAGCATCAGCACCAGTACGCGGTGGCGGACAAAACCAATACTCGGCACGCGATCCCAGTTGTTGCACACTCCAGGGCAGCCCACGTCGTTCATACGATTGCTGCACGCCTGCGGTCCAAGCGCTGGCCAGGGCTGTTGTTTGAATGAACTGCTCGGGCAGCAGTGCATGGGTCAGTGTTGCGCGCACCGCAGCCATTGCCAGCGCGTTGCCTGCCAATGTGCCGCCGACTCCTGATACGTCAATTCCTTCATTGAGCTGCAACGCCTCAACCAGCGTCGCCACATCACTCGACATGCCGTAAGCGCCAACTGGTAAACCGCCGCCGATAGTTTTGCCAATCACCAGCATGTCGGGTTCCAGATTCCACGCCTCCGTGCAGCCGCCGGCGCCGGCACAAATGGTGTGCGTCTCATCGATAATCAGCAAAATGCCGTGCCGCCGTGTTATCTCGCGTACGCCTTCCAGATAACCAGGCTCAGGCAACACGATTCCAATATTGGTGAGCGCTGGCTCGATGAGCATGCAAGCAACATCGCCACAACTCGCAGCACGTTCCAATGCTGCGAGATCATTGAACGGCACGACTCGGGTGGTGAGCTCAGGGTTGATCTGTGGCCCAATCGCACCACCTCGACTGATAGTGCGATCCCCCATGGCGATAACCAGCGTCTCATCAACCGTGCCGTGATAGCACCAGTCGTGCACCAACACTTTGGGTTTGCCAGTGATAGCCCGAGCGAAGCGCAGCAAGAAACGATTGGCATCGGTGGCGCTAATTGCAAACTGCCATTTAGGCAAACCGAACCTGCGCGTCAACTCGTCGGCCACCCACGCTGCATCTGGCGTTGGCAGCATCGCAGTGCTGCCACGGGCGAGCTGAGCCGTAATGGCGGCATTGATTTCGCGATGCGCATGCCCAGTCATTGCCCCGGTATCACCGAGGCACAAATCGACATATTCATTGCCATCGATATCGGTAAAGCGCGCACCACTGGCCGCATCAAGCACCACCGGAAACGGCCCCGGCCAGCGGCGCATCCACGGCATCGGTACCCCTGCCAACAATGTGGAGGTCGTCGTGGCGTGTGCCCCCGATTTTGGGTGCGTACGCACGAACCGCTCTGTCTCGCTGAGCATCAATGCATCAAGGCGCGAGCGATCGATACCTGTCATGAGTGGCAAGTCTGCCATTCGTAGGATGACAAGGTGCGCCCAGCCGACAAACCACTGAGCATCAATGGTGAGCGCCTCATGAAGCGCATCATGGCGCTCGCCGAAGTGGGGGCCATTGCCGGGGGCGGTTGCAACCGCTTGGCGCTCACCGATGCTGATCGTGACGGGCGCGACGTGGTGGTGGCGTGGATGCAAGACCTCGGGCTCGACGTGGTGGTAGATGCCGTTGGCAACATCATCGGTACGTGGGCCGTTGGCGAGGGTCAAGCCGTGATGACGGGGTCGCACATCGATACGGTGCGCACCGGCGGAAAATATGACGGCAACTACGGCGTGCTGGCGGGTCTAGAAGTCATCGAAACATGTCAGCAGGCAGGCATCGTGCCGCAGCGTCCATTGGCAGTTGGCATTTTCACTGACGAAGAAGGTGCTCGCTTTGCGCCCGACATGCTCGGTTCGCTGGTGTATGCCGGTGGCATGACCACCGAGCAAGCCCATGATGTGATCGGCATTGACGGCGCTCGATTTGGTGACGAGTTAGCGCGCATCGGCTATCTCGGATCTGTGCCATGCCCGGGTGCCACCCCACATGCTTTTGTTGAACTGCACATTGAACAAGGACCACTACTCGAAGTCAATGAAGTTCGCATCGGTGCCGTGACTGGGGTGCAAGGTATCTCGTGGCAAGAGGTCGTGATTGACGGCCAAAGCAACCACGCCGGCACTACGCCAATGCATTTGCGCAAAGATCCGGCCTACGCCGCGGCAGAACTCACTGTGTTTGTTCGTCAACTAGCCAGCCGCTTCGGCGATGATCAGGTGTGCACGGTTGGCAAGATTGACCTCCACCCGAATCTCACCAATGTGGTGGCCAGTCGTGCCACGCTCACCCTCGACGTGCGCAACACCGACGAAACTATTCTGCAAAAAGCCGAAGCCGAAATTGCTGTGTTCTGTACGGCGTTGGCTGAGCGCGAGCAGGTGACTATCACTCGTCGCGTATTAGTGCGTTTTGAACCGGTGATTTTTCACGACCGCGTCATTGACATGGTCGAGTCGGCAGCCCGCACCCGCGGCGATTCGGTGCAGCGAATGCCGTCGGGCGCTGGGCACGATGCCCAAATGTTGGCCAGGATGTGCCCAAGTGGAATGATTTTCGTACCCAGCCACAAGGGCCTTAGTCACAATGTGAACGAACACACCGATGAAGCCGACCTTGTTGCTGGCGCAAATATTCTGTTGGACGTCATGTTGCAGCTGAGCGCAGAGACGTTCGCTGCATGAAAGGTCAGTTGCGGGGTGCACCGCGAATCGTAAGGGTTGCCGCCGCCCAAATGGGCCCGATCCAAGCCAGCGATAGTCGCGAATCATGTGTGCAGCGACTTTGTGCATTGCTGCATCGCGCCGCAGATCAGGGCGCAACTCTTGTGGTGTTTCCTGAGTTGGCGCTTACTACGTTTTTTCCCCGATGGTTCGTCGATGACATTTCAACGGTTGATCACTACTACGAGCGTTCCATGCCGTCCCCCGCTACAGCACCACTGTTTTCCGCAGCGCGAGAGCGCAATATCGGATTCAGCCTCGGCTATGCCGAGCTCACCGACGACGGCCGACGATTCAACACGCAAGTTTTGGTTGACCAAACAGCCAACGTTGTTGCCAAGTACCGCAAGGTGCACATCCCCGGACATGCCACAAACGAGCCAGGTCGCGCTTTTCAGCACGCCGAGCGCTATTACTTTTCACCAAGCGATGAAGGCTTCGGTGTTTGGCCGGCGTTCGGCGGCCGCGTAGGGATGATGATTTGCAACGATCGCCGCTGGCCCGAAACATATCGCGAGATGGGATTGCAAGGCGTGGAACTCATCGTTTGTGGCTACAACACTCCGCTGAACTACATTCCCGACCCCAGCCAGGATCGTCTTGCTGGTTTCCACCATGCACTCGTGATGCAGGCAGGTGCTTACCAAAACGGCACATTTGTAGTGGGTGTAGCCAAGGGTGGCTGTGAAGAGGGAGTCGATTCGCTGGCCGAATCGCTGATTATCGCCCCGTCAGGCGAAGTGCTAGCCAAAACTGTGGGCAACGGCGACGAAGTCGTTGTGGCCGATTGCGACTTGGAATGGTGCAAAAATTACCAAAACACGCTGTTTGATCTCGATTACTACCGCCGTCCGGAGTCCTACCAGCGCCATGTCACCCAGCGGGGCCCTCACACCAGGGCCGACGGCTCGCCGTTGCTCTAAGCCAAGCTCAGCGGGGTGCTCCCAGCTCTTTGGCCTCCCAGCTCGTGAAATAGCCATCTTTTCGGCAGTATCCATGGCAGATACGCCCACTGCTTGACAAACTGTAAAGGTGACTGACCTCATCGTCAACGGCACCCCTGTGATGGTGCGTGGCACCCACCCCCACCTCCTGGCGGCGCTTCGTGAGGAGCTCGACATCACATCGCCCAAGGATGGTTGCTCACCCTCTGGTCAATGCGGTTGCTGCACCGTATTGGTTGACGGCAAAGCAGTGGTGTCGTGCCAGACCAGCATGGAAAAAGCCGCAGGCAAGACCATCACCACTCTCGAAGGCGTCGACGAAACCGAACGGCGCATGTTTGCCCAAGCCTTTGCCGCTTGCGGCGGGTTGCAGTGTGGTTTTTGTATTCCCGGCATCGTGGTGCGAGCCAAAGCCCAGATCGACAAGAAGGGTGCAGCACTGAAACGTGGCGACATGGCTCGACACTTGGGTGCTCACCTGTGCCGTTGCACGGGGTACGCCAAAATTCTTGAAGCCATCGAGCATGTAGCGCTCGGCAACATTCCGGAGATGCCACCTGTAGCTGGCGTTGGTACGCGCACGCCCAAATACGAAGCCGATGCGCTGGCCTTAGGCGATCGTGGCTATATCGACGACATTCGTCTGCCTGGCATGTTGCATGCCTCGCTGCACTTTACGAGCCATACCCGAGCAACTGTCAAACATATTCACACTGAAGCTGCTCGCGCAGCGGATGGTGTGCATGCGGTGTATACCGCTGCAGACATTCCGGGTGAACTCATGGTTGGCATCATCTACAAAGACTGGCCAGTGATGATTCCGGTCGGGGGCATCACGTCGTATGCCGGTGATGTGTTGGCCATTGTGGTCGCCGACTCCCGCCAAGCATCTCGCGCAGCAGCCGCGCTCATCACCGTGGATTACGAAGTGCACACCCCTATTACCGATATCGATGTTGCGCTGCACACCGATGAAGTTGCTGTGTGGCAGACCAAAAACAATGTGCTGAGCACCAGCACCTATTCGCGCGGCGACGTTGACGCAGCGTTGGCCACTAGTGCCCACGTACTTGCCGAAACCTTTCAGACCCAACGCATCGAACATGCATTTTTGGAACCCGAAGCCACCGTGGCCGTGCCATCCAAGGTTTCCAACGAACGCCATCTTCAGGTGTATTCAGGCGGACAAGGTATCTGGGACGATCGCAACGACATCGCCCGAGTGCTCGGCGTGCCAAACGAAGCCATCACTGTCACGCTGGTGTCTAACGGCGGCGCTTTTGGTGGCAAAGAAGACATGTCTAACCAGGCGCATGCTGCGTTGGCCGCTTGGCTGATTGACGCACCCGTTAAGTGCGTGTTGTCGCGCGAAGAAAGTCTGCTGATGCACGCCAAGCGCCATCCGATTCGCATGCAGTATTCGCTCGGGTGTGACGACACTGGTGTGTTGACCGGCTTGCGCGTGCGCGCTGTCGGTGATTCTGGGGCCTATGCGAGTGTTGGCATGAAAGTGCTCGAGCGCATGGCCGGCCATGCCAGCGGCCCCTATCACGTGCCGACAATTGATGTTGAGGCCATCGCCGTGCGCACCAACAACCCAGTCGGCGGTGCCTTTCGTGGCTTTGGCGCCAACCAGGCCCAATTCGCCATGGAGGGCATGCTCGACCGACTGGCCGAGCAAGTGGGCATCAGCGGTTGGGAAATTCGACGTCGCAATGTGATTCGCCCGGGCATGGTCTGGGGCCCTGGACAAATCATGGACGATGGCTGCGATGGTGCCCTGGCCTGTTTGGATGCCATCAAGCCGCATTACGACGAGGCGCGTGCCGCTGGCAAGCCAATCGGGTTGGGCCTGGGTTTAAAAAATAGTGGTCTCGGCAACGGCTTTAAAGAAATCACCAAAGCCGTCGTGCGTATCGAAGATGACGGCAGCATCGAGGTGCGCCATGGATGGACAGAGATGGGCCAAGGCATTCACACCATTGCGATGCAAGTGGTAATCGAGGAACTCGGCGCTCACCTGGAGATTGATCCACTAAAAATGCACGTCGTGGTCGACACCACTCGCGAGCTCGGCTTGGGGCAGACCACAGGTTCACGCGGCACGTTGATGGGCGCCGGCGCAGTGCAGGCCGCATGCGCTACGGCACTCGCCAACGGTTTAACCCGCGGTGTCGACCATGTTGGTGAATACCGCGTGGATTGGACCACCAAACTCGGCGACCCAAATGTGGTCAACCCCATCATCCATTCCACTTTTGGCTATGCATCACAACTCGTGATCATGGATCGCGATACCGGCAAAGTCGAACGAGTCGTCGCCGCCCACGATGTGGGTCGAGCGATGAACCCCACTTTGTGCGAGGGTCAAATCGAAGGCAGCATCCACATGGGCCTTGGCTACGCGCTCACCGAAGACTTCCCGAGTGACCCCGCCACCGGGTTCCCCACCAACATGACGCTGCGCAGTCTCGGCATTTTGCGTGCCAAAGATGTGCCGCCGATGGACGTGATCTTGGTCGAACGACCCCAACCAAACTCGCCGTACGGCATTAAAGGCGTCGGCGAAATCGGTTTGGTGCCAACAGCCGGCGCCGTTGCAGCAGCGCTCCACGATCTCGACGGAGTGTGGCGCAACTCGTTGCCGATGCGCCGCGGCGGAGATGACGATGAGTAACGCTTCAAACTCGATGACGAGCACTACCCCAGGTCTGGTCAATGCCCATCACCATTTGTACTCGGCTCTTGCCCGCGGCATGCCGGCACCACGCGCCACGGCCACGTCGTTTGCCCACATGCTCGAACTGGTGTGGTGGCGTCTCGACGCGGCTCACGACATAGACAGCATCTATTGGTCGGCCAAACTTGGCGCTCTCGAAGCTGCCCTTGCGGGCACCACTTGCATCATCGATCACCACGAGTCACCCAACGCCATCGAAGGCTCGCTCGAAGCGATCACGCGCGCCTGTGACGAAGTTGGCGTGCGAGTGCGAGCGTGTTATGGCGTTACGGATCGCTGGGGTGATGATGGTGCGCTGCACCAAAAGGTGTCACCGCTTTCCACCATGACCAAGGCTGCTCAGCGCGGCTTAGAAGAATGCGAGCGCCACATAAAAGCAGGTGGCGATGGCATGGTCGGCGTGCATGCGGCCTTTAGTTGCTCGAATGAAACGCTCGAAGCTGCCAGCGAACTTGCGCAGCGTCTAGGGGTTGGTGTGCACATTCACGTGGCCGAAGCAACTGACGATCTGCAAGCAGGCGCGCGACTCGCCCATTTAGCAAAAGACAACTGGCTGCTCGTGCACGGCGTGCATCTTGATCGCGAGTTGGCTGGTTGGCTTGCCCATAACCCGCGTTCCAATATGAATAACGGTGTCGGCTACGCCAAGCCCACCACCCGTCCCAACCCCGTGGTGCTCGGCTCCGACGGCATCGGCGCCGACATGGCCGAAGAATCACGGCTGGCCTATGTGCGGTTGCGTGAGTTCGACACCTCGCAAACCCCCGACACCGTTGCGCGGTGGATGCACAACGCGCGTCGCTTGTTTCCCGCAGCTGAAACCGACGAAGTCACCTGGCGCTACCCCGCTGCCGATAATGCCTGGCATGCTGCCTTCACCACGGCGATGCGAGTCGAATCAGTACAAGTCAACAACCAGTGGGTAGTGCAAGCTGGTACCACCACGCGAGTTGACGAAGCTGAAGTGCGCCACAAAGCTCAGGCAGCAGCCCAGCGCCTGCACCAACGAATGGAGAACCTCTAGCCATGTCACGAGTCGCGCTGTATCTGCAAGATGCCCACCGGATTCGTCAAGGAATGGAATTTGCGCAATACGCCGAGGCGCAGGGCTTTGAGGCCGTCTGGCAAGCCGAGAGCCGCTTGGTGCGCGAAGCCACCGTGCCGATGGCAGCTTTCGCATCAGTCACCACCACGCTCAAAGTGGGATCGGGAGTCGTGGACTGCTGGAGCCGCAACCCAGCGCGTTTGGCTGCAACCTTCAGCACCCTTGATGACCTGGCACCCGGTCGGGTCATCCTCGGCATCGGTGCTTGGTGGGATCCACTGGCGCAAAAAGTCGGCATCACTCGCGCCAAGCCGCTGCGGGCCATGCGCGAGATCGTCACAGCGGTGCGCGCACTGCTGAACAACGAAACCGTCACCATGAAAGGTGAATTCGTACAGCTGGATGGCGTCGAGCTCGACTATGTGTACCAAGAGCGTCGTGCCAAAGACGTACCGATCTACATCGGTGCAACGGGCATGCAAATGATGGAGCTCACCGGCGAGATCGCCGACGGAGTGGTGCTCAACTATCTGGTCTCGCCTGAGTACAACTCCCAGGCAATGGAGGCTCTCAGTCGCGGCGCAGACAAAGCTGGGCGCAGCATTGACGACATCGACCGCCCGCAGTTGGTGGTGTGCAGCGTGCACGAGGATCGTGCCATTGCCTTAAACATGGCCCGCGAGATGGTCACGCAATACCTGGGCCAGCAACCACACATCATGAAAGCCTCAGGTGTGCCGCAGTCAATCCTCGACAAAGTTGGCAGTGTGCTCACCTGGCCCGCAACCCACGAGCAAGTGGTGGCAGCATCAAAACACGTGCCCGACGAAATCGTGCAAATGCTTACTGCCAGCGGCACACCGGCTGACGCTCGCGAACAAGTGACCCACTACATGCGCAACGGCGCCACGTGCCCCATCTTGTATCCACTCGGTGACGTCAAGGCCATGATTGATGCATTCGCCGGATGGAGCCCGACACTGTGACCGTAATCAACGCAACGTCGGTGCTGGAAGTGGTGAATGCCCTGCGCGACTATCCGGATGCACGCTTGATTCAAGGCGGCACCGACATGATGGTCGAAGTTAACCTCAATCGCGCGCGCGTCAACGACGTCATCTCGCTGCGTCGCGTGGCCGAACTGCGACGCTGGCACCTTGACCCCGATACTGCTTTGTTGCGTATCGGTGCGGGTGTGCCATTCGCCGAAATGGAACGGGCCCCGTTGTCGCTACATGCGCCGGCGCTCGCCCAAGCAGCCCGCACGGTGGGTTCACC
>ERZ889217.672-NODE-672-length-19670-cov-7.036452_pt1 | contig 19670 bp, 16 predicted proteins | sample MGYA00521098_ERZ889217 | MGnify/ENA primary metagenome ERZ889217 (study PRJEB32303, sample SAMEA104408613) | aquatic metagenome | biome: Brackish water; feature: Pelagic; material: water | place: Baltic Sea | collected 2014-06-10T22:04:00 | depth 2,362 m ... | reverse complement strand
ATCCATCGCGGTCCCGCCGCCGATGCCGACCACGGTCACACCGTCGGGCGCCGCGTGCGCGAGGGCATCAAGCGTCTCTTGATCTAACGCTCTAGCGGAGACGAGGGCGGTCGGTGCGCGCCCGAACCTTGGCTCGACGATCGCCCAGGCCTCGGGCTGCGTCACTACCAGCGTCTGACCGAGTCGATCGCCAAGCCCACGAGCAAGGCCGGCTTCGTAGGCGGCGGCAAAGCCGTGCTGTGCGACAAAGGGGGTGTATCCATCACGTACCGCGCGCGGTGCGGGGCCGCGGGTGATGGGCCGATCGCCTCCGTCACGCCCCGTCTTCCCTGTCTCCCACACACTCGTCACGATGCCTATCTTCTCATGCCGCAGCGGGCCACCTGCGCAACGTTCCATGCCCGTGCCAGCGTGAATTGCCGACTTACTTCATCGCCGACTTACTTCTTCGTGGCGATCTTCACTGCATCGGATCGCGGTGATGGGCCGGCTGGAATCGTGTAAGCCACCAACCGAACGCTGTACGTTGCGCCAGGGGTCAAGCTGGTGATCGTGCAGTCCCGTTCGCTCGCGTCGGCACGACACGAGCGTGTGGTCTGACCCTTCGCCGTTGCCTCCGCAATCCATCCGAACGGCGCACTCCCTGTCGGTGGCGCCGCCCATCTGACGGTGATGCTCGTGCGCTTCGCAGTCAACGCAGGTGCGGCAGGTTTGGAAGGAGCAGCCGCACCCCACGCCGTGATGCAGATGCCTCCACGGCCACCTGGTTCCACGCTTCGCAATCGCAACGACGCGTACGCCACCGAATTGACAGAACTTGCCAGCGCATCTGGCTCAGCGACGAGTCCCTCGCCGATCGCGCTGAAGGACTGGCTCGCGGCACTCCAGACAGCGATGTGCTTCGTTCCGGTGCTACCAGCTGCGTCAAAAACGCCACCCACCACAACTCGTCCATCGGGTGTAGCCGCAAGCGCGGTGATCCATGCTGCGCGGCGCACACGTGTGACACCACCACCCACTCGCTCCCATCCGTATCCGCTCAGTTGGCTTTCGCGAACGAGCGGGCTGCCGTACCAGCCAACGCCCGTGCCAGCGGTCAGCGTGCCGCCCGCGTCGAGCACAAGTGTGTGCGGCGCGTCCCCCAGCACACTCGACGTTGCGCTCGCTCTCCAGCCAGACTCGAGAGGACTCCATCGCGCCACGAGAGCCTCTTGCGTGCCAAGGCGAAGGTGACCGCTCGCATGAACCACTCCATCAGCAGTGAGTGCGACAGACTCCACGACTCCCTGGACTGCGCCGCTTCCAGAGCCTCCCTTAAGTTCAACCCACCCCTTCGCTAAATCCCACACTCCAACGTTCATTGTCTTCGCCTTGCCTGGAACAGTGAAGCGCCCGCCGACCGCGATCCGGCCACTCGCCTGATCGAGGGAGATTGAGCGCACGACCACCGCTCCGCGCAAACCGTCACCGAGCGCCGTCCAGCGCCCAGTCTTGAGATTAAGCATCGCGATCCCCTTCGCCGCCGCGCGACTCTTGGCGTTGCTGACGCGAACGAAGTCTCCACCGACATAGAGACGCTGGCGCGCACCATCAACACGAATCTCGTTCACCGTCGCAGCGCTTCCATCGGCGCGGGTGAGCGAGGCGAACGGCGCCCATCTTCCAACCTTGGGATCACGAGCGGCGAGTCCAGAAACCGCGACTCCACCCGCTCGAGTCAGCGCGGCACCTCCAGCAACCAGCCGACCGTCTGGAAGTTCAGCGAGCGCAGTGACGAGACCAGACCAGTCTCCGGTTTCAGTGGAAGAGAGGTCGAGCCATGATGGCGCACCGCCAACACTCGCACCACTCCCCCCACAGGTGAGGAGTGAAGCAGGGGGAGTGACCGGAAACGGCTCAGGGTTTGCGCGGGAGGAGGCGTGAAGGCCTGCACCACTCGCACCAGCAACCGCTTGCGCTGCGCTCGGAGCAGGAGTGTCAAGGAGACCGATCAGGTTGATTGCGAGATCATCTGCATAGTTGCCGGGTGTTCCCATCCCGTTTGCAGTCACAGCAATCGTCACGCCAAGCTCAGGGATTCGACGCAGGGTGGTGCTAACACCGCTGTACCCGCCCGTATGTCCATAGGTGCGCAGCGTGCCGAGCCAGCTGCGATCCATCATGCTGCCGATCGTGTACGACCACGGGAGGCCCGTAAGATTTGCAATACCGTTGATCAGTTGAGTCTGACTCCCTTCAAGGAGTCGATCGCCCCAGAGCAGTTCGCCAAATCGAGCGAGGTCGCGGGGTGTTGCAAACAGGTCGCCCGCGCCGCGCAGGATGGCCGCCACAGATTTCGTTGGCCCCCATCCAGACTGACCAAAGGGCCGCATCTTCCCTCGCGACCAGATGTGGGCGCGCGATGCCCCAGCAACGGGACCGAACGCCGTCTCTGTGAGCCCAAGTGGCTTGATAATCAACTTCTCCACCAGCTCACGCCAGCTAACGCCGGTGGCCTTCTCCGCTGCGAGTGTCACTAACGTGAAACTCGAGTTCGAATAGTCAAAGTCCCCAATCTCGCCGCGTGGAAGCAAGTTCTGCACGGCGGTCTTCGCGCCAACCTTCCCATTCGCATTGCGGATCAACCAGTCCATGCGGGTGTACTTATCGGTCAACCAGTCACTCATGCCACCTTCGTGTCGAAGCAGATCTTCAATCGTTGCATCAGGACGGACGTCCGCATAAGGCACGAGCGACGCCGCCCGCGTTTCGAGTGGCATCACGCCACATGCATCCAACAGCAACGCGAGCACAGCAGTGAACGGCTTGCTGACACTCGCAAGCGCAAAGGGAGTTGCTGACGTCACCTTCCGACCACTGTTGCTATCCGCAACACCGCTCACCGCCGTCGCCATCCTGCCGTCATCCCAGCGGATTGCAACAGAAAGCCCTGGGTACCGGGTGCGGCGGTTCTCCCGCCACGTGCTGACCCGCTCCTGGAGTCGGTCAGCGAGTGCCGGATTCAAGGGCCGGGAAGCGGGGAGTGGGACGGGGCGCGCGGCGCAGGCTCGCCATCCACTGTTTGCCGCTGCGGTCGATGCAGGCGACACACCGGCGGACAACGTAATTGCAATGAAAAGAAGGATCGAGATGAGGTTCCGGGTCATGCGCGCGCGCCTACCGAACGCGTGATATCAGCCAGCAGATTCACGCACAATCATTCCCGCAGCAACGGTGCGGTTGGTTGACTCATCCACAAGGATAAAGGCGCCCGTCTGGCGGTTGGCTAGGTACGGGTCTACGAAGAGCGGCTTCGTGGAACGGAGGCGGATTCGGCCGATCTCATTCAGCGCGAGGCCATCAACCCCCTCCACGCGGTGGAGCGTGTTGATGTCAATGCGGTAGTCAATCTGCTTCACCACCGCGCGGGCCCAGCGCGTGGTGTGTTTGATCGCGTACGTCTTCCCCGCCGTCAGCGGCGCGCTCTCGTCCATCCAACAGACCTGCGCATCAATGTCTTGCATCACCGCAGGGACGTTGTTGGGGCGGCAGAGCATGTCGCCGCGACTGATATCAATCTCATCCTTGAGCGTGATCGTCACCGCCATTGGTGGATACGCTTCTGAGACTGGACCGTCCGCCGTCTCAATGGACGCGATCTCGGTCTCAAGGCCGGCGGGGAGCGCGCGGATGCGGTCGCCAGGCTTCAGCACGCCAGAGGCGATGGTCCCTGCGTACCCACGGTAATCGCGGTTCTCGTGCGACTGCGGGCGCACCACGTACTGCACTGGGAAGCGGACGTCGACGAGATTGCGGTCGCTCGCCACGTGCAGTCGTTCGAGGTGGCTGAGTAGCGGTGCGCCGTCAAACCAGGGCATGTTGGTGGAGCGCGTCACCACATTGTCGCCGCTAAGTGCTGAGAGCGGAATGAAGGTGAGGTCGCGGAGGCGAAGTCTTGAGGCGAACTCGGTGAACTCACGGCGGATCCCTTCAAAAACCTCTTCCGACCAGTCCACAAGATCCATCTTGTTGACGCAGACCACCATGTGCGGCACGCCGAGTAGTGTGGCAATAAACGCGTGGCGTCGGCTCTGCTCCGTCATCCCCTTGCGGGCATCAACCAGTACGAGTGCAACGTCTGCGGTAGAGGCTCCAGTGACCATGTTGCGGGTGTACTGAATGTGGCCAGGGGTGTCGGCAATGATGAATTTGCGGCGTGGCGTGGCGAAGTAGCGATACGCCACATCGATGGTGATCCCTTGCTCGCGTTCCGCGCGGAGTCCGTCGGTCAAGAGCGAGAGATCGGTGTACTCGTGGCCGCGCTCTCGGCTGACGCGCTCCACGGATTCGAGCTGATCCGAGAAGAGCGACTTTGAATCAAAGAGGAGTCGCCCGATCAGCGTGCTCTTGCCGTCGTCAACAGAGCCGGCGGTTGCGAACCGGAGCAGGTCGGCCTCCATCAGAAGTAGCCCTCCTTCTTCCGGTCTTCCATGGCCGCTTCAGACACCTTGTCATCGCCACGCGTTGCGCCACGTTCGGTAATGCGCACCGCTGCGATCTCTTCTACAACCTTCGCCACCGTGTCAGCAACGGATTCCACGGCAGCGGTGAGGTTCGCGTCGCCCATGGTGCGATACCGCACGCTCATCTTCCGCGACGTCTCACCAGACTTCAGGGCAACGAACTCGTTGACGGCGTAGAGCATGCCGTCGCGCTCCACGACCTCGCGCTCAGCGGCGAGATAGAGCGAAGGGATCTCAATGTTCTCAGCTTCGATGTACGACCAGATGTCCAGCTCCGTCCAGTTGGAGAGCGGGAAGACGCGAATGCTCTCACCAGGAAACACCCTGCCGTTGTAAAGACTCCAAATCTCTGGACGCTGATTCTTCGGATCCCACTGGCCAAACTCATCGCGGAAGGAGAAGACGCGCTCTTTTGCACGAGCCTTCTCTTCATCGCGGCGGCCACCACCAAAGAGGGCATCAAACTTTTCACGTGCCGCCGCCTCCAGCAAGACCGGCGTCTGGATGCGGTTCCGTGAGCCGTTCGGCTCCTCTTTCACCACGCCGCGCTCAATCGCATCTTGTACAGAGGCAACAACGAGTCGCAGCCCGAGTTGCGCCGCCCAGCGATCGCGATACGCAATCACTTCAGCAAAGTTCAGCCCCGTATCAACGTGCATCACAGGGAACGGGATCGGCGAAGGAGCGAAGGCCTTGCGCGCCACATGAAGCATCACGATGGAGTCTTTCCCGCCGGAGAAGAGGAGGCAGGGGCGTTCCATCTCCGCCGCAACCTCGCGGAAGATATGGATGCTCTCCGCCTCTAGGGCGGCGAGCTGGCTCATCACGTGGCTCTTCATCGTGCGCTTCTCATCCCGCTGATTCTGCCGCACCTGCGCCACTCGCACCGTCGAGCCCGAAGCCCGCCGCATCAAGGAGTAGACGCACCTCGTCAGCGCGATCGGGGTGACAGACCACAAGGTCAGGGAGGAGGAGCTCTGGGACATTGTATTTGAGCGGAGAGCCGTCTAACCGCGTCGCAACAAGCCCCGCCGCACGCGCAACCGCCACCGGTGCTGCTGAATCCCACTGGTACTGCCCGCCAGCATGAATGTAAGCGTCGGCTTCACCACTCACCACCGCCATCACCTTCACGCCAGCCGATCCCATCGGCAGAAGTGTGGCGTTACCCGCTGACTCGAGTGCCGCAATAAAGCCTGGCGGGCGTGTGCGACTCACCGCAATGCGCAGTGGGCCTGCTGGACTTTGCGGGACTTCTGGCGGTGCATCGCTGCTGTAGATCACGCCGCGCGCAGGGAGTCCAACGACGCCGAGCGTTAACCCGTTACCGCGCTCCCAGAGCGCCACGTGCACAGCAAAGTCATCACGCCAGACTCCAGCAGAATCTTGTTCGCCAAACTCGCGTGTGCCGTCGAGCGGATCAATGATCCAGACGCGTTCGGCGATGAGCCGGCGCGGATCATCTGCCGCCTCTTCCGAGAGGAGGCTGTCTTCTGGTCGCTCGTTCGCGAGTAGATTCATGATGGCGCGGTTCGCATCGCGGTCCCCTGCGGTCCGAAGTGCTTCGGAGTCTGTGGCTGTATCCGTTGCTGCACCGTGGCGGAGCTGTAGCAGCAGCTCGCCAGCGAGGGAGGCTGCCTGCGCTGCAATCTCTGCGTCGGACTGGCTTCTCATCATCAGGGGTCAGGTTAGGGGGTAATCTGACAACATGCGAGAAGAGCAGCGCCGTGAAGGGAGCCCAGCGCTTGTCGTCCTTGATTCAGCGGGGGTTGACCTGCTGGAGCTGGTGCGCCTCGGCGCGCAGCCGAGCAGCGCACTGCACCGTTACCTCGGCAACGAAACCACCGTTCTACTCTGCGATGAAGAGAACACGCCACTCAGTGAGCTCTCGGCCAGCGAGGTTACGCACGTACGACCGCTTGCGACTGGAGTTGGACTCGCCTGGAGTCAAGAGTTGCGTCGACATGTGTCAAGCATCACGGAAGTTGCCGCTCCGACTATCGCGCTGATCGCATACCTCCCACCCTCAATTGCAGAGTTGGACTCGCTCATCACGCGAGCGAACGAGATAGATGCGAAGCGCATCTTGCTCTGCGCACTTGTATCTCGCACGCCCGTGCCAGATGGTGAGGTTCAGCCATCCGGTCTGCTGCGCGCAATCACATCCGCCGCAAAAGAGCTGGAGGGCTCGCTCCCAACGTGTCAGATCACGCCGCTTGCAGTGCCATGGCCGAAAGGCGATCTCACCCCCGAAGATCTTGCGCGCGCCTACGGTGCAACTGAGGTCGTGACTGGCACAGAGCAGTACTCCGCTAATGCCCCAACTGGGTACCCCGCAAGTTCCGCACAGGAGATTGAACGAGCGCGAAACACCGCCTGGGGGAAGGGGGCGGTGGTCCTCTTCACCGGCCTCTCAGGGTCAGGGAAGTCCACGATCGCTGCGGCACTCGCCGAGCTTCTCAGGGATGAAGGGGCTCGCGGCGTTGCGCTTCTCGATGGCGATGCGATGCGGCGCAGCATCTCCGCAGGTCTTGGCTTTGACCGAGCCTCGCGCAACACAAATGTGCAGCGCCTCGGAGCCGCGGCAGCTGAACTTGCCCGAGCAGGTGGCATTGCGATTGCGGCACCAATTGCGCCGTTTGCAGAAGGGCGCGCGCTTGCTCGCAAGGCCGCGGCGGGCCTCCCATTTCTCCTCGTGCACATCAGCACACCGCTCGAGGTCTGTGAGCAGCGAGACCGAAAAGGACTCTATGCGAAGGCACGTGCTGGAACGATCAGCGATTTCACCGGCATCTCTTCGCCCTATGAGGTTCCAGACGACGCAGACCTTGTGATCGACGCCTCCGCTGTGAGCGCATATGAAGCGGCAGTGTCGGTGAAGGAGTTACTAAAGAAGACTGCTGGCTGATCTAGCGGCGCGTGATCTTCCTGATACGAGAGGTGACCGACCAGAGCAGGCGCTGAGCAACAACACGCAGTAGGTCAATCGTGTGCACTCGCTGGAGGACTTGAGGCTCCACCCTTACGTCAATGCCAGGGCGGCCAGACCCATCCTTGAGCACTGCGCCGCTCGCGTAGAGCATCCCCATTGCAGCCCGAGTCGCAACCTCCTCAGGAACGCGACGATCTGTGGCAGCACGATCGCTTGCGCTGCCGCTCGCGAGCGGCGGGATCGGCGCGGCTGACTCGCCCTTCGGCGTTAAACCGCCAAGTGCATCTAGGTTGCCGATCACCTGCACTCCAAGCGCACGAATCGTTGCCGCGCTCTCCCAGCCAATTGCATCCGCGCGCTTGATCGCCCAACTCGGTGTCACCTGTTTTGGCTCTTCTGGCCCGGCTGTTCGGCCCTTCATGTAGAGCGCGGATCCGCGCGTGATCATCTTGTAGAGGAGGGGTCGCGTGATTCCCGCCTCGGCGAATCGCTCATTGAGGGCGCGGATCAGTTCAATCTCTTCCGTAGTCATGGATCGATTCGCTGTGTCGTTCTGCGGTTTGAGTGTTCCCGTTTGAAGGTTCAGAAGCGCCTCAAATGCCTGGTAGATCGCCGACTTGTTCTGTTCGTCAACCATCACCACGCTGAGCCGTTCTGGACCCACCACGGACGCCCATCGAGCAGCAAGGCGGTCATGTCGCTGACGCGACCAGAAGATTGCCCCCTTCCCCTCGTCTGGCTGCTCAAAGACCCAGTGCAGCCACTGATCAAACGAGTAACGCGCACCCTCTTGAACGTTCTGCTGCCAGCGTGAAGCAAGGATGCGTGAGACTGGGCGAAGGGTCAGCGCAACATGTACTCGGTCCTCGCCGAGCTCACTGATGATGCGGGCAATTTGTGCATCATCTGCCCCAGCAAAGAATTCACTTGAGACGAAGACTCGTGGCTCCTTCGCCGTGCGAACTTCACTAACCAGACGCTTCCAGTGGTGTGCTGAGGGCGCCTCCCCCAGTGTTGGATGCTCGCGGCCGAGCACCGCATATGCCGCTCTTCCTGATTGCTGGGTCCGCCCTGCATAGCGCACCCCCTGTGCGCGCATCTCGTCACGACATGCGTGGCATGCACCCTGCAGCGCGCTCGTCCCCGTCTTTGGTGGTCCGATGTGCAGCAGCACACCACCCTCAGGGAGTGGCTGAATCGCCGCCCCGCCCTCCCGTGTGATCAGTTGTCCCAGCTCGTCCATGGCGACAAGTATGCTGCACTGATGCAAAGTATGAGAAGGCTCTCGCAACCACCTCGGCCCCGACGTTGATGGAGAGCCTCGTCCTACTCGCACTCCTCGCCGTGGCTGGGTTCCTCGCCCAACTTGTAGACGGCTCGCTCGGTATGGGGTACGGAATCACTTCGTCAACCGTCCTGATTTTCATTGGACTCTCCCCGGCGGCCGCCTCAGCGTCCGTGCACATCGCAAAAATCGGCACTGGAGCAAGCTCAGGTTTCGCGCACCACCGCTTTGGAAATGTTGACTGGCAGGTTGCGCGAAGGATTGCACTTCCGGGGGCGATTGGGGCATTTGTCGGCGCAATTCTTCTTTCAGGACTTTCCACTGCGTCGTCCCGACCGATTTCAAGCTCCCTCCTTTTCCTCTTGGGAATCTATGTGCTGATTCGCTTTTTGAAAGGTGGCCTCCGGCCGTTAAGAAAAGGGGTTCCTAGATTGAGATTTCTCATACCAGTCGGCCTCGTTGGAGGGTTCGTTGACGCAACCGGTGGAGGTGGCTGGGGTCCCGTCGCAACTCCGGCGCTACTCGCTGACGGACGACTCGCACCTAACCGTGTCGTTGGAACGGTAAGTGCTAGCGAGTTCATTGTCGCCATTGCCGCTAGCCTCGGATTCTTCTTTGGAATTGGCGTTGCTGGGGTGCGATTTGATTACGTCGTAGCACTTCTTGTGGGTGGGTTTATTGCCGCGCCGATCGCCGCCTACGTGGTCCGTCGTCTACAGCCACGTCTGCTCGGAGTAATTGTCGGTGGCTTCATCTGCTTCACGAATGCCCGCGTGCTCTTGGGTGCCGCGGGGGTTGACGGGGAAGCGTTCTTAGTAGTCTACGCGGCAATCGTAATGATCTGGGTTACAGCAATCGTGCGAGTCCTCTCATTGATTCGACGCGAGTCTCGCGGGGCTCCCTCGCCACGTTGACAATCTCCCTGGGATCACCCACCTTTCTGTCATGAAAATGCCTGCAGCCCCCAAGGCCACTACGATCCTCCACATTGGCGCACCGAAGTGTGGCTCTACGGCGCTACAGTCTGCACTCTTCCTTAATCGCGAAGCGCTGAAGGAGAATGGGATTGAGTACATCGGCACGCGGGCGCATTGGGCCAGTGCGGCAAAGGCTGTGGTCGGCGTGGCGGATCGCGCCTCCAGACGTGTCCCACCGATTTCGGAATGGCAGTCAATGGTTAGGTGGGCACGCCGAGCAACGAGTGAGGGCCGCAGAGCGCTAATCAGCAGCGAGTGCTTTGCGAGCGCCGACGAGCCTCGCGTAGAGCGCATCGTGCGCGATCTTGGAGCCGAATCTCTTTCTATCGTGCTCACAATCCGTCCGCTTACTTCTACGCTCCCCTCGGCATGGCAGCAAGGCTTGAAGCGTGGGGACACCCTTGGGTTGCAGGCGTGGCTTGAGGCCGTGCTCTTCCGGCCAGAGGAGCCGCGTTCAAAGCGTGTCTGGCTAAAGCACCGGTATGACGCGATCGCTCGAAGATGGTCAGAAGTCGTTGGGCCAGAAAACGTGACCGTGATCGTTGTTGATGAGAAGAACCGCTCTGGTATCTTCAATGACTTTTCGCGAATTATCGGACTGCCTTCAGGGACGCTTTCCGTTCAGCCGAATCGCACCAACCCATCGCTGTCCGCGTTTGAGGCTGACGTCCTCGCGGAACTGAACTCAATGTTCTTCGCTCAAGGCGGCACGCTACACGAATACCGATCAGGCGTCCTCCGCACCTTTGATGGATACGTCGACAGCATCCGCCAAGGAGAGGTACGGAAGAGTAGAGTCCCGTCAGCGATGCGCTCAGTAGTTTATGAGCGCAACGCTGAGATTGCACGTGGTCTCGGCGCGATCGGCTGCACAATTGTCGGCGACCTAGAGAGTTTTTCGAACACTCCGTCTTTTAGCTCTACGACGCAGTCTCCAGAATCAGATGGAGTCCAGAGAGAACATGACGTCAAAAGTGCGGCGGGAATGATGTATGCGCTGATCGTCACGTCAGGAATCAGCGAGCCGACTACGCCGCTGCCAGGGTTTGGACGCCGAGGCGCGCGATACCGATACCAGGCCCTCTCTCTCCTACGACGTATCAGGGGTGCTGCTGTTCAGGCCATTCGACGACGCCTTCGCGGCGGCAAGGGTCCTAGGCGGAAGGCTTGACGCGCCAGAGGATCTAGCGTGTGAGTTTTTTGGTTAGGGGAGCGCTCCAAAGCGGTGCACGGCGCGCTCATGCGCGGCGCTGATCTCCGTGGGGAGCCCAGCAAACTGGGCGAGGTGTCCCGTGCGCTCGTGCATCTCGCGCTCCCAGCGCTTCGGGTCAACACTGAGCAGCTCGCTCAGGTCAGCCTCTGACAGCGTGAGGCCGCGCAGGTCGAGCTCCGCCTCCTCGGGAACGGCGCCGACTGGCGTCTCTCGACCGCTCACGCGACCAGCCGCGTAGTCAAGGAGCCAGAGAAGTGGCCGCAGGTTGTCGCCATAACCTGGCCAGAGGTAGTGCCCGTCGCGCTGTCGGAACCAGTTCACATGCGCGAAGACTGGCGCTTCGCGCACCTGGGCAAGTGTGGCGAGCCAGTAACGTGCGTAGTCCCCTTCCCCGTATGACATGAACGGCCGGAGTGACATTGGGTCATATCGCAGGAGACCCTCCTTCCCTTCGGCAGCCGACGTAGCTTCGGCGCCGAGTGTGAGTCCGTCATAAATGCCGTCTGCGGCGGGGCGCATGGCGCGGATCAGTGGTTCGCGATCGCGCACACGGCCACCGAAGATGATTGCGTCAATTGGTACGCCGGCGCCGTCATCAACTTCGTCGCTGATATTCAGGATGTTGTTGAGTGCCGTGGTGAAGCGACTATTCGGATGCGCCCACTCGCGTCCCGCTTCACTGCTGCGCTGCTCTGCGACTGGACGCTCGCTGATCAGTGCGCCACGCCAGTCTCGCCACCCGGCGAGGTCTGCTGGCGGCTCAGGCGTGAGTCCCTCCCACCAGACATCGTGGGTGGCCTCGTTGTAGGCAACGTTAGTGAAGAGCGTTCCCGTGCCTGCACCGATCGCAGCGATCGCGTTTGGGTTCGTTGTGGGATTGGAGTTGCGCGCCACTCCAAAGACTCCCGCTTCGGCGTTGAAGGCCATCAGCCGCCCCGTCAATTCATCAACGTAGAGCCAGATGACATCATCACCAAAGAAGCGCACGTCGTAACGACCCTCAAGGCCCGCGGGCGGCACCATCATGGCGAGGTTCGTCTTCCCTGATGCGCTCGGGAATCCGCCGCAGATGTACTTCGTGTTCCCAGACACGCGGTCGTGGATGCTGATCAGCATGAACTGCTCAGCAAGGAAGCGCCCGCTCTTCCAGCCGTCATACGAACCCTGTCGCAACCCATGCGCGATCTTTGCCAGCAACGCGTTGCCGCCGTACGACGATCCAAAGTGGAGGATGAGTCGCTCATCTGCCACCGTGACAAAGTGACGCGCATCATCTGGCGTCCCCTGCTTCAAGTCGTCGAGCGGACCAGTGATGTGTACGCCACGCACAAAGTGAGACTGATCCACTAATCCATTCAGGTGACGGACGCCGACACGCGTCATGCGAATCATGTGCAGCGCAACCACACGACTATCGGTGAGCTCAAGTCCGACCGCCCACGGCGTGAGGGGAGAACCTTCTGGAGCCATCACGTATGGGATTGCGTAGAGCGTCTTCCCAGCAGCGGCAGCGTGCATCAACTTGCGCACGCGCGGCACAAGCTCACTGCTCGGTTGCCAGTTGTTATAGACGCCACGATCGCGAGGGTCTGCCGTGGCCACAAAGGTTCGCTCTTCGGTGCGCGCCGTATCTTTTGGATGCGAACGTGCGTAGATGCGCCCGCCACTCACTGGGAGCACTTCGCCAGCATCCAGAGCTTCGCGCATCAGTCGCGCGTCGTCTCCTGCATCGATGACCTGCACCTGCGCAGCACCAACATGATCGGCCCATTCACGGATAAAGCGCAGGGCGGCGTCGTTGGTTAGGCCGGCGTGGCTCAGCGCGATCGTTGGCTCGGTCATCCACCCTCCCTGCTGACCAGACCCTGAGACTCTGGCGCGGAAGCTGGGCTGCGTCAACCTGAGCGCGCCCCACGATTGTGTGGTCCTCGCTGGCTACGGCGTTCCTGACTCGACCATGCCGAACTGCATCTCCGCGAGCTCTCCGTATAGACCCCCTGCGCGTCGCAACTCTGCGTGCTGTCCGCGCTCAACGATGCGGCCGTGATCAAGCACGAGGATCTGATCTGCGGATGCGACGGTGCTGAGCCGGTGCGCAACCGCAATGGTGGTCCGACCCCGCATCGCGCGCTCAAGCGCCTCTTGCACGTGTCGCTCGGAGACAGAGTCAAGCGCCGAGGTTGCCTCGTCAAGCAAGAGAATCGGCGGGTCCTTCAGGAGCACGCGCGCAATGGCGAGACGCTGCCGCTCTCCGCCGGAGAGCTTGTATCCACGCTCCCCTACAACCGTGTCGAGTCCGAGTGGAAGTTCGCGCACGCGTTCCGCAAGTGATGCGCCTTCAATCGCGCTCCAGAGCTCTTTGTCAGACGCATCCGACTTCGCATAGGTCAGGTTCTCGCGGATCGTTGCGTGGAGCAGGTGTGTCTCCTGCGTCACGACGCCAATGACATCACCGAGCGAACGAAGCGTGATGTTTCGCACATCGTGACCGTCAATGAGAACCGCTCCCCCAGTCACGTCCCAGAAGCGTGGGATGAGATTCAAGATGCTGCTCTTCCCAGATCCAGAGGGTCCCACCAGTGCCGTCAGACTCCCCGGTTCCGCACGGAACGAGATCTCGTGCAGCGCAAACTGATCGTTGCGCGCCGTTGCAGGGCCATCTGGTGGACGCGGATAGCTGAATGCCACACCGCGAAGCTCAACGCCGCCGCGCACGCTCGACCTCTGCACGGTGATCGCGTCAGGTGCATCCTTGATTTCGGGAGTGAGATCAAGGTAGGCGAAGATTCGCTCGAAGAGAGCGAGGCTCCCTCCAATTTCAACCTGTAGCCCAAGGAGTGATGCAAGCGGGAAGAAGAGGCGGCTTTGGAGGGTTGTGAAGGCAACAATGTCGCCAATGGTAGGAGCGTCTGGCGCGCCAGTGGCGACGAGCGCGCCGGCCACAAAGTAGACGAGCGCAGGGATTCCGCTGAATACCACCTGGACCACCACGCCAACCCAACGACCCGTCAGTGCCTGCCGGAGTTGCAGCACGGCGAGGTCACCAGATCGAGCGGTAAAGCGCTCGGCACCAGCCTCCGCGCGGCCGAAGGACTTCGCGAGGAGTGCACCGCCAACGGAGAGATGCTCCTCAGCGATGGAGGTGAGGTCGGCGAGTGCACCCTGCACTTCGCCGCTCGCCTTGCGGCGCGCAGCCGATGCGCGGGAACTGAAGTAGAGGAAGATCGGCGCAACGCAGAGGCTAACCGCCGTTAGACGCCAATCAATCAGCGCCATCGCCACCAGCGTGGAGAGGACGATTGCAACACTCGACGCAAGGTTCGCCGCCGCATCAGAGACAACCGATTGCACGCCTGAAACATCGTTGGTGAGGCGACTCTGGATCTCTCCGGTGCGAGTCTCGGAAAAAAATCGAATCGGCATTGACTGCACGTGCGTGAAGAGCAGGTTGCGAAGATCGCGCATCACAAACTGGCCAACCGACGCGGTCATCCACGATTGCGCAAGGCCGATCCCGCCATTGATGATCGGCACGATCACCATCAACGCGGCGTAGAGGCCGAGGAGTCCTATATCTCCCTTCGGAAACGCATCATCAATCATCAGCTTCAGCAGATACGGATTGGCGAGCCCGATCACACTTGACGCAAGAATGAGGGTTGCGATGAGCACGAGTCGACCCTGATAGGGCACGAAGAATCGCGCGGCTCTTCGTAAGAGCGGAAGTGCCGCCCCTACCGGGCGCGATGGTCCTCCGAGCTCATCGCCAGCGGCGAGCGGGCCACGCCCAAAGCCAGGGCCGCTCACGGATTCAGGGGTCGTGGAAGTGGGATCACGAGCACATCCTACGCTCCTGCCAGATCCCTCACACGCGGATATGATTTTTCCATGTTCAGCACGACTGGCGTCGACTTCACGGGAATCCTCGGAGGCATCTCGGCGCTGGTGGCGATTATCTACGTGCAAAGTCAACAGCGCGTACTCAAGAGCTGGTACACGCAAACCGCGACCGTCGCCTTCGCCGTTCTTGTTGCCTACATTTGGGCGCCATTCGGCTTTCCGAATTCGGACTGGTCGCGCGCGCCAATCGGTTCAGACGTAGTTCGGCTGATTCCGGGGCTTCAGTTTGATCCGAACCTCCTCACCACTAACTGGCTACCGGTCCAGGTAGCGATCGGCGCAAGCGCATACTTCCTCGCACTCATTGCGCTCTTCGGAGATGCACGCCGCGCCAACATTACGGTCATCTTGATCATGGGTGTTGGGCTTGAGCTGAGCCAGGCGTTCACAAACATTGCAGTAAACCCAATTCCGCCATACAGGATTGACGTCCACGATGTTTTCGTCCGCGCGCTCGGCGTACTCATCATGTACGGGCTTTTCTCGCTTGTCGCGGCCCTCTACCGGTGGAAGGTGCCCGCACGGGGACAGCGCTATGGGTTTTCCGGCTTTGTTGATGCGTTGATTAGAAGGATCTAGCGCGAACTAAGAAAGCTCCGCGAATCTACTTACGCGACGCAGGCGTCCTTCAGCATCTTCACAAAACGTTGGTGGTCGACGCGATACACCACGCGACAGTTCGGTTCGCGCTTCGTTCCGCCAAGGTGATCCACAATCGTCTGGCCTCGTTCATGCCCAGTCCCGAGTGAGATCTCCACTCGCAGCTGCGCCTCTCGCGTCACCATGTCTGGCTCAATGGCAACCGCCATTGCAATTGGATCAGGGAGATCAAAGCCATTGAGTTTTGTCTCCGTGCGGCAGAATTCTCGCAGGACGCGCTGAGGGTCCACGCAGTACTCGCCGAGCGGGCCAAGCGCGCGAATCTCTGCGGCAAGTTCGTCTGGAATCACGGCATCGGCAACGGAGACATCCCAGCCGACCATCTCGAGCGGCAGCCCTGATTCAAAGACGATGTGTGCAGCTTCGGGGTCAACCCAGAAGTTGAATTCGGCGAGTGGTGTCACGTTGCCTGGAAGGACGCCAGTGCCGCCCATCATCACGCATCGACGCACCCACGAGGCGAATTTCGGTTCGGCGCGCACCGCAAGCGCCACGTTCGTCAGTGGCCCGAGCGTGACGAGATCCATCGTGCCTGGAGCGGCACGGAACGCTTCGATCATCTCTTGCACGCCGTTCGTGGATGTTGGAGTTCGGCCGTGCAGTGGAAGGCCAATGTCGCCCATCCCGTCACTCCCGTGCACGTTTTGCGCCGTGACGAACGTGCGCACGAGTGCGCGGTTCGCGCCTGCGTGGATCGGCACCTTCGCGCCGCAGATCTCCGCGGTGTAGAGCGCAATCTGAGTTGCCTGATCAAGCGGAACATTCCCTGCCACAACGGAAACTCCGACCACCTCCACGGTGGGGTTCTTAAACGCCATCACCATCGCCACGGCGTCGTCCGATGCGGTGTCCGTGTCGATCCACATGCGTCGTGGTGTTGCCATGCCTAGACGTTAGCGCGGAAGGTGTCTCTTTGCCAAAAGTTGCACCACGGTTGCGCCATTAGCAACGCCATCCTCTGCTCCACTTCGCTCATGCTTGTCACTGAACTCGGCATGCATTTGTTAGGATTGCTCACATGGGCATCCAACACGCAACGCTTGACCATCTCCTTGCACACATGGCCTGGGCAAACGCGGCGCTCTTCAAGCACCTTGAAGAGATCCCAGACGCCGCGCTCAGTCACACCGCACCGGGGAGCGAGTGGAGTGTTGGCGCGATTGCCCATCATCTTGTGACAGCGGCGGAAAACTACGCCCAGCGACTTCATGGTGAGCCTCACGCGCCGAAACGAGAAGTGCCAACAGACGCAGCAGGGATCAGTGGGCTTCGCACTGCACTCGCCACTGCTGACGCCAAGCTCCGTGAGGCGGCGAGGCTAGATGGCGAAGAGATCCTTCGCTGGACGTCGTTCAACGGTGAGGCGATGGCCTTCCCCCGCTGGGTGCTCGTCAACCAGTCCGTCCACCACGCCACAGAGCACCGAGCGCAGATCGCAGGCGCACTCGCCGCGAACGGGATTACGAGCGTAGACTTGGATGCGATCGATGTCTGGTCGCTGCACGATGAAATCGTCGCTGCAGCAGGAGAGTGAGGGGGTTGCAATGAACGGCTGGAGAGGACGGCAGAATCTCTTGGCAATCGGCGTCCTTTTGGTCTCACTGCTGGGCTGCAGCTCAGGAACAACCCAGGGGGTTGGCGTGCGTACGGTAAGCGCGACTGAGGCGGTTAAGGTGCTTGACTCCCGCGTGGTGATTGATGTGCGCGGACCAGAGCTACTTCACAGCGAAATGTCTTGGGGCACCTGATCCTCCGCTACAATCCCCCTCCGGCGCCGATGTAGCTCAGTGGTAGAGCAGCTGTTTCGTAAGACACAGAGAGCGCGATTTCAGCCACTTCTGTGCACGGATACAGCAGTTCAACAAGGTTTTCTGCCCAACGTACCCAACTAATTGCCCAACGCTAATGAGGCGATCAGCTAATCCACCGACTGGGAGGGTCTGCCTTCACCACCACATTGAGATCGCCAGCTTCGTCGTTGGTGACGTAGCCGCGAAATCGATAGAGACCGCTCTTAGGTCTGGGCCCCCACGGTGGACCTAGCAGGCCAAAAGGTCTACTTGATCACCGAAGCGTAGGCGGCCAGGTACTGGTCAATTGGCCGCTTTGGTGAGAGGGTGCGCTCAGCGTGCGCCCGGCACTTCGCTCGGAGAACCTCACGCTCATCATCGCTCAATGAGAGAAGCGATACAGCAATGCTAGCGGCGGTACTGGTGTCGCCCACCTCGTACAGAAAATCTGCAAACTGCTCCCCGACCATCTCGGGGATGCCACCGACTCGTGATGCGACGACTGGTGTGCCGCAGGCAAGAGACTCAGCAGCAGCAAGTCCAAACGACTCAGATTCTGAAGGGAGAAGGAACACATCGGCTACCTGAAGCACACGCTCAATGTTTTGGACGGGGCCGAGAAATTGTACATAAGGCTGGAGCCCCCGATCTCGGACCATCTGCTTGAGCTGCGGGATGAGCGGGCCATCACCAACTAACAGCAGACGTGCCGAACGAGTCAAACGAATTGATTCGAAGATCGACACCAAGTCGATTGGTCGCTTGACCTCACGGAAGTTACTCGCGTGGACAAGGAGTTCCTCTTCAGGTCGGGCGAAGGTGCGCCGTTTGAGAATTCGCTGCTCTCTTGTTAAGGGCTGAAAGGTTTCAAGATCCACAAAATTTCCAATCACCTCAGGTAGAGGGATGCCGCCCACCATGGCGGCATCAGCTGCTAGCGCGGCACTCACGGCAGTTACCTTATCGGCTCCTCGTAGTGCCGACACGACCATCGGCTCCACAGAGGCATTTCGGCCAAGAACCGCAATATCTGTGCCGTGAACTGTCAAAACGATTGGAGTCTTTGGTCGATGGGTTCGCGCCAGCAGCGCAGAGAGGCCAAAGGGGATCGCGTAATGCGCGTGAATGACATCAATCTTCTCTCGATTGAGTAAGTGAACCAGCGCTGACGCCGCCGTTAGCGTCAGCAGTTGGCCCGCAAACAGTGGGTAGTCGATCTTTTCCACCTGATGAAAGTGCAGTCGTGATTTAGGCCAGAATGACTCAATCAAGCCAAGCACTGGCCGCACAACGACACGCCCAGTTTTAGCAAGAAAGCGCTCAAGTTTAGAAATCCCTGAAACGCTCTGCTCGTATGCGCTCGCTGCAGTCTCCACAACTCGGTCAATTGGTCCAACAAGCTCATTGCGTAAAGAGAATGGAACGTGGTCAGACACGATATGTACTTCATGCCCACGCGCAACAAGCTCCTTGGAGAGCGCTGCGGCAACAGCACCAGACCCTCCCAGTGACGAGTGGCACAGCATTGCAATCTTCATTGTGAAAGTGTACCTTCTGGTCACGGTTATGTGGAAGATGAGGAGGTGCTGTGCTTGATCTTCTCGTCATCTCCGCACATCCAGATGATGAGATTCTGATCGCAGGACCACTTATTGCAACAACCTCCGCACGTGGTGGCTCCTCACTGATCCTCTGTGCAACTAACGGAGAAGCTGGAACTGGCAACGCTTTAGATCTTGCACTCCCTGATGACATCAGGACGGTTCGAAGCCGAGAATTGAGGTGCGCCGCTGAGATGCTCGGTGCGAGCAGTGTGCAGTTTCTGGGATTCATAGATGGAGGCTCAAGCGGCGAGGCGATTGGTACACCGAAGCTTACGGACAACATTGATGAGGCCAGTGCTCGTATTGAGGACCTCATTCTCTCTTCTGCTCCCAAGGTTGTTGTCACCCACTCACAGGACGATCCGGATTGCCATCCAGACCATTTGGCGATCTCCCAAGCAACGGCTCGTGCTGTAGAGCGTGTGCGTACACGACTGCCCAACCAACCCGATTTTTACTTCTCCGCTTTCCCTGATGCAGCGCGAAGGCACATCGTTGCTCAGGGGGGTTCACTCTCCCAGGCAGAGGTTGCGGATCGCCTCGCGCCCTCGCTGACTGCTCCGACAGGCTGCGACCTTGAAATCGCCATTACCCCTGAGATTCGGTTGCAGCTACTGCGCTCAATTAGCTGCCACGGCTCTCAAGCACGCTCGCTCGCACCACTTCGATCTCTCTTGCTCTCAGAGCAGGATCGGTTGGCGCTCGGCTTCAACCTGGCGCCGCTAAGTTCCTGATTTTGCTCGGCGGCGGGGCGCTCCGCTACAATCCCCCTCCGGCGCCGATGTAGCTCAGTGGTAGAGCAGCTGT